>Ga0182021_10003602_pt1 | contig 18234 bp, 10 predicted proteins | sample 612E3MmetaG_FD_120493 | JGI IMG/M metagenome (GOLD analysis project Ga0182021, IMG submission 120493) | Permafrost microbial communities from Stordalen Mire, Sweden - 612E3M metaG (Illumina Assembly) | ecosystem: Environmental > Terrestrial > Soil > Wetlands > Permafrost | place: Sweden... | reverse complement strand
CGTGCCGTCGTGGGCCACGTGGAGTGGCTGCGTCCTGGTCAGCCACACGTGGCGGTAAATTCCGGCGCCCTCGTAGAACCATCCTTCTTCAATCGTCGCATTCACCCGCACCGCGACCACGTTCGAGCCGCCATAATTGAGGTAGTTAGTCAAATCATAGTGGAAGCTGGTGTAGCCGCTGTGCTCGGCGCCAAGATAGAAGCCGTTAACCCAAACGACCGAATCCCGGTACACGCCGTCGAAATCGATCCCAATGCGGCGGCCAAGATCTTCCTTTGGGATCGTGAAGGTCTTCCGGTACCAGCCGACGCTGTTCTGGGGAAAGTTCCGGCCGATCGCTTTCGATCCATGATTGGTATCGCCCATCGCATCGAAAGGAAGTTCCACGGCCCAGTCGTGCGGCAGATCGACGGTGCGCCAGGTCCGGTCGTCGAACTTCGGGGACGCCGGGCCGTCGCCATACCCGGCCTTGGCGAAAAAGAAGGGGACGGTGGCGTAATCGAAGTCCTTGTGCTGGTCATAGGCGTGCCCGAGCGCGAACCGCCATCCCGAGTCCATTGACAGACGTTCTCTGACCGGCCCGGCTTCCGTTTGCGGGGCTTGCGCCTGGACCGGCGGGCAGCACGCGATTGCGCACAACGAGAGACTCAGAAGCAGGTTGAAAGCGGAACGGGTCTTCATCTCTTCCACGATACCTCCATCGCCGCGATCCGCGGACCCGGCGTCAGAAGAATACCTTCCACTCCAAATCGTTGCCCGTTGAAGACGCACAGTCCACTGTCAGCAGATGCCCGTCGGTCCGCATTGCCGATCGAAGGCCCCCGGACAACTCCACGCGTCTGGCGGAGAAGCCGTCCGGCACGAAGATGCGCAACTGATACGGATCGCCTGCAACCGCGCGGGAAACGCCCCGCAGCACCCGTTGTTCGCTGTCGTAGGCGAGGCTCTTGATGTCAAACGCCATCTGACGGACATGCCGGCTCGTCGAAATCAGCGCCGGCCGGTTCGGGTTCTCGACGATGCTGTATATGTCGCAGTCATACGGACTGAGAGGCCGCGTGACGAACTGGCCTTTAAACGTCCCGAGGAGCTGTCTGCTCCAGAACTCGTAAACGATGTATTCTTTGTTTGGGTCGAGGCGCAAATCCCTGGCCGCATCCAGCGTCGCAGTGAACTTACTGCCGGGAGCGCCGGTGTAGTTGAACACCGCCAGAACGGACCATTTACCGAAGGGGCGTTCGACGGGCATATTCCAAATGTGGGCCGGTTTGCGCGCGAAGAGGTCCACCGGGTAGGAGACGTCCATGGTGGGCGGGCTGATTCGCTTCAGTAACTCGATCCGGTCGGCAGGATAAGGCACATTGAAGGCTTCCGACACGAAGAGCGTGCTTCCGGCTATGGCGTGAAAGTTGGCATCGACCTTAGCCTGCTGCGCGGTGAACTCTCTTCCATCGGAAGCATTGTACTTGTAAACGTGAAAACCGTCGCCGTCGTTCCAGAACACACGGCCGTTGTAGAAGAAGCGGTTGGCGGAGCCGAGAACCGTTTCGGTGAAGAGGCCGGTGAATTCGGTTTGCGCCAGGGTCGAGTCTCCCATCTCGTAGCCGTGATCGGCATCCTCGGAGATCCGGCAGATGTCGACGATGCCGTAGGAATGGTCGACCGGCTGCATGTTGGAGCGGATGACCATCCGCGGGGCTTTCTGGTCGATCGCCTCGCGCCACGGAATGCCGGCGGCGCGATAGGTCTCGAGCGGACTCATAAAGGGATCGTACTGGCCGGGCCACTTATCCCACCAATCCGCAAAGTCCATCTCCGCACGGCCGGTCTCTTTCTCATGGCCGGCCAGCCATTGGAACGCGCGTTCGCGCTCAAGTTGGATTGCCAGAGGGTTGGAGAAGTCGACGACTCGTTCACCGTCGTATTTCACGGTGCGTATCGGAAGAAAGCACTCGGCGGGAAAAGTGATGCGCGAAGGCCGTCCCTGCGTGCTTCCCCCGGAACCATATATTCCGAAGCTGCCTTGCGGGCCAGGCCCTCCAAGTCCCCAATAGAAGTCGTTCAGGCCATTATCCTGAAAAAGCTTCCTTGCGTTGGCGGCGTTGCCGCCGGACATCCAACCGTGAAAGCGGCTGTAGTTGTTCGCTACCAGTTCCCGGTCCTCCAGGTTGATGGGCCGCCGCTGCTTGAGCCGTATATCATGCGCGATGGCGATCAAATCCGCCTGATGCTCCATGGCGCGAAGCGCGTCCTGATTGAAGTCGATAAGAAGCTTCTCGCCGGAAAAGCTCTTTCCCGGAGGCACTGTGACCTTGTAACTGCAGTATCCGCGGACCTGCATGCGGTCGGGCGTCTTGCCCTGCCAGCCCGACGCCACTTCGAACCTCGATGCTCCTTTCAGGGCCGTTACGTGTCCCATCAAGAGGCTGTTGCCAGTGTCACTGTCTCTGACGACATGGTTCACTTCATAGGTCTTGGGCGCGATCAAATTGACCACCGCCCACAGTTCGTAATAGTCGCGATTCCGAGAGTGGGTTCCCAGCGCGATCCACTTGTCGGTGGTGCCGCCCAGCCGCGCATCGCTCGACACAAAGTAATCCATGTCCCCGATGTCCACCGCCTTGCCGGTGTCGTTGGATCGGCCCAGACTGACAAGGATATCGTTCCCGGTCTTGCTGGCGGAGATCCGGTACTCAAAGTCAAGCTGTCCGGGCTTCTGCCCGCGCAACGTCACCGTGACGAAGAAGCCGAGGTTGTTGGAGTCGTCGTTGTCGACGGAAGCGGCCACAGTCCATCCCGATGGGTCGTCTCCGGGGAGAAAGTGGACATCGTTCAGCCGCATCGGGGTCCCTTTGACCTCCGCCGACCAGCGGCAGGCACTCGCGTCGACGGTAACCAGGAGGCTCCTGGTCTCGATTGCGATCGGCGTCGCCGCGGTTGCCGGCAGGCATGGAACGAGAATGACCGTGAGCAACCAACCCACGATGCGGAAATGAGTCTTGCTATGCATGTTTCCCTTTCCCGGAAGTGGCCGAGCGGCGCGGATCGGGCTCTGGGCCGCCGGGAGTCCGATCCGCGAAGCAGTCCGCAGGGAAGAGGCCCCGCCTACTGGTAGCGATAGACGGTCACGCGCAGGACCGTGTTGGCGCGCACCGTCAGAATCTCGCCCTGACCGGTATCGTCTCCGCCCAACTGCCGGACAACGCGCCACTCGCCATCCACGAACTTACCCTGCTGGACGTCGCCCAAGCCGACGATCTGCGGCCCTGGCGTGGTTGGAGCGAAGGCGATTCGGATCCCGCCGCCCACGGCTCCGAAATAGAACTCGTCCGGACCCGCCGCAATGAGGATCGCCGTCGCTTCCGCCGGGCCCCCCGGAGGCGCTGGCTGCGGGGTTGCGGTCTGAGCGCGCTGCTGCCCTGGCTTCGTGCCGGCGGGAGCCTCCGGAGCGATCGGAACACGCCCAGTGCCGATATACGTGAGGCTCAGCGAGTAATTCCCCAATTTGAGGTCGATCGGAGCATCGTCCTGATTCATGCGAACCGCGGCCATGGTCTCCTTTCCCTGCTGAGCCGCGATGGCCGGAGCCAGTTCCGACACTAGGCGGTACGCCGCGGCTAACTCGGTGTCCGCGGCGGCCGATCTCTCGATGAAGAACGGCGAGAATGCAATGGCGTTGAACTTGCCGAAGGCCGAGAGCACGTTGGTGGCAGTGGCGCTGGTTTCCGGAATGAACAACGGATTTCCATTGCGCGTGAACCTTGCGGCGACTTCGTCGAAGTACTCGAGATAGAGATCCGGCGCGAGCACATCGACCGCCGGCGCTCCGGCTCTCCACACGTCGTGGACCTGGGGCACCGGGCCGCCGCTCGGGTAAGTTCCGGGCCAGGCATGGTTGGGCTGCTGCAACCAGGCGTTCACATACATCGGGATGTTATATCCCGCCTTGCCCTCCTCCACCACCTTATTCACGAATCGGGCGTAATTCCAGGCCATGAAGATCTCGTCCACGGGCCAGTGCAGCTTGCGCCAGCTTATCTCGTGCTCCTCGGCACTCATCGGCGGACTTTTCGTCTGGATGGGCATTTCGAAGCTCTCGGGCTTACCGGGACCGAATACCTCCTCCCACGATCCAGAGGTCTTGAAGCCCTGCGCGGCCCACACTTCGCGCAGCTCCGGATTCAGGGTGTCCTTGTGCCGCTGAAGATAGTCCATCAGTTCCTTCGGGACGGGCCCGGCAAACGCTTTGTTGGCGGCCGCGGACCGGTCGCGCGAGTCGCGCAGCACACCGACTTCGTTTTCCACCTGCATCATCACGACCGTGTGCCGGTCGCTATCGACGTCCTTGATGTGCCGCATCAAGGCCCCGTACGCCCGCGCATCCGCATCCCGCGTGGCGTCGCCGAACGTGCTGAGTAACTCCATGCTGCTCCCGTTCTGAAGACGGATGCGCGGGAAGCGCTTGTAGTCCTTCTTGACCCAGTAAGGAGCGTAGCTCGAAAGGCCGTTCTTCCAGCTCCCGAACCATAGAAAGACGACCTTGAGGTTGTTGTTCCGGGCCTCCTGGATAAGGCCATCCACCAAAGCAAACTCGTACTTACCCTCGGCCGGCTCCATCTGCGCCCAGGACACGGCGATGAGAACGCAGTTGAGATTGCCCGCTACCAGCTTGGGCCATATCGGCTTCATGTTCTCGAGACTGGTCGCGGTGTTGTTTCCGAGTTCTCCCGTCAGTGCGAGAAACGGCTTTCCATCCACAATCAACTGGGTGGCGGCGCCCTGTTTCTCCAAGTGCGGGATGCCGGAGGCTGTTTGCCCGTAACACTGGACCGCGACGAACGCCGCGCAGGCGGGCAGAAACGCAAGCAGTAATCTTGATTTCATTTTTCCCTCACCTCAATCGTCTTCTCCAGCCGCACGTCGGCGGAAGACGCCCCTAGCATGATGCTGACGCGGCCGGGCTCCACAACAAAACTGTGCCTGGCAGCGTCCCAATAAGTCAGGCCGGCTCCCTTCAACGGCAGCCGGACGGTCCGCGTTTCGTTCGGCCGGAGCGGGATGCGCGCAAATCCGCGCAGTTCCTTTATGGGGCGCTCGACCGCCGAATCGGGACGTTTGACGTACATCTCGACAACCTCATCGCCGGCGCGGGTCCCCGTGTTCCTGACGTCCACGCTGACAACTACCTCGCCCGCGGCGTCGACCGAATCGGCCGAGGTGCGCAGGTTGGAATACTCGAACGTAGTGTAACTCAGGCCGAATCCAAAGGGATACAATGGCTGCCCTTTGAAATACATATAAGTGCGGCCCTTGCGAATATCGTAATCCATCATGGGCGGCAGATCGGTCAGCGACCCGACCCAGGTCGCCACGAGCCGGCCGGCCGGATTGTAATCGCCAAACAGGACGTCCGCCAGAGCGTTGCCTTCCTCCTGGCTGGAGTGCGCCATGTGAAGAATCGCGGGAACGTTCTCCTGGACCCAACCGATGGCGTAAGGAAAGCTGGAGATCAACACGACGACGGTTCTCGGATTGGCCGCCTTCACTCTGCGGATCATGGAGAGCTGCGTCGGGTCCAGGTCGATCGACTTGCGGTCCACGGCTTCCTTGCCCTCGGTGGGCGACGGGCACCGGCCGAACTGCGCGTTACAGGTGGGATGGTTGCCCACGAACACGATGGCGACGTCGGATTCCGCGGCGAGATTGGCGGCGTTGCCGTTGTTGTCGTCCGGCGCATAGCGAACCCGGACGCCCGGCCCCACTTTGTTCCGGATTCCTTCGAGCGGGGTCACGGTGTACGGAGGCATTCCGGCGTACCAGTCCACGAGAACGTTGTCGCCGTAGGGTCCGATGACCGCAATGGAGTGCAACTTACTTTTGTCGAGGGGCAGCAGGTTGTCGCTGTTCTTAAGCAGGACGATGGACTCCTGAGTTACCTTGCGTGCCAGCTCCTTGTTCTTCTCGCTGTACCACGGTTCCTCGGTCCCCGAGATGCCGCTATGGGGCGACATCCCGGGCGGATCGAATTCGCCCAGCCGGATGCGCATCCGTATGTTGCCCCGGATGTTGCGTTCAATGTCGGCTTCAGTGAGTAACTTCTTTTCCAAAGCGTCCCTCAAAGGTGTCGCGTAGGGATCGAGGAACACCGTGATGCCCGCCTTGACCGAGCCTGCCACTGCGGCCGTGAGGTCCGGATAGTAGTGGAACTGGCGCACGAGGTTGAAAATCGAGCCGGCATCCGTGCACACCATTCCGTCGAAGTTCCATTCCTTCTCCACGATGTCTCCGATGAACGGAGACACCGTGTCGGGGATCCCGTTGACGGCGTTGTAGGATGCCATGAACGATTGCGCATTGCCCTCCAGGATGCCCATTTGGAACGGAACCAGGTAGTATTCGCGAAGGTTTCGCTCGTCGAAATCGGACGAGGACTTGCTCCGGCCGTCTTCATTGCTGTTGGCCAGGAAGTGCTTCATCGTCGAGGCCGAAAGCAGGTACTTCGGGTCATCGCCCTGAAGCCCTTTGATGAGACCGACTGACATTGTCCCGACGAAATACGGGTCTTCGCCGAAGGACTCCTCCGTTCTGCCCCAGCGGGGGTCGCGGGCCAGGTCCACGTTAGGCGCCCGTATGGCGAGGCCGACGCGAGCGCCGTCGTACTTCTTGAAGTAGACGCGGGCCTCATGCCCTTCCACGGCCCCGACCTCGCGGAGAATCCCGGGGTCCCACGTTTCGCCCAGTCCTACCGACTGCGGGAACGTGGTAGCCGTGACGCTCCCGCCCTGCACCCAGCCCAAACCGTGTAGCCCTTCGGTGAAGTTCGTGAACGCCTTGACTCCCAGCCGCGGGATAGCCGGCTGGACCTGCGCCAGCATCGCGATCTTCTCGTCCAGCGTCAGGCGGGAGACCAGGTCGTCCACCCGGCGTTCGATGGGCAGGCCGGGATCGCGGAAAGGTTCGGCGGCGGCAAGAACCTGCGCCATGCCGGCCGCAGGAAGAAGCGAAAAAACACAAGCCAACAGTCGCGGTCTCATGGTTTCTCCACTTCGACGGCAAACACGTATACGGGTCCGAACATATTGGAGCGGAACACCACCCACTTATTATCGGGGGTGAAACTTACATTCGGCTCGAGGCGGTACTGGTGTTTCGCCATGTTGACGAGCTTCTCGGCCTGGAACACTCCGGGCTGGACCAGGTCCTTGCTCGCGATGCCGCTGTTCTCGATCAGTTGCGGGCGGAAGAGGTAAACCCACTGGCCATCGGGCGCGCGCGCCACCTGGCCGGTGTCGCCGCCATCGCCGCAGAAAAGGCGGCCGTTGCGGGTGACGTTGAAGTGGATAGACCATTCGTTGCGCTGCAGGTGATACCACGTTCGCGCGCCGGTCGCGACGGTGTAACCTGCCACCCAGAAATCCTCGCCGCGCGGGGTTTGGAGATCGTACCAGATGGTCTGGCCATCCGGGCTCCAGAACTCGTGGCCGAATATCTCCATCGCCATGGTGCGGGTGTGGATCCGGGTCAGGCTCGTTCCGTCGGTGCGGACGGTCCAGATGCGCTCGACTTTGTGCCACGGGCCTTCGTGGCAGAACATGAGCAGGCCGGGGTCCGAGGGCGAGAAGAGAAGATGGCCCAACCACTCGTTGGACCGGTGAATGACTTTCACCTCGCCGGTGCCGGCGTTGAGCGTGAACATTGCCACCGGCAGGTGCGCCGCCCATCGCTCCTCCATCATTTGGGCTTTGTTGCGCGGCTGATCGAGCGGGTGGCCCTGGTTTTCCGGCGCGGACGGCTGCGAGCGCGCCCCGCCGTAGTCCTGCCCCTCGGTGCCTTCGATGTAGACGCCGGCCAGCAGAGTCTCGTCGGCGTTGACTGTAGAGAGAGAGCCGCGCGGCGGCAGCGCGCCGATCCTGTGCGATTCCCCGGAATCGATGTCGGTCCACCACGCCGCGCCGTCGCGGATGTAGTAAACCCGCTCGTTTTTGCGCCCGGCCTCGATGATTCGCACCCGCCCTTTCACCACCTGGCGCGCCTGCCTGGTCTCGAGGTCGAGCACGGAGATGCCGTCCGGAGTGGTGTATACCATCCGCTTGCCGCTGGGCGTGTAGCCGTTCTGATTGAAGTACACGCTCGCGCTGTTCGGCTCGTTGGTGAGGCGGACGACGCGATGGCCGGTATAAGGGTCGATCCACGCCGCGGGCGGATCGGCGACGGCGAAATGTTCGGACACCCACTGCGCGACGATCTGCGCGTTTATCTCGGCTCCGGCGCGGCCGGTGTGGGTGTGATCTTCAACGAACAGCGGGCTCACCTTCTCCCGGCCGAGTTCTTCGTAGCGCGAGGCGATGCGCGATTCCAGATCGAGGAACGGCACGCCCTCGGAGCGGGCAACTTCCCCAGCCCACTGTGCCCACATGCGGCGCTCCACCTTCCCGTCCTTCCAGATGTTTCTCGGAATCGGCGAGCAGACGGCGGGCTTGACGCCGCGCGCCTTCGCCTCCCGGATGAAGCGGCGCAGGTAATAGCCGTACGTGTGCACGGTTTCGTGCTGGCCTGTGACCGGATTGTCGATCTCGCGCGTCTCCTCGCCCACGCCGGGCAGCGTGCCGCGCGCGCGGGCCTTATCGTCGAGAGGGCCGTCGTCATTGTGCCCGAACTGCATCAAGAGGACGTCGCCGGCTTTGAGGATGGCGAGAGTGGCATCCCAATTCCCGCCGGTCAGAAACGTCCTGCTGCTGCGGCCGCCGAGCGCCCCGTTGATTACCGGGATCGGCGCCATCATCTCCGTGAGCGGTTCGCCCCAGCCCCACTGGCCGTTGCTGCCGTCGCCGCGGCCGTTGCGGACCGTTGAATCGCCGATCAGCACCACGCCCGCGCGCCGGTATGGCTCGACCGCCGCGCCCTTGGCCGAAAGAAAGGCGCCGATGCGGTTGCCGGGCAGCGCCTTGAGCCCGGCCACCACGGCCGCGGCATTGAACTCCGCGCCTTCGGGGTTGGTGTGCGTGTCGTCCCCGGGGAACAACGCGCGCACCTTCGCTTCGCCCATGCGCTCGTATCCATCCGCGACGATGGCCGTCGCGTCGACGAACGGCACGCCCGTGGCCCGCGCGATCCCGGCCGCCCATTCGTCAATTCGGCCCGATTCGCGCTCGACCTTGCCATCCTTCCAGACGTTGCGCACCGTCAGGGAGAGGACGATCGGGGTAGCGCCCTTCGAACGCGCTTCCGCGACGATCCGGCGCATATACCAGCCGTAGGTGTGCACGGTCTCTTGCTTTCCATCCGGAGTGGCGGCCTCGCGCGTCTCTTCTCCGCTGCCCGGCAGCGATCCGCCCGCCTCGAGCGGCCCCGCGTCATTGCGGTCGAATTGGAGGAGGACGAAGTCGCCCTGTTTCAGGCCGTCCAGGATCGGCTGCCACCGTTGCGTGAAGAACGCGCGGCTGCTCTCACCGGCCTGCGCGCGATTCGCGACTGTCGCTTTCGCGGGATCGAAGAAAGACGCAAAGAGATCGCCCCAGCCGGGTGCGTTGACGCCGTTGGCTGCGGAATCGCCGGCGACGAAGATCGTAGGAAGCGGCGGCGCCGCGCTCAGAGCTGCGCCGACGACGGCCGCAATAGTAAGAGAACGATAGAATGCGCTGATTCCCATTTTGGTTTCACCGTGGTCCTGCACGGGCGCGGCAGGCCCTTCCCGGCCTCCGCCCCGTGTCCTTCGGCCGGGACTTGCGTTTGGGCTTCCTGGCCTCCAACGATTGTACGTCGAAGCGCCGTTCGCCGCCGCGCTTTCCGCGGCGGCAGCTCGGGGCGAACGCCCGAAGGCGGCCGGCTTGTGCGCGCCGCCGCGTTTGCCGCACCGGCAACTCGGGGCGAACGCCCGGATGCGGCCGGCTTGTGCCCGCCGCCGCGGACTCCGAGGTCCGGTCCATTCCTTATGCCGATTGGTCTACCATCGAGGAGGTGGTTTTCGTACCGGCGGCCGGTCCGCTGGCCGAGAAGGCCACATCGAGGAGTGCCCAGAGATGAAGATGACCTCCGCCGTTCTGGTTGTTTTCGTGGCCGCCAGCGCTGCCGCTGCCCTCCACGCTCAGCCCAAAGAGCGCCCCCTTCCCCGCGTGGTGAAGAAGGACGGACGCTTCGCCCTGTTCGTTGACGACGCCCCTTATCTGATGTTGGGCGCGCAGGCGCACAACTCCAGCGGCTGGCCCGCGATGCTTCCAAAAGTCTGGCCCGCGATGGAGTACCTGAACGTCAACACGGTCGAGATTCCCGTCTACTGGGAACAGTTCGAACCACGACCGGGCCAGTACGACTACACGGCGATCGACGCGCTGCTGGCCGGGGCGCGAGAGCATCGCGTGCGCCTGGTGCTACTCTGGTTCGGCACCTGGAAGAACGGCAGCCAGCACTACATGCCCGAGTGGATGAAAGTGGCTCCCGACCGCTACCCGCATATCCTCGATAAGAACGGGCACGCGGCGGACTCGCCCTCGCCCTACGCGGCGGCTTCGCTGGCAGCGGACGAGAGCGCGTTCGCCGCTTTCATGCGGCACCTCAAAGCGGCCGATCCGCAACGCACCGTCATCATGGTTCAGGTGGAGAACGAACCGGGCACCTGGGACAGCCTGCGCGATTACTCCCCGGTTGCGCAGAAACTCTTCGAGGCCCCGGTGCCTCTGGAGGTCCTCGCCGCGATGCAGGTGAAGGCCGCTTCGCCATCTCCGAACTGGCAGGAAGCCTTCGGCCCCGAAGCCGACGTCTGCTTTCACGCCTGGTCGGTAGCGAAGTATGTCGGGCAAGTCGCGGCTGCGGGGAAGGCCGCTTACCCGCTGCCGCTCTATGCGAACGCGGCATTGCGAGACCCGCTCAAACCGGGCGCTCCCGGCACGTACGAGAGCGGAGGCCCTACCGACAATGTGCTCGCCATCTGGAAGGCCGCCGCACCGGCCCTGGATGTTCTTGCGCCCGACATTTACGTGAACGACCCCGCCGCGTACTTGAAGGTGCTCGAGCTCTATCACCGCGACGACAATCCTCTGTTCGTGCCCGAGACCGGCGGCCCCGGCAACGAGCGTTTCTTCTTCTCGGCGCTGGGTCTCCAGGCCATTGGATACTCGCCGTTCGGAATGGATTACACCAGGAGTCGCAGCGCGGCTGAGGCTTCGCGGCCACGCGAGGAGGTCCTGACTCCCTGGGCAATGAACTACCGGCTGATCGGCCCGATGCAGCGGGAGATCGCCCGCCTCAATTTCGAAGGCAAGCTGCAAGCCGTGGCCGAAGAGCGGGGCAGGATCACGGAGACCATGCCGTTCGGAGCATGGAACGCGGTGGTGTCGTATGGAGTGACCCGCAACAATCGAGCGGCGGGGAATCCGGAGCCCACCGGACGCGTTCTGGTTGGCCAGCTCAAGGACAACCAGTTTCTGGTGGCAGGGTTCTTCTGCCGTGTCGACTTCCGCCCGGCCGGCGCCGGCCAGCACCGCCAGTTCCTGCGTGTCGAAGAGGGAGTCTACGAGAACGGCGTCTTCAAGTTCCTGCGCATCTGGAATGGCGACGAAACGGACTGGGGCCTCAACTTCGGCGCGGAGCCGGTGGTGTTGCGCGTCTCGCTGGCCACCTATTAGCGTTTCGAAGCGCGAAGAGGACTGGCTGAAACGCGTCCGGATGGTGGGAGAGGGCGTCATCAAGGAGAGAGGAAGACATGCGAATCACGAAGTCGCATTTCGGAACGATCGTATTGGCAGCGGTTGGGATCGCGCTGGCGTGTGGTGGCCCGGCCGCCTACGCCCAGACGACGGAGCACTACCGGAACTTCAACAGCGCGATCTATGTCCCCATAGACGACATGCGGCGCATGGCGGCCGATCCGAAGTTCATGCAGGATAGCTTCGAGGTCGTGCATGCGTCCATCAAGTTCAACAAGGTCTGGCTGGAGACCTACCGCTCGGACCAGGAGATCGGCGAGGCCGATGTCCGCAAGGTGAAGCAGTTCTTCGAGAGCAAGGGCATCCAGACATCCGGCGGAATAATGGCGGTTCTGGGGGCGCCGGGCGACGGGATCCGCTCCTTCTGCTGGTCCAATCCGGCGCACCGCGAGCGCTTCCGCAGGGTGGTGGCGTTCACCGCCGGCATCTTCGACGAGATCGTCTTCGACGATCTATTCATGTATAACTGCCGCTGCGACCTGTGCCAGCGGGCCAGGGGGAACAGGAGTTGGACCGAGTTCCGCCTGGACGTTATGAAGGAGGTTGGGGAGAACCTGGTCGTGAAGAACGCCAAGAGCGTCAACCCCAGGGTTAATCTCATCTTCAAACCGCCAAACTGGTACGAGCAATACCAGTTCTCCGGTTACAACCTGGAGGCGCAGCCGAAGGTCTTCGACATGATTTACGCCGGCACGGAGACCAGGGACGCGGAGAACACGGTGCAGCATCTCCAGCCATATCAGAGCTACGGCCTGATGCGTTACTTCGAGCACATCAAGCCGGGCAAGTTCGGAGGCGGCTGGGTGGACCCCGGGCAGCGCCAGACGCTCAACCGCTTTGCGGAGCAGCTTGAGGACACCCTGTTCGCCAGGCCGAAAGAGATCACCATCTGGTCTTGGGGAGGGCTGCTTGAATCCATCGGTCAGGCCGACGGAAGCGACAAACTCACGAGTATCCTGGCGCAGGTGGCCGGCGACTCCTACCAGAAAATGGATTCGTTCCTGGGCAAACTGGGCACTCCCTTCGGCGTGGCCAGTTACAAGCCGTATCATTCTTCGGGGGAAATGTACCTTCACAACTACATGGGGATGATCGGCGTCCCCATGGATCTTTATCCGGAATTCCCGGAAGACCGCGACACCATCCTGCTCACCGAACATGCGAAGTTCGATCCCCAGATCGTGGACAAGATCTGGAAGCATCTGAACGCCGACAAAACCGTCGTCATCACCACCGGACTGCTCAAGGCGCTCCAGGGCAAAGGCATCGAGAAAGTGGCGGAGGTGGAGTACACCGGCCGCACGGTGATCGCCAACAAGTTCACGTTCCGGCGGATCATGGACGAGGAGCCGGCCAATTACTACTATTCTCAGAGCGACATCGTCCTTCCGCAGCTTGCCTACGGGCTGGTGGATACCGAGGAGATCATTCAGGCGATCTACAAAGAAGACAGCCGTTATCCGGTTCTGCTGCGTGCCAGGGGCCTGGAGAAAGGCAGGTTCTACATCCTGACGATCCCGGAGAACCAGAGCGATCTCTATCAGCTTCCGCAGGAGGTGCTTTCGCAAATCCGGCGGGACCTGATGCGGGAGATCCCGGTCTATCTGGACAGTCCGAGCAAAGTCTGCCTGTTTGCGTATGACAACAACACCTTTGTCACGCGGTCGTATCAACCCGGTCCCGTGCGCTACAAGATCGTCGTCCGGCAGCCGTCCGCAAAGCTATTCGACCTGCGAACGGGGGCGCAGTTGCACGGCTATGTAGACGGCGACGCGGCCGTCTTCGAAGTTTTGCAGATGCCGCGCACTTACACGGCCTACCGCTTCGAGTAATAGCGCGGACTGCATCCATGCAACCGGCCAGCCCACGCATCCTGACGATCGATGGCGGCTCGTCGAGCATCAAGTTCGCGCTGTTCGAGGCCGGCTCCCTCGAGCGGATTCTGGAAGGCGCGATTGAGCGCATCGGACCGCCGCAGGCAACCTTGCGCGGGAAAGGCCTGAACCAGGCGGACAACTTCTCGCGGGCAGTGGCGGCGGATCACACGGTGGCGGTGGGCGCAGTTGCCGGCGCACGGGTTGCGGACGCCTCTGGTGGCAGGGTGAAGGGCGCTCAGCAGCCGAATTGACGGGTCTGCCGAGGCCGTGTCCCACTCGCCGCGCCTTACTTCGCGTCCCGCCAGTTGTCCCCCACGCCCACGTCCGCAATGAGCGGCACGTCGAGCTTGAAGACGCCCTCCATCCCCGCCTTGACCAGCTTGCGCACTTCCTCGATCTCCTCGGGCGGCGCCTCGAACAGCAATTCGTCGTGCACCTGCAGCAGCATCCCCGCCCGAAGTCCGCGCCGCTCGATTTCGTCTTCGATGCGGATCATGGCCAGCTTGATCAGGTCCGCCGCCGTGCCCTGGAGCGGCGTGTTCACCGCCGTGCGCTCGGCGAAGCCGCGGGCGTTGGGGTTGCGGCTGTCCATGTCCGGGATCGGCCGCTCGCGTCCGAAGAGCGTCCGGGTCACGCCGCTCGCGCGCACCTCCGCAATGGTCTTGTCGATCCACTTGCGCACGCCCGGATAGCGCGCGAAATAGTCGTCGATGTACGTCTGCGCCTCGTGGCGCGGAATCCCAAGCTGTGCGGCGAGGCCAAACGCGCTCAGCCCGTAGACGATCCCGAAGTTCACCGCCTTGGCGCGCCGCCGCAACTCCGGCGTCACCATTAGCGGCGCAACGTTGAAGACCTCCGCCGCGGTGCGCGTGTGGATGTCCTCCCCGTTGCGGAATGCCTCCACCAGCACGTCGCACTTCGAGAAGTGCGCCAGCAGCCGCAACTCGATCTGCGAGTAGTCCGCCACCACCAGCTTCCACCCCGCCCGCGGAATGAACGCCGCGCGGATCTCCCGCCCCAGCTCCGTGCGGACCGGAATGTTTTGCAGATTCGGATTCGAGGACGACAGCCGGCCCGTTGCCGCACCGGCCTGGTTGAAGCTGGTGTGCAGCCGCCCGGTGCGCGGGTTGATGAGCGCGGGCAGCGCATCCACGTACGTGCCCTTGAGCTTGACGAGCTGCCGGTAGTCGAGCACCTTGCGGCAGATTTCGTGCTCGCCCGCCAGGTCCTCGAGCACGTCCGCGGCCGTCGAGACCGCCTTCCCCTTGCCGTGCTTCACCGGCGCCGGCAAGTGCAGGTCCTCGAACAGAACCTTGCCCAGTTGTTGCGGCGAGTTGATGTTGAAGGAACGGCCGGCCAGCGCGTAGATCTCGCCCGTGAGGCGCTGGACTTCCGTCTCCATCAGCTCCGAAAGCCGCCGCATCTCGGCCGGGTCCACCCGGATTCCGCGCCGCTCCATGCGCGCCAGCACCCGCGCCAGCGGCAGGTCGATCGTTTCGTAGATCGAGCGGAAACCGCGCTGGTCCACTTCGCGCTCGAGCGGGCCGGCGAGTTCCAGGATGCAATCCGCCTGGTGCTCCAGGGCCGGCTCGAGTTTGCGGTCCAGCCGCCGCCGCGCCAGCATCTCGAGCGAGCAGCCGCCGGGATCGGACGTCAGCAGGAAGGCGTAGAGCATCGTGTCGCCGGTGAGACCACGCGGTTCGATTCCCCAATCGGACAGCGCCAGCGAGGCCTGTTTCACGTCGTGCGCGATCTTGGGCCGCGCGGCGTCTTCAAAGAACGGCCGCAACCGCTCCATCAGCCCCGCCGCGACCGCCCGCGCCTGCCCCGGCTTCGCCGCCAGACCCGCTGCGGGATGGCTGCCCTCTTCGAACATGTCGCCGGTTCCCTCCGCCCGCGGGGCCACCGCCACCGGCGCCTCGGCCGGAATCGCGGCCAGAAACGCGTCCAGCGCTTCTGGCGTTTCGAGCGCGGCGTAATCGCGCGGGCGCGTGTCTTCCTCCGGACCCAACTGCTCGACCAGGCTGAAGAACTCCAGCTCCTTGAAAACCTGCTTGAGCGCCGCCGTGTCCGGCGCCTGCGCGCGCACCGCGTCCAGGCTGAACTCGATCGGCACCGTCACGTCGATGGTCGCGAGGCGCTTGCTCAGCAGGATGCGCTCGCGGTTCTGCTCCAGGCTCTCCCGGTACATCTTGCGCTCGACCTCGCCAGCGTGTTCGAGCGCCGCTTCCACCGAGCCGAACCGCGCGATCAGTTCCCGCGCGCCCTTGTCGCCGATGCCCGGGGCGCCCGGGATATTGTCGATGGCGTCGCCTTTGAGCGCCAGCAGGTCCGCCACCTGCTCCGGCCGCACGCCCATCTTCTCGACGACCTTGGCCGCGTCGTACCAGAGGTCCTCCTGAATCGGGTTGAACATGGAGACGTGGTCGTCCACGATCTGCAGCATGTCCTTGTCGCTCGAGACGATGGCCACGTCCAGGCCGGCCTGCTCGGCGCGCCTCGCGATGGCGCCAATCACGTCGTCCGCCTCGAAGCCCGGGTATTCGAGGATGGGGATGCGCATCGCCTCGATCAGCCGGCGCACATACGGGACCTGAACCGCCAGGTCCGGCGGCGTCTCGGGCCGGTTGGCTTTGTATTCGGCGAACTCCTGTTCGCGGAAGGTCGGCACGGCGCTCTCGAAGACGGCCGCGATGTACTCCGGCTTGTAAGTGCCGGTGAGCTTCCGGAGCATGTTGTTGAAGATGTAGACCGCTTCGGTGGGCACGCCCGCCCCGGTGCGCATGGACGGCGCCGCCATCCGCCCGCGCGCATGAAACGCGCGGAAGATGAAGCCGAACGTATCGATGAGAAAGACGCGAGGGCGGGGCATTGAGATCATTCTACGGCTTGCCGCCCCGACAGCAGTGGCCCGTTATCGCGTGAGCGCCACGGAGCCAAGCCGGCCCGCCTACCCCGCCGCCTCCGCCCGCAGCTTGATGGCGCGCAGCCACATGCGCCGGATGAGCGAGCTTCCGGGATAGATCATTCGCCAATACGCCGCAAACCCGCGCACGGCTTTGGCTCCAGCCGCGTACACGCGGGTCTCCGTGGTGAGCCAACAGTGGGTGGCGTCCACATCCTCGATGCGGAAGTTAGCCGCAATCTTGATCAGCGGAGCCTGCTTGAGCGCTTTGAATTCCTCCGGCGTCTTGCTTCTCTTCCTGCGCCCATCGCCGGCTTCGCCGAACACGATCTCACGGCCCGGGTCCTCCGCCAGCAGCAGAAACCACCCGGTGGTGAAGGACTTGAGGATCGGCCGGTCGGCGGGACCGCCGCTAAGCCCCCGCAGCGACATGAGCGTCTTGTAGAACCGGATCTCCCCCGGAGTGACCGTCCCGATTGCCGAGTAGACGCGATCCCGGGGCGCGTGGATGAGAACCTTGTGAAACTCGCTGAACTGGTACACGGGCGCGAACTCGTCGAGACGCGTGCGGGGCGTTTCCACCCGCGTCTCCCAAACCGGCAGATACACGCCCGCCGCGCACCCCGCGAGACCGAGGCCCAAAACGACCAGGCCCTTCTTCCTGCTTCGAATGCCGAGGAACCGAAGCGGCTTCAGAAGCGACAGGAAGCCCGCTGCGGCGCCGATCAGGCTCAGGTAGATGAGAACACCGCCGAATATGGTCATGGCTTCAGACCCCCTTGACGTGAACTATATACTATGCAATATATATATACGATGTCAAGAGATCCGCGGACCTTCCTTCCTCTCCATAACAACTGGTTCCACATTCTGCTCTCGCTGGCCGGATGCGAGCAGCACGGCTACGGCATCATGCAGGAAGTCCTCGAGCGCACGGATGGGGCGGTGCACCTTTGGCCCGCGACGCTCTATGGCTCGCTGAAGCGGCTCATCGAGGCCGGGCTGATCCAGGAATCCGAGGAGCGGCCGGCGCCGGAACTGGACGACGCGCGCCGGCGTTACTACAAACTGACCCGGCTGGGAAAGCGCGTGCTCGAACTGGAATGCGCGCGCCTGGAAGAACTGGTGCGGATGGCGCAGAAGCGGCGCAAGCAGGAGGCCTACTGATGAGCCCCCAACTGAGGATCTGCCTGTCGCTGTACCGGCGCCTCGCGGATGCCTATCCGCACGAATTCCGGATGGTCTACGGCGAGGACCTGGACCAGTCGGGCGAAGACGCCGTTTCCGAAGCCTGGCGCCGGTATGGTCTGGTTGGCCTGCTGCGGCTGCTGGCGGATATCGCCGTCCGCCTGCCCGTGGAGTATCTTGCCGAGATCCGGCAGGACGTGGCCTACTCTCTACGGGTGCTGGCCCGGTCGCCGGGGTTCGCAGCCGTTGGCATCCTTTCCATCGGGATCGGGATCGGCATGTGCAGCGTGATCCTCTACGCATCGAATGCCATGCTGGGGCCTACTCCAGGGGTGCGCGATCCGGCGGCGTTGGTGGCGGGGCGAAGAGGGGTCTCTTATCCGTATTTCGAGCACTATCGGGACCAGCGGCAGGTTGCCGCGGCGGCGGCGGTGTTCATCGCTTCGGTGCCCTTCGCCGTGGCTCCCACCGCCGACAGGCATGCCCGGGCGGAGCGCTTCTCCGGGCACCTTGTTTCTCCCGACTATTTCTCGACGCTGGGAGTGACGCCGGCGGCGGGACG
>Ga0182021_10003600_pt1 | contig 18238 bp, 18 predicted proteins | sample 612E3MmetaG_FD_120493 | JGI IMG/M metagenome (GOLD analysis project Ga0182021, IMG submission 120493) | Permafrost microbial communities from Stordalen Mire, Sweden - 612E3M metaG (Illumina Assembly) | ecosystem: Environmental > Terrestrial > Soil > Wetlands > Permafrost | place: Sweden... | reverse complement strand
TTGATGCCCTGCGTGATGAGGTGTTTGACGCCGCGGCTGGTTGCTTCTTCTTCGACGACGGCTGCGACGAGTATTTTGCCTTTGCCCTTAAATGCAGGGTCCCTGGCGAGTTCGGCGGCTGCCATAACCATGGCGGCGAGGGGTCCTTTGGCGTCTACGGCGCCTCGGGCGTAGATTTTGCCTTCCTCCACACGCAACGGCAAGTAACCCGCCACGGTATCCATGTGCCCGCAGAGAAGAATTGTGGGTTCGCCATCGCCGACAACGCCAATAACGTTTCCGATGGCATCTATGCCCACTTGATAGCCTAACTTCTTCATTTCCAAAGCTAGAAAGTTAGCTATGGATTGTTCTTTGCCGCTTGGACTATAAATGCCCAACAGGTTAGTTAGAAGCCGGATTGCTCGGGTTTGCTCTTGCATGTTCTTCTTCTCCTAAGACCGTGTCGAGGACGGCGATGGTTTTGTCGATTTGTTGCGTGGTGATTGGTATGGGTGGCAGGAACCGCAGCACGTTTCTTCCAGCGTCGAGGATGAGGACGCCTCTTTGGGCGCATTTCTGGACGATACCGTAGACGTCGAAGCGCAGTTCCATGCCCAGCATTAAGCCTAAGCCGCGAACTTCTTTGACTATCGGATGCTTCGCCTGCAGCGATTCAAGTTGAGTCTTGAAGTATTTGCCTTTCGTCGCTGCTTGCTGAGTCATGTTCTCTTCGATGAGTGCATCTATGGCAGCGCAACCAGCGGCACACACAAGCGGTCCACCGCTGAACGTTGTAGAATGCTCGCCCACTTTGAGAGCAGACATGATGTTATCTTTCGCGACTGTTATCCCAATGGGCAACCCGCCAGCAAACGGCTTTGCCAGTGTCATTACGTCTGGAGTAACATCCCAGTTTTGGCATCCGAACAGTTTTCCTGTTCTGCCAAAGCTGGTTTGGACTTCGTCAAAGATTAGGAGAACGCCTTTTTGGGTGCAGAGTTCGCGTAGGCCTTGGAGGTAGCCGTCTGGTGGGACGCGGACGCCTCCTTCGCCGCGGATGGGCTCCAAGAGGACCGCGGCCGTTTTTTCGGAGATGGCTTCCTTGACTTTATCCAGATTGTCAGGGGGTACGTGTTTGAATTCGGGGACTAATGGCTGGAAGGGTTCACGGTATTTCTTGTCCCATGTCGCGGAGAGTGCGCCCATGGTTTTTCCGTGGAACGCGCCCATCATGGCGATGATTTCGGGTTTGCCCATGTATTTTCGGGCGAGTTTTATGGCGCATTCAATGGATTCGGCACCGCTGTTTGATAAAAACGCTTTGTTTAAGCCCGTGGGGGTGATGTTGGTGAGTTTTTGGAGGAATTCGCTGCGCTTGTCGTTGTAGAGGCTGGCATGGCAGCAAATAAGTTGTTCCGCCTGCGCTTTGATGGCGGCGACGACTTTGGGGTGGCAGTGCCCGAGCAGGGCGACGCCGTAGCTGCCCATGCAGTCCACGTATTCTTTGCCGTTGATGTCCCATAAGGTGGCGGCTTTCCCTTTGGTTATGATGATTTGGCGTTTGGCAAACACGTTAGCCATCAATCGGTTCTCTGCATCTATGACTTCTTTTTCATTCATTGTGTTATCACGGTGCCAGTTTCATGTTTCAAGGCTGAGGAAATCGGATTCTTCCCGGTGCCCGCGGTTATTAGGACTTCTTTGACGCCGCCGTTGATGGCGTCCACTCCGGCTTGGACTTTGGTGCTCATTCCGCCGCCGATGCTTCCGAGGACCTCTTTAACTTCGGTTGTGCTGAGTTTGGGGATGTGTTCGCCTTTGAGCATTAAGCCTGCGACGTCGGTTAGGAGGATGAGTTTGTCGGCTTTGAGGGCGGCTGCGACGTTGGCTGCAGTTCGGTCTCCGTCCACATTGAGGGGCTCAAACTCGCTGCTCAGGGCTATAGGCGTTACGATTGGGACGTATCCTTTGCTAACTAGCAGCTTGAGCAGGTCGGTGTTGACGGTTTTGATTTTTCCAGTGTAGCCGCCGTCCATGACGCGTTTTCTGCCTTTTTCGTCGACGGCGATTAAGCGTGTTTTGCGTTCCGCCTGCAATATCCCCGCGTCTAAGCCTGACAGCCCCACAGCGGGGATTCCTTGGCTTTCGAGGGCGAGGACGATTTGTTTGTTGATTTTGCCCGCCATAACCATTGTGTAGATTTCGATGGTTTCTTTGTCCGTATAGCGGCTTCGGAAGCCTTCGGGAGACATTATGAACTGTTGTGGTTTGCCCAGTTTGCTGGCGATTTCGGTCACTTCCGCGCCGCCGCCATGCACCAGAACTACCTGGTTTTCTGCCAAAACCGCTTTGAGGTCGCAAATTAGGTCGTTTGAGGCCCCTTCTTTGAGTATGCTTCCGCCCATTTTAATTACAAGCAGCATGCTAATCACATCGGGTGGAAACCCGTGCTTTTTAGGCCGGTGGTTTCGTCGATGCCCATTATGAGGTTGAGGCATTGGACGCCTTGGCCGGAGGCGCCTTTCACCATGTTATCTATGGCGCTAAACATGAGTAGGCGTTTGGCGTGGGAGTCGATTTCGAAGCCTACGTCGCAGAAGTTGGTTCCTTGGGTGACTTTGGGGTCGGGAAGTTGGTAGCAGCCTTTCTGGTATTTGACTAGGCGGATGAAGGGTTCGTTTCCGTAGGTGCTGCGGAGGGCTTTCCAGACGTCTTTGGCTTCGATGAGTTGCTTGGGGAATGCGTGGATGGTTACGAGTATTCCTCGGACCATGTTGACGGCGTGTGGGGTGAATGAGATTGTGACTGGCTCGCTTGAGACGGCGTTGACTTCCTGTTCGACTTCTCCTATGTGGCGGTGGCCTACGACTTGGTAGGGTCGGACGCCTCCTGCTCTCTCAGGATGATGTGATGCTACGGTGGGTTTGCTGCCTCCGCCGCTTGAGCCAACTTTGAGGTCTGCGATTAGGTGGTTTTTATCTACCAAGCCAGCTTTAACAATTGGGACCAGCGCGAGTATGGTTGCTGTTGCCATGCATCCTGGGCATCCCACTAAGCGTGCCTTCTTGATTTCTTCCCGATGCAACTCTGGCAGCCCATATGCGGCTTCTTTGAGCAGTTCGGGGTGAGCGTGTTTCCAGCCATAGTAGGTTTCGTAGTCGGCTGGGTTTTTGAGTCGGAAGTCTGCGCTCATGTCGATGACTTTGAGTCCGGCTTCGAGCAGTTTGGGAACTAGGTTTTGGCTGCCGCCGTGCGGGGTGGCTGTGAAGATTAGGTCGCAGTTCTTCTGCAGTTCTTCTATGTCTTGGGGTACGAATTTTAGTTGGGTGAGTCCGCGAAGGTTTGGGTGTATGTTGAAGACGTATTCGCCTGCGCTTTGTCGGCTAGTAACCATGGTTACTTCTGCCTGTGGGTGGAGAAGTAGTATTCGCAGGAGTTCTCCGCCGACATATCCTGTTCCGCCGATAATGCCTATTCGCATCATGCTTGTTTTCCTCTTTTTTGTCCTTTTGTTACTAGTTGAGGAGGCTTTGGGCGCCCTTTAAGAGGGGAACCGCCACGTTCATCCCAGTAATGGTTCGGGTTTGTTCCCAGAACTCGGGACACGAATTCGCCTCGTGGAAGACTATGCGGATTCGGTTAGCATCCACGTTCTCCTCGATTATGCTTTTTACTTTTGCGTAGGGCTCTGTTGCCTTGTAGTTGTTGACTGCCGTTTCTAGCTGGTCGTTCCAAGCTTTGAAGTCTTGCAGCCGCAAATCATCTCGCTTTACCTTCTTCACCGGCTCCCAAAACGTGCCTGCTTTGGCGAGCTCAAGTTTCAATGTCCGGTCGTCTGCGTTCTTGTTTTTACCCACGTTTATCATGGCGTCCATTGCGAAGACCCATGCTTCGTGTTCTCTGCCAAGTGCCTTGCCGCATCTAACGGTTAATTCGCGTATATGCTGGGGCAATTTGGCGTCGAAAACGAGGTTGCCAAGGAACGTGTTGGTGCGGAAGTCGCTGAAGCCAGCGCGTGCCATCCCGATGGGGTGGCATACGGGGTCTTTGTTCTTTTCCTTGTAAACTATAATTCGAAGGTCGTAGAACCATTTCTCGATTAACTCTTGAGCTACGACGCCCACTGGGTTAATGATTGATGCTTCGGTGTGTCCGATGTTAGCGAGTAGTTCTTCTCGGTTTTTGGAGAGGACTATGCCTTTGCCGTGTGTGCCTGCGTCAGGTTTGATAACGATTTCGTTTCCAATTTCCTGCTCGAGTAGGTCCGCGATGTCGGGTTCGTTGCGGATTTTTCTGCCGTCCTTCGTCGTGTCAAAGGGATCGCAGGGCACGTAAACCGTTTTGGGAATTGGCAAACCCACTGCCCATAGGTGCATGAGGGTGCGGAATTTGCTGTAACACATAAATTCGATTTGGGAGGGGTTTATGACTTTTTTTCCGAGGACCTCCATTGTATTTGCGGCGTAGATACGGCGGTTTTTGCTTTGGGCGCGGCACAGGACGACGCCGATGCCTTTGAGGGTGTCTGTGAAGTTCTTGCCTTTGCTTGCTATGTTGAAGCCGTTTTTGCTGATGGAGACGGCGATTTTACGGAATGGGATGAAGGTTAGGTCTATGCCGAGTTGTTCTGCGGTGAGTTTGATGCCGTTTTCGTCGTTTTCGGAGCGTTCATAAAGAAGCCCTATGCTCATCAATGGTTCGCCTCTGCATAAGAAGTTTAATTAAACAAACTTTTGGGTGATGAGTTTTAAAGGCATGTTTTGAAAAGGACGTTTTTGGTTTTTGGTGGATACTGTCTATTCGCCCCAGTCTTCTCCTTCCAGAGTTAGTTCCTGAAGGTCAACACATCCACCGTTTACCTTTTTAACTTCGAGTTCTAGTCCGCATCCTGGGCAGCTGAGGATTTCTCCTTTTGCTGTGTCTGCTGGAACGTCGAGGTCGGCATCGCAATCTGGGCATTTCGCTTTCATTACTGTCACCTTTTGGTTGTCCAAAGTTTGGGTTGTTTTACTCATCTTTCTATCTCACTTTATTTTATCGGAAATAACTTTTTGAGTGACCCGCCGACCTTTTAAACGTTGCGACTTATTTGTAACAACTTGGACTCCTAATGTTCCAAACGGTACAATTTTGTACGGTTGTTCTTTGTCAACATTACGAAAAGAACAAATGTCAAGGCATATTGCAACGAAATCCGCATTGATTCAGGTTCAAGATTACGAAATCGTTAAATCTTAACCCGTTAACAGTAATCAGGGGCAAATTTCCTTGGATGATATTGACCGGCAAATCCTTAAGATCCTCAAAGACGAAGGTAGAGCAGGATACATAACCATCGGAAAACAAATCGGACTTTCCGAGGGTGCCGTTAGAAAAAGAATTAAAGTCCTCTCAGATGCAGGGGTGATTCGTAAGTTCACGGTCAAAATCGGCGTTGCTGAAGGTGCGGAAGCGATTGCACTACTTTCAGTGAATCCAGCCTTGCCAACACAAGAAGTTTCGAAGAGAATTCAAGGAATTCCGAATGTCGAAACCGTCTACGAGGTGACAGGGGAATATGATATCGTTGCAGTCATCGGGGGCATGAACGTTGTTGAAGTCAATGAGTGTTTGGAGAAAATCCGTCGTGTCGAAGGCATCATGAAAACCAACACGATGATAGTTTTGCGCAGCTGGTAATTCTTTAATTCATTCCTTTTTCGTTTGAGCTAGATAATAGGCAGTGAAAACTCCTGCGTCTGAGCCGTATATCATTTGCAGATAATCTATGGCTTCTTTGAGGGTTGTGGCGGTCGGGATTATTGATTTGAAGTTATCTTGCCTAATGACTTCTTTTAGCAGCCCTGTTTCTTTCTTTACGATGGAGAGTTCCAGGTAATTGGGTCCCGACTGGAAAAAAGTCATGCTACCCGTCCGTGGGCTACCTTTTCTTACGTCAATAGTTTTGGTTCCAGTTTTGAGCCACGCGAAGACTTCCTTTTTAGCCCAGAATAGAGGCAGAGCAGTCACTCCGTCAACTTCATATCATGTTGCTCCAAATAAAACATTCTTCGCAAGAGTCGTATACAAAAGCATCGCCAAACATCCTCAAAACGCGGTTTTCCCAAATAGAAACAGACGCTGCAGCAAGTAAAGAAATATCTACCAGCCCACAAATAAAAAAAGGCGGTTACCAGTATGCCTAAAACTTACAATATCGCAGTCCTCAAAGGTGACGGAATTGGACCAGAAATCACTGAAGCTACTGTCAAAGTTCTCCAAGCCGTCCAAGAAAAAGCAGAATTCAAACTCAACCTGCAGTACGGGGAAGCAGGATTTTATTGCATCGAGAAATTCGGCACCAACCTGCCAGAAGAAACTATCCAACTTCTCAAAAGCACCGATGCTTGCCTTAAGGGTCCGATGACTACCCCTGAAGAAGCGGGGGCCCCAGTTAGTGTCGCGGTGAAAATTCGCAAACTTTTCAACCTCTACGCGAACGTTCGACCCTGCAAGTCGTTGCCGGGAGCAGAATCTCTTAAACCCAACTTGGATTTTGTCGTAGTTAGGGAAAATACTGAAGGCTTGTATTCTGGCGCAGAATTCGCAGTGGCTCCAGGAGTTGGCATCGCGTACCGCATCATAACCACCGAAGCATCTACACGAGTAGCGGAATTCGCGTTTAAACTGGCGCAGACACGCAAAAAGCACGTTACCTACATTCACAAAGGCAACATTCTGCGCATCACAGACGGCATTTTCAAAGATGCTGTCAAGGCTGTTGCTAAGAAGTACCCAGATGTAGAAGTTGATGACATGCACGTTGACGCAGCCACCATGCAGCTCATTAAGAAACCTGAAGCATTCGACGTCATGGTTACCACCAACCTGTTTGGCGATATTCTAAGTGACGAAGCGGCTCAAGTTACAGGGGGATTAGGCTTAGCGGCAGGTGCAAACATTGGCGACAAATACGGTATGTTCGAACCCGTCCACGGCTCAGCGCCAAAGTACACGGGGCAAAACCGGGTAAACCCAATCGCTATAATCATGGCAGCGGCCCTTATGCTTAGAAACCTTGGCGAAGAAGCGGCAGCCGCAAAAATCGAGAAAGCCGTCATTGCGGTCCTGAGCGAAGGCAAAATCCGAACCGCGGACCTAGGCGGAAACGCGACGACTGTGGACATGGCAAACGCAGTAGTCCAGAAAGTCCGCTCAATCTAGAACGTGGTTTATGGCAGTTGCCGATCGAGTGGACAACTCCAATCTTCCATTATATCCTATTTTTGCGTAAACGTTCTCCAACATGATTTTTTCGCCCATCATCAGTTTAGATGTGGTTTCGGCGTGTTCTCGCCAAGCATTCACGCGGATAGAACCAGAATCGTCTCTTAGATCGAATCCCGTTACTTTGATCATTTCACCTTTTTGGGTTTTGACTTCTCGACATACAGGCAATGTGGCAACTTCGCCCTCGACGCAAACGTCGCCCAAGTCTTCGGTTAGATTCGCAATTTTAACGTTACATTTTTCGGGGGTGGAAAGGTTGACGAACGTTGAAAAATCTACGTGAACTTCGACTTCGCCGGTTTGGCTGGGCTTCACCTTTGCGTTCACGATTTCTATATTGGCGTTGCGTTTGACTTTCGATTCTATTTCTTCAGCTTTCTCGTTCCAGAAGACAACGATGACTTCGCCGGTTTCATCTGCAACTTTGAGGCGAAGTACTTTCCCTGGCGACTGGTCGCTCCGCATGAATGTTGACGAACCATAGATTTCCTTGACTTTGCCTTCCAATTGCAAGCTCTTCTGCTCTAATGTTATTTGCTTAATTTTCGTTGCGAACTTGCTTATTGAAGGGTAGTCTTCGGAGACTACGCCCTCAGGTTTGAGGTCTACTTGGCTGCGGTCACCCAGATGCAGCTCCGTTGCGCCGAATTTGTCGGCTTTCGTGTAGCCATGTGAGAACTTGACTATTTGTCCAACTTTGAGTTCGCCAGATTCTACAAGATCGGCTTTCTCGTTCCAGAGAATAACTCTCACTTGTCCAGCGTTATCAACGATTGTGACGCTTGCGAATTTTCCCGGTTTTGCTCCCTCAAAAGTCTTGACTGGGTAGACCGCAACCACACGCCCAGTAACGGTGGCGTTGTTTAAGCCTGCAACTAAATGTCCGATTGAAAGTTTATGTGTGAAAGCGCCGTCTTCGTTGGCAACGTCGACGCCGACTTCGGCGGCAATCATGCGCAGCAGCGAGGCGTCAGCGATTAGACCGCCTGTCATGTTCCTGGCAACGGACAATCTGACAAGGATTTGTTCTCTTCCGATTTCAGGTTTTTTGTTGAGAATTTGCTGAATTACAGTCTCAGCGGCGACTTCGTTTTCGGTTGCCATTAACATCTAACTTGATGGGTGTGGTTTAAAATTCTTTGCAGGTCTTTGGTGATTTTCGCCAAGGCAGTTGCAGAAATAGAAATGGCGCCCGGTCCAGATAGAAACTATAAAGATAAAAAGAAAGGAAGTTTATCTGAGGTAGTCGTCAAATGTCCAGTAGTGATCTTCTTCCTGGCTCACGATGTCCTCGAATAGACGACGGGTTTTGCTGTCGCCACGTTTCATGGCTTCATGGATGATTTGCCGATAGAGCACCAACGCATAGTTTTCGGCTTCGTGGTCCAGCTTGAGGAAGTCGTCTGCGGTTTCGCCGACTTGTGGCAACGGATCTGGGTTGTATGTTGCTTCGCCTTCGAGAAGATAGATGCGTTCGCTGATTTTCTCTAAGTGGTCCATTTCCATCATGAATATGGGTTTAAGCAGGTCGCTGACAACTTTGGCTTTGTTGGTCTCCTTCACAACTTCCAACGGAGTGTTCTTCATGCGCAAACGTAGGAAGCTGGCTTTTTCATGCTGGTTCGTGTACTGGATGATAGCGGAGATTTCTGCTGCAACCGCTTTGTTAAGTAGCACGAAGTAGTCGTGGGTGAAGATATTGCGCCACTCCGAAAGCGGAACAGCTAGAGGTCCAGGTTCGTCGGATTCGTCTTGGAAGTTGACGTATTCCTGGAATTTGAAAAGGTGTTGTTCTTCTTCGCCGTAGATTTTCTCGAACACTTCGCGGGTTTCCCAGTCTTCCATTTTTCCCGCTTCGGCGATGATTTTTCGGTATAGCGTGAGTGCTTCTTCTTCGGCTTTTACGCCGTTCTTAGCGAATTCGCTGAGGCTGTTGCCGATGTAGGGTTTGTCCGCCTTTGTGGTTGCTGATCCACCGAGGTAGTAGATGCGTTCTTCGATGGCTGCGGCATGTTTCATTTCTTGGATGGCGATTTCTCGCAGGAACTTGCCGACAGCGTCGTAGGTGGTTTTGTCTAGGAGGATGTTTTCTGGGATGATTTTGCGGATGAGTTTCTCCATTTTCGCGTGTTGGAGCATGTATTGTAGGGATACTTGGATTTCTCGTGAAACAGCGTGGTTCAAGAGCTCAAAATATTCGGGTGTAGTTTTAGCTGCCATAACAATCACTTATCAAAACTTCTGCTAGCAACTGTGGAGACTTTGGGTATAAAAGACTTGTTGTGAGTTTTGGATTCGATTTCTCTCAGGAATGCTCCTTTTTTCCTTTTAGAGTCCGTTTTGGGTTGATTTTTTAGTTCCATGTCTGTCAGATTGAAATAAAGTGTTATGAACGGTTATAGGTTATGAGTATGTGCCACGCGGGCCAATTGAAGCAAAGAGGAAAGTTTTGGAATTTTTCGGAATGTTTGAAGAAGTTGTCTTCTCTTAGTAGAAAAAGAAAAAATGAGAGGCAAATATGCCTATGTTAGGGCTATTTACTTTTTCTTTGCTGCTGGTGCCGCTTTTTTCTCTTCTTTCTTTGCTGGTTTCTTGGCCACGAGATTAACCTCGGGAATTAACCTTTGTACGCTTTTTGTATTTAAGATTTGCTAAAGACTCGGTTTGGGGCTGGAGCGGAATAAGCCGTTTGATAAGGTCTCGAAGGCGGAAAACAGAGGATTTTTCTTCCTGATCGCCTTATATGGTCATGAAACAACCTATTTTAACTTGTTTTTTAGCAGCTAGTTGACGGGTTTGATGCAATTTTTCAGAGAAAAGGAGCATGGTCCATTCTTTTGTCTGCAAAGTCGAGGTTTTCGCACGGTTTCTGGTTGCTTTGGAAATATTTTTATACCCTGTGTAATAATTTACACAGCGATGAAGTAATATACACAGGTGAAAGCAGATGGCAATAATTAAGATAAAGATAACAAGCGTTTATGTCGCGTTAATCGCTGTCTGGGCAGCACTACTTCTTGCCTGTTCGCTAATTCCAGCCTATCCTGTGTTAGGGACAGGCGCAACAATTACTTTTTCCAACATTTTACATTCTTCCCTTACAGCCCCCTTATTGGGCCCTGTGTTCGGAACCGTTGCAGGATTCATCGTAGGTGTTCTCATCCCCTACGTAAACCCTGCTAGTTCGATAGGACTGCTAACTTTTCTTTCACCCACGATTGCAGCTCTCCTGAGCGGTTTGGTCCTGTTCAATCGATGGAAGGCAGCCACGCTGATTCTAGTTTTGGAGGTTGCAATTTGGATGGCCAATCCCTTTGCTTGGTACCAGTTAATGCCAATTGTAATGTGGGGATTTATTCCAGTTTCTATATTCATTCTTGTTCCACCAGTAAGAAAATTCATCATCAATTCAATCGTAAAACTGGATCCAAAACGGTTACCAATCGCGCTCTTTTGCTTGGCTTTCATTGCACGTATTGGCGGAGACGTTGCAACAGGTAACAATGTTTCCGTGTGGGTGCTGGGTTGGGGAACCCAAAGCATGTACCCTTACTGGGCGCCAATGACTGTTTATTACGCCGTTGCAGACTCACTGAACTGTGTGGTTGGAGCGATTATCGGCTCAGCAGTTCTCACAGCAATTGCAAGAAGCGGTATACATGTAACAGCGGTGGACAGTCTGAGAGCCAAATTGACTCCGAAAGAGGTCAAGTAACTTGGATTTTTTTCTTTTTGCGTTTCTGAAACTCTTTAAAAAAACAATTCCATGAGGTTTATTATCGTAGGAATGCCTTGGCTCCGGCGAAAAGACAAAATCCTCAACGATGAAGGATTGAACAAGAAAGTTCTGGAAAAAAGTTTAGTTAAATGCGCTAAGCCAAGTTTTCTCTTTTTGGAAAGGTTTTAAGCTTTCAAATCCTAGATTAGTGTAAGGAGTTTTTTCGCTTGCTTTCTAATTGGCAGGTCTCATGTTCTACTTTTGAGAGGCAGATTTCGAAGTGGTAAAGGTAACCTTGGTTTACCCTTTCTTTCAGCCTCAACGGGATAACTCAATTTTCAGGTTCCCGCCCCTGGGACTAGGCTATATTGCCTCTGCTTTGAAGGCACATGGTGTGGATGTTGCTTTGGTGGATTGCACCTTCCTAACCAAGCAAGAAGCGGTTGAAAGCGTAAAGCGTTCAAACCCGCAAATCATCGGCGTCTACAGCATGTTCTCGATGAAGAAAACCTCGCTGGAAATGGCTCGTTTACTCAAGGGCAGTTGTGGTCTGCTAGTTGTTGGAGGTCCTTTACCGACTTTGGACCCAACCGATTTTTTGGAGGTTTTTGACGTTGCAGCATTAGGCGAAGGCGAAGAAACCATCGTGGATCTTGTGGATTCTTTTGAGAGGGGTTTGCCGGTTTCTGCCGTGAAGGGTTTAGCTTACAAAGAGGGGGGCACAGTCAAGTATACTCCCGAAAGAGGCTTTGCTGGGAATTTAGATGCGTTGCGGTTTCCTTCACGTGACCTCTTCGACAACGAAAAGTACAAGCAGCATTACCAGAAACGCTTTGGCTATACGACCACACCGTTGATTAGTTCTCGTGGTTGCCCGTTTAGCTGTGACTTCTGCAGCCGACCCGTTTTCGGAACGACGTTTAGGTCTCGTTCCCCCGAAAACATCGTGGCAGAAGTTGAGGAAATTGCGGATTTGGGTTATGATCGGGTTTGGTTTGCCGATGACTGTTTTACGTTGAAGCCCGAGCACGTAAAACGCGTTTGTGATTTGCTTGTTGAGCGGAATGTTGACATTGGGTGGGAGTGTTTGTCGCGGGTGGACACGTTGAACGTGGAGGTTGCCAGCGAAATGAAGCGGGCGGGCTGCTTGCGCGTGTTTTTTGGAATCGAATCGGGCAACGACGACGTCTTAGGAATCATGAATAAGCGAATTACGACTGAGCAGGCGAGGAAAGCGGTTCACGCCGCCAAAAAAGCAGGGTTACAGGTGGGCGCCTTTTTCATCGTCGGGTACCCAGGCGAAAGCGACAAGACCGTGTTGGATACAGTTCGGTTCGCTTCGAGGTTGTCGCTCGATTACTTGTCGTTCACTTTGCCTTACCCAATCCCGGGAACCGCCCTTCACGAGCGGGTTAAAGATAACGGCGGCGTCTTGGTGGACGATTGGGAGGAACCGAAAAACTGGGGCTTAATTCGACACAAACTACTTTACGGTTCGAGCTTCAGCGAGAAAAAGCTCAAGTTCGCTATTGGAAAAGCTCAATTGCAGTTCCACGGAAGAAGAGCCATAGGCGACAAAACGTACAACGTGATTTTTGAGCCATTTGAAGGATTAACTGACGTAGCCTTCAAACTAATGAGGTAGAGTGCTTAAAGATAAACTGCCTCTCTCAATATTCCGTCTCTTATCCTCGGCTTCAGAGCGTTCCTCATAACCAAATCGACTTTTACCCCTATTTCAACACTCAGGAAATCTTCGAGTTCAACATATTTGAAGAGACTGATGGGCTCAGAGAACTCCACAAGGAGATCTAAGTCGCTTTTATTTTTTTATTTACCTCTAACGTAAGAGCCGAAAACGCCAATGGTTTGCACTTTAAATCGTTCACTCAAGACAGGCTTAAGAGCCTCTATCTTGCACTTCAACTCTTCAATTTTCAAGAGAACACCCTCGGGAGCCACTTACTTAAGTTGAATATGGGCAGAGGAGATATTTAGTTTCTTTCAAATGTTCTGAAAACGAATAAGAAACTATTTCAAAAACTAGAGAAGGAAAGGAAAAATTGGCCATGGTTTTTTCCAGCGTTTCAGCATGCTGTCCAAGACTGGCTTGAGCTTTGGGGTTTCTGTTTGTATCTTTTCTTTGCCTATTGCTTTGCGTTCGGCGTCTTAATTCCAGGAAATATGCTAAAGACGGGTTATTCAATTCTTAGCTTCTTGTAGATGTGAAGGAATACTTTTTCGCCGTCGGGCACTGGTTCTTTGAACCTGACCGAGACTTCACCTGGTGATAGTGAAGCCCTGATTTCACCTCTAACTCCAGATGCAGTAACAACTTGTTTTCCCACGAATTTGGAGGCAGCTTCCAAGGTACTGAAAAGACCGTTCACCGAGTACTCGTTGGCGTCTCCTTTTTGCCCTACAGTTCCTTCCTTGGTCTTTTTTGAGAAGAATTCTAATTTACTGTCTACTTCTGAGATTCTTCCGCCACCTATTATTCGGAATTCGCGGGCTTGGAGTCCAGGGTTCATCAAGAGTACGTGGTCTCCTTTTTCCGCCACGACTTGTTGTCTGAGTTCTATGTAAACAAGGCATTTTTCAGAAGCTTTTACCGAGGTCTTAACAACGAACCTGTCGTCTTCGATGACTCCGGGTACAACGTTTCCCAGTACTTCATAAGAAGCAACAAACACGTCTACATCGCTATACGGCGTCAACGAACGTAGATAATATTTGTCCACTTCCAACTCAGTTATCACACGACGGGTAGAATTGATGGAGCCAGGAGAAATGGCTACATAACCCCTGTGAGCGTCATTAGGTTTTAGGTCTTTGACAGCGACGCCCACTCTTTCTCCCGCGATGGCCTCCTCTTTGTCCTCGCCGAATGATCGCAGCGAACGCACTTGACCTTTTTTGTCTATGGGTTTGATTTCAATAGTATCTTTCACTTTCACTTTCCCACGGTGGATCGTACCGGTTAAGACAGTTCCTACTCCAGCTATGGTGAATGCGTGGTCTATAGGCATCTTGAACGGACCATTCCATTGGCGAATAGGTGGACTGAGAGAATTCTGCAGTGTGCTCTTGAGCTCATCAATTCCCTTACCGGTTAGTCCTGAGACCTCCACAATCTTTGCCGTCTCATATGGAGTTCCTTTCAGAAGAAGCATGACTTTCTTTTTGACTTCTTCAATTCTCTCCGGAGAAGCCAAATCGACTTTGTTCAGAGCAACTACAAGATCTTTTATTCCGAGGTCTTTAATTATGGAAAAATGTTCCACACTTTGAACTTGGAGACCGAGATCTGCTGCCACAACCAGCACCGCTGCGTCAATTATGTTAGCGCCCGCCACTGCGTGTCTAACCAAGCTGAAGTGCCCCGGCAAGTCGACAAGAGTAACCAGAAACTGACCTAAGGTGAAAGCGGAGAAGCCCATGTCTAGTGTCATTCCTCGTCTGGCGGAATCTGGTGATTTGTCCAGAGCAGCTGTCGAAGGTTTTTCGGTTAGCTGCCTGGCAAGCATTGTCTTGCCGTGGTCAACATGCCCGAAGAGACCGACATGAACTGGGATGAGGCCTTTGCCCTCAGCCATGGTGTAACTTTTAGCTACCGTATCTGCCTCTCTGAGGAATAGTTCAACTGCTTCCATTGGCTTTGAACCGTCTGCCAGCGCCTTCTTCGTCACTTCTTTTCTGATTCTTGAAAGAGAAATGCCCAGGTCCGGATTCTTGTACCGAGTCATGACTTCCATCATGGATTTTCTGGTTTCTCTTTCGATGCCTCTCGCTCTTAGCGACCTCTCGTCTTCCACAACCTTTTTGGGCTTGGACCTGATCGGGTTTTCAAGTCTCTTGAGAACTGCGGTAACAATGATCTTGGCGATCTCTTCGAAGCTTTGCCTACTTGGATCGACAACCACAAGAGGATTGTCCCATTTGTAATCACCCTTCGGCGGGTCAAGTTTCTGATTAATTTCCTCAATGAGGGATGATGGTATCGGCGATCCTCGTTCTTGGTTCCATTTGATGGCTTGTTCTACGGGTGTATCAACAAAGACTATGTCATAGTCAGAGCCTGATCGTTTGGCGATCTGCCGCAGGTCGCTCCTCATCGACTTGTAGTAGTTCATGTCGTCGCTTATGACGAGAAAACCATTCTCCAAACCAGTTGCAATCGCCGCCTCATAAAGAAGCTTAACCGAAGTTTCTCTTTCAGGTTTGAATCCTTTGGAGGAGAACGAGAGCATGTCCCGGAAATCGTCCGAGCTGACTACCATAGTTGGTATGCCATGTTTGTCTTCGAGCAGGGAAGCGACGTTTTTGCTGATGGTGGTTTTTCCTGAAGCAGGCAATCCACACATGATAAGTAGGTAAGGACTCCGCGACACGTTTTCCCCTGTTGTCTAACCTTTCTTCAGTTTATAATGCTGTCGCATCAGACCTCGATAATTTCAAACCGCTTAGCTGGTTTGACAGACATATAATAATTCAGTTAATGTCCATCTCTATCGGCTTGCTGTTCAATTTGTTTCCTTTTTTTCGCTTTCTTTTCAATTTCCCTCGACTCTTTTGTATCTGTTTCCAAGTTTTCTTTTGCTGGGTTTTCATAGTCGATTTTTTTCTCTGAGTTAGCTAAGTATTGACGCTCAAATGCCTCATTCCATTCTGGGATAAAGTTCATACGCCATTTTCGATCTACAGGAAGATTATGTGTTTTTCTTAGATGCTGAGGGATTTCCCAAGGTTCATATTCCCAAAGAAATTGCTCATGCAAAAATTCGATACAATAACGACAAGAGTATTTCCTGTTAACTGAATTAAAGCTCACATAGTTAGAAAATGGCCATAATGGCAGATGGTTTTTTCGGAACGCACTTGCGTTTCTATGTTTCTGCATTAGTTTCAGAAATAGTTAGGCGCCGATGACTTTAATTAGGTTATTGTTAAAAGCTCCTCTGGTTAAGAAACGCTACCCAAAAAGTCACAAGCCCTTAAGAGTTAGCAGAATCCGAATGCTTTTTAACCAATTCCATATACGAGTCTAAACATGAAGTTCTCCTTGGAGCCAGATAGCTAGAGGTACGTTTCATGTTACCGTTTGACAAGTTGAAGTACACAATCCCCAAGAGCATACTCGATAGAGGTCTGACAGTGCTGGGCACAGAGTCTCGTCCGATAAAACTGCTTTTCGAGCAAAGAAGAGTACCTGAAGACGGGTGGAAAGATAGCCAAATCGAAGGATTACTGAATTTACTGTCTACAATGGATTCGGACAAGGACAGCAAAGCGGCGTTTTTAGGCGAAAGAGAGGGCAGGGTTGCGTCTCCCGCAGTTTCAAAGCTGGCGGCTGGATTTCACCATGGGGTAGGAAGGTCAGGTGACCTGACAGAAGCCCAGCCTAAAGCGGCAGGTGGCTCTCTCATGTATTTCTTCGCCAACAAATTGGCGACGGACGCTATGAAAAGGTTCGGAGCTCCAAACATCAACAAGGCAGTGGTTTTTCCTGTAGCTACGGGAATGACGCTTGCCCTCGCCTTGTGCGTCGCAAGAAACCAAACTGGGGGAAGAGAGGTTGTTTTCCCGCAGGTTGACCTTAAAACTCCTTTGAAGGCGATTCATCTTGCAGGTCTTCAAGAAAGAATAGTTGAAGGAGAAGTCTACGGAGACGCAGTAAACGTTCCCACAGAAGAGATAGAAAAAGCAGTCAACGAAAACACTGCTGCGATTTTGTCCACAACCACGTTCTTTCCACCCAGAGAACAAGACAAAATCAAAGACATTGCAAAGATCGCGAAGGAGAAAAATGTACCCCACATCATAAACAACGCCTTCGGAGTGCAAAGCCGAGAGATCATGAAACTTGTAAGAGGCGCAATCGACGCAGGACGCGTGGACGCAGTAATCCAGAGCACAGACAAGAATTTCCTCACTCCGGTCGGAGGAGCAATAGTTGCTTCGCCCAATGAAGAATTTCTGGACGACGTGTCTGAAACTTATGCAGGGAGGGCAACGGCCGCTCCAATCGCGCAATTCCTAGCAGCTATACTTTCTATTGGATTAGAAGGTTATGAGAAGCTGAGAACCCAGCAAGAAGAAAACAGGAAGTTCCTCGAATCATCCCTGAAAGAGGTTGCAGAAAGGCATTCGCAGCGAATACTAAATGTTTACAATCCAATATCTGTGGCTATGACGCTGGAGGGAAGAAATGCCAAGAAAATAGGTCAAGCTTTGTACACGGCAAGGGTTAACGGTGCGAGAGCTTTAGAAAAAACTGATTTCGGAGTGTGCTGTCCTCACTATGTCTCATCCTACATCAACTTCGACGCTAGCATAGGATTACGAAAAGAAGAAATCATTTTGGCAACAGAGAGGTTAGATACCGTTCTAAAGACAGTGGCATAATGGCGGCGTCCAAGGGGAATCGGACCCCGAGCCCTTGCGGGCTCACCGGATTTGAAGTCCGGTGCTAGGACCACCTAAACTGTAGGACGCCTCCCATTGGGGTTTTCCAGAGTTGAAAGAAATGAGTCAGACTATATATCTTTGGCTAATGAGCACGATTTCAGTATTCTCTGGGTAAAAAAATAGTTCACTCTGAACCTCCGTGGGACTCATGTTGAGCTTATCATACATGCCTTTTTGGGCATCTGTCCGAGCGTTCATCTTATAGGTGCCACTGAAAAAGGGGTAGTTGTAGGGTCGAGCGGCAAACGCCAACCAGCAAGGTAACTGCGCCTAACCACAACGCCTCAAGAGGGAATTCTTGTTTACTTTGCCGCTGGTTTATCGGCAGGTTTAGCTGCGGAGGCTGCTGCTTTGCGTCTTAGCATGTTCTCTAATGTTGGATGAAGCTTTGCATTTTCCGCCATTATCTTTTCTTTTCCCAGTGCCTTCATTTGATCGTTCATTTCTTTGACGATCTTGACGAATTTCTCGCCTTCAGCGGATGACACGTAGTCAACTCTGAGTCTTTCTGGGCTCAATCCAAGCTTTTGAAGCATGCCAGCCAAGGCATTCATGCGCGCTTGCATCCTAACGTTTCCAGAGATATAGTGGCAGTCGCTGGGAAGATGGCAGGCGGTAATCAGTACTCCTGCGGCCCCTAGCCTAAATGCCTCCATCACGAAATCTCGATCTACCCGCCCCGTGCACATTACCCTTATAGCCCGTGTCGTTGGGGGGTATTCAAGCCGGCTCGTCCCCGCTCGGTCCGCGCCGGCGTAACCTCACCAATTACACATAAACGTTAGTATCTTCTCCTCAGGC
>Ga0182021_10003599_pt1 | contig 18240 bp, 18 predicted proteins | sample 612E3MmetaG_FD_120493 | JGI IMG/M metagenome (GOLD analysis project Ga0182021, IMG submission 120493) | Permafrost microbial communities from Stordalen Mire, Sweden - 612E3M metaG (Illumina Assembly) | ecosystem: Environmental > Terrestrial > Soil > Wetlands > Permafrost | place: Sweden... | reverse complement strand
TTTGATACCGCCTGTGGCCGCCCAGAACAGGATGATGGCGGTGATGATGGTGGTCATGTTGCAGTCGAAGACCGCGCGGAACGCCTTCCTGAAGCCGGCGCTGGTAGCCGCCCCGATGGTCTTCCCTGCCGCCACCTCGTCCCGCATGCGGGCGAAGATCAGCACGTTCGCGTCGACAGCCATACCCAGGGTGAGGATCATGCCCGCAATGCCAGGCAAGGTCATCGTCACCCCTATCAGGTTCAGGATCCCTATGAACAGGATCCCGTAAATGATGAGAGCGACACTGGCTACCACGCCGAGCAAGCGATAGTAGGCGATCATGAAGATCATGACCGCGATGAGGCCGATGATGCCGGCGAGGAGGGCCTGGTTCAGGGCGGACTTACCGAGGATGGCGCCGATGCTGCTCTGGCTCACCGCTTTGAGGTTGACTGGCAGAGCACCTGTGTTCAGCACCAGCACGAGGTTGTTGACCTCGGCTTGGGTGAAGCTGCCGGTGATCTCGGCATTGCCGTCGGGGATCTCATCTTTGACCGTGGGAGCGGACTGCACTTCCCCGTCGAGCACGATGGCGAGGCGTTGGGTCTCCTGGGTGATCGAATAGGCGTCCGCCATCTTCTTGGTGATCTTGTCGAACGCTGCGGCGCCGTCCGGCTTGAAGTTCATCTCGACCTTGGGCTTGTTGGTGCCCGTCTCGAAAGCGGCCGCGGCGCTCTTGAGCATGCCCCCGGTCACGGGCGGCGCGGCGGTGACCACATACCATTGGTCTTTGCCGGCCGGGTTGTCCGTGGCGGCCGACCAGTGGATGATCTCAGTGCCTTTGGGCAGCTTGTCGACGGATGCGACCTTGGCGGCCTTGAGGGCATCGGCCGCGCTGTTGTAGGCGGTGCCGAAGTCCTTGACGTCGAAGAACTCAAGGACGGCCGTCTTGCCGATGATCGCGAGCGCCTGGTCCGGGTTCTTGATGCCCGGAAGCTGGACGCTGATCTTGTCCGTGCCTTGGCGCTGGATCTCGGGTTCAGCCGCACCGAGCTTGTTCACGCGGTCGGTGATGATCTTGACCGCCTGATCCATCTTGGATGAGTCGACTGGGTTGCTAGCGGTAGGCTGCGCCTGCAGGATTACGGACAGGCCGCCCTGCAGGTCGAGACCGAGGTGCGTCTTCTGCCCGATCGGGAAAGCCTGCCAGGCGAACACGCCCAGCAAGATGGCCACCAAGACCAGGATCGCTGCGTCACGCTTTACTCTGGACAACAGTCCACCTTCCTACCAACGAATCGATTACTCGCCCGAGATGGGTTCGCGGAGACTATTCGCCTCCGCGAAAAGCAACTCTCTGTCAGTTCTGCGATTCCCCGCTGTCCCCGGTGTCTTCGCCGTCGGCAGCCGACTCGTCCGCAGACGTGTCGGCGGATTCGTCGTAGGAATCATCGGCGGGCTCGATTTCGGCAGGAGCGCTCTTGCCCCGCGTGCCGCGGCCGGGCGTCACGGCGCGCACTTCTTCCTTGTCGCGGATGATCTCGGAGACGGCGCGGCGGTGCATCTTGATGATGACGCCCTTGGCTACCTCGACCTCCACGCGGTTGTCCTCGACCTTGACGACCTTACCGTACATACCGGCGGCGGTGATGATGGTATCGCCCCTCTTGAGCGAGCTCAGCAATTCCATGTGGGCCTTCCGCTGCCTCTGCTGCGGGCGGATCGCCATGAAGTAAAAGATGGCGATGAAGACCACGACCCAGATGATCAACATATAGCTAGGCAACTGTCCTCCTTAACGGGTGTTCGACCGCCCACGTGCTTGCAGGCGAGAGCCCCCAACTGATTGAGAAGCTATCTTACCAAAAATGCAGCATTGCAGCCGCTTCTGAACGCCGCGAAGCGCCCCTCCACGATAGCCTCCCGGGCCTGCTGCACCAGCCTGGTCAGGAAGGTGAGATTGTGCTCGGTTAGCAGGATGATCGCGAGGATCTCCTTCTGCATGAAGAAGTGCCGGATGGCCCCTCTGGAGAACCCCGTGCAGGCCGGACAGGGGCATGCCGGGTCGAGCGGTTCGGTGGAGTAGGCGTGCTCCGCGTTGCGGATGTTGAGGCGTCCGGAAGAGGTGAAGGCGGTGCCCATCCGAGCGGTCCGGGTGGGCAGGACGCAGTCGAACATGTCGATCCCGCGCCCGATCACCTCGATGAGCCCCTCCGGGTCGCCGATGCCCATGAAATAGCGCAGGCGATCCTTGGGAAGCAGTGAGCACGCCAGCGACGTAGCTTCCAGCATGGCGTTGCGGTCCTCCCCCACCGTCAACCCCCCGATGGCGTATCCGGGGAAGCCGATCTCCTGCAACTGTTCGGCGCTGGTCTTGCGCAGATGAGGGAGCACCCCGCCCTGCATGATGCCGAGCAGCATCTGCGGGCCGTCGGTGCCCAGGCCCTCGTTCTCCTGGTGGGCCCGCTTGCAGCGCTCGGCCCACACCGAGGTGCGCCGCACGGCGTCGGCCACTTCCGCCTCGGTGGCGGATCCCGGCGGACACTGGTCGAAGCACATGATGAAATCGGCCCCCAGGGCCCGTTGCTCCTCCATGGAGCGCTCGGGGGTGAATACATGCTTCGAGCCGTCGTAGATGGAGCGGAAGGCCACGCCGTCGTCGTCCATCTTGGCGGTGTCGCGCAGGCTGAACACCTGGTAGCCGCCGCTGTCGGTAAGGATGGGCCCGTCCCACTGCATGAACGCGTGGAGGCCGCCCAGCCGGCGCACGGTGTCGCTGCCGGGCCGCAGGGCCAGGTGATACGTGTTGGCCAGGATGATCTGGGCGCCGACGGCCTTCAGCCGGTCGGGGGTCATGGCTTTGACGGTGCCCTTCGTCCCCACGGGCATGAAGCACGGCGTCCTCACCACGCCCCTCGGCGTCTCGATGAGCCCGGCCCGCGCCTTCCCGTCCTGGGCCTCGAGCGTGTACGGGAAGTCCGGCAATCCGTCAAACGTGCGCATCGCGCCCCTCCGCCAGCATGGCGTCCCCGAAACTGAAGAACCGGTATCTCATCGCGACGGCGTCCGCGTACGCCGCCCGCAGCCGCTCGACCCCCACGAACGCCACGGTGAGCGCCAACACCGTGCTGCGCGGCAGGTGAAAGTTGGTGAGCAGCACGTCAACCGCACGGAACTCGTACCCCGACGTGATGTAGATCTGCGTGGAGCCGGCCAGCCCGCCGTCGGGGGACGCGGCCACCGCGGCGACCTCGTCGGCGCCTTCTTCCGGCGACTGCCCCGCGTCGTCAAGAACCCCCAGCCCGGCCAGCGTCTCCAGGACCCGTGTGGCCGTGGTCCCCACAGCCACGAGCCGCCCGCCCTCAGCCCGCGCCGCGCGCAGGCTCCTCAGAGCTTCCGCAGTCACCGAGAAGGCCTCCCGGTGGATGCGGTGGTCCTCCACCCTGTCCTCGCGGATCGGCTGGAACGTGTCCAGGCCTACGTGGAGGGTCACGTAGGCGGCCTCGACGCCCACCTCCCGCAGCCGCTCCTGCAACGCAGGCGTGAAGTGAAGGCCTGCCGTGGGCGCCGCGGCGGAGCCCGGCGCCGCCGCATAGACGGTCTGATAGGTCGAGGGGTCGTCGGGATACTTCTTGATGTAGGGAGGCAGGGGCAGCCGCCCATGGCGCTCCATGAGGGGCAGCAACGGCCCTCCGCCGGCCGCCGCTACCAGCCAAATGCCTTCCCCCCGTGGCTCCACCAGCACCAGCGCGTCGCCGCTTTCTAAAGCTATCTCCTCGCCGGGCTTCAGCCGGTGGGACGGCCGCGCCAGGGCTTCCCAGCAATCGGCCGCGCTTCCCTGCACCGCGACCGGCCGCAAGAACAACAACTCCACCTTGCCGCCTGTGGCCCGACGAGCCTCGATGCGCGCGGGCAGCACCTTGGAGTCGTTGAACACGAGAGTGTCCCCCGGGCGGAGGATCTCCGGTAGCTCCCGGAAGATCCGGTGCTCGCGGCGCCCGTCGGCGGTAAGCCGCATGAGGCGGCAGGCATCGCGCGGCTCCAGCGGCTCCTGAGCGATCAGCTCCTCAGGGATGGGAAGGTCGAGTTCTTCGAGGCGCACCTCAGCGGCCCCTCGGGGCGGCATGACCGGTCATCGGCGGTTCGCGAAGTGGAGGCTCAGGGAGATCACGACCCACGGTAGCGCTCCCATTCGGAGATCAGGCAGCCGCAGTACTTCTGCCGGTATATCCCCCACTCCCGCGACACACGGCGCGATTCGCCATAGAGCGGCCGCAGGTCCTCGTAGAGGAACTCCACGTCGTGAGCCGCAGCGGCCTCGGCCCCGGTCTCCCGGATAGCGTCGTGGTCCTGCCACGGGCTGATGGAGAGGCTGGTGGAGAAGGCGTCGCAGCCGCGCGCGGCCGCTTCTTCGGCGGTCCGCATGAGCCGCTGCCCGATACACCGGCGGCAGCGCGAGCCCTCCCTCGGGACCACCGTGGCGAACCACGCCGCAGGGTCGTACGAGGCGTCTTCGAGCATCTCGATGCCGGTCTGCGCCGCCACGTCCTGGGCGCCGGTGAGCCGGCGCCGCCACTCGAGGAGCGGGTGGATGTTGGGGTTGAAGAAGAACCCGGTGACCTCGACACCGCGACCCGTCCATACTGGGATGGTAGCGCTGGCGCATGGACCGCAACAGGTGTGCAACAACAACTTCACGAGCGTGACCATCTCATCCGCATGGGCTTCATGAACGCGACCGCGGCCTCCGCCGCCGCTACCCGAAGAGGGTGCCCGGCCGGGGCTCCTGCGCGGCCGCCGGCGGCTTCACGCCGCAGTGCTCGTATCCCAGGCGGGTAAGCACCCGGCCACGGGGTGTCCGCATCAGGAAGCCGCGCTGCAGCAGGAAGGGCTCGTAGACGTCTTCGATGGTATCGGCCTCTTCGCCGATGGCCACGGCCAACGTGGATAGCCCCACCGGCCCGCCGTCGAACTTGTGCAGGATGAGGTTGAGGATCTCCCGGTCCACGCGGTCCAGGCCCTCGTCGTCCACCTCGAACAGCCGTAGCGCCGCAAGGGCGATATCGCCGGTGATGTCGCCCTTGTGCTTCACCTGGGCGTAGTCGCGCACCCGGCGCAGGAGCCGGTTGGCGATCCTCGGCGTGCCCCGGGAGCGCAGGGCGAGCTGCTTGGCGCCCTCGTCATCGATCTCGACGCCCAGGATGTCGGCCGACCGGATGACTATGAGTGTCAGGTCGTCCACCGAGTAGTAGTCCAAGCGATGCGAGAACCCGAACCGATCGCGGAGCGGCGTGGTGATGAGCCCCGAGCGCGTCGTGGCCCCGATGAGGGTGAAATGCGGGAGCGGTAACCGGATGCTGCGGGCGCCCGGCCCCTGTCCCAGTACGATGTCGATCTCGAAGTCCTCCATCGCCGGGTAGAGGATCTCTTCGATCGCCCGGTTGAGGCGGTGGATCTCATCGATGAAGAGGACGTCGCCCTCCTGCAACTGCGTGAGGATGGACGCCATGTCGCCCTTGCGCTCCAGCGCCGGCCCGGAGGTCGTGGAGATGTTCACACCCATCTCGAGCGCGATGATGTTGGCCAGAGTGGTCTTTCCCAGCCCCGGAGGCCCGGCCAGGAGGACGTGGTCCAGCGGCTCGCCCCGCGACTTGGCCGCAGCGATGAAGATGCCCAGTTGCTCGCGCAACATGGGCTGCCCCACGAACGCGCCCAGCGAACGCGGCCGCAGGGACTTCTCCAACTCCTGCTCGAGGGGGGCCTCTTCCGGGTCCGCCAATCTGTCGCGGTCTATGGCCACTGCCTGTCCCCTGCTCCCTACGCGCCCGGCTACCTGCCGGAGAGCGCCTGCTTGATGATGGTTTCCACCGGCTGCGTCGCGTCCACCTTGACCAACAGCTTATCCACCTCGACGGACGCGAAGCCCAGTTCCACGAGCGCCGCTCGGGCCAGCGAAAGCGGCCCGTCGTCGGCGCCTACCCCGCCGGCTCCTGCGCTCGCCCCTGTGGGCGCGGTCAAGTCCCCGACCTTGTCCTTCAGTTCCAATATAAGCCGCTCGGCGGTCTTCTTGCCGATCCCGGGCACCGACGAGAAGGCGGCCACATCCCCGGTGGCCAACGCCTGCCTGAGCGCCACCGGCCGCCGCGACGACAGGGCCGCTATGGCCAGCCTCGGGCCGATCTTGCTCACGCCGATGAACAGCCGGAACAGCTCCCGCTCCTCATCGCTCGAGAAGCCGTAGAGCTGCAGCGCGTCCTCCCGCACCTGTAGGTGCGTCAGCAGCACCACCGGCGCCCCCACGGCCGGCAGGTCGCGATACGTGATGGCCGACACTTCTAACAGGAAGCCCACGCCCCCGACATCCACGACGACGCCTTCTGCGCCCACCGCAGCCAGCGTCCCGGTCAACCGCTCGATCATCCAAGACTCCTTCGCGCGGCCTCGGCATCGCCCGCTTTGCGGATGCCTTCACGGATCCCGGTGGTGTTGGCGTGGCAGATGGCGACGCCCAGGGCGTCCGCGGCGTGGTCGGACTTCAGAGCCGTTGGCAGGCCCAGAAGCACCCGCACCATCTCCATGACCTGCTCCTTCGTCGCCTTGCCGTAGCCCACCACCGCCTGCTTGATCTGCTGCGGCGTGTACTCGTAGACCTCACAGCCTGCCCGCGAGCAGGCCAGCAAGGTCACGCCCCGGGCATGGCCCACGGCCAAAGCCGTGCGCACATTGACATTGAAGAACAACGACTCCACCGCGGTCGCGGTGGGATGGTGCTTGGCCAGCAGCTCGTTCATGTCGGTAAAGATCAGCTCGAGCCGCTTCTCCAGGGCCATGCCCGCGGGTGTCTGCATGACGCCATAGTCGAGCGCCTGCAGGCGATTGCCGACGACCGATATGACTCCGAACCCTGTGGAGGCGGTCCCGGGGTCGAGGCCAAGGATCACCCGGCAGACCTGCTCCCTCATGCGGTCAACTCTACCCTCACCCCTCGAGGGCTTCCATGACCTCGTCGGAGATGTCGAAGTTGGCGTAGACGTCTTGGACGTCGTCGTTGTCCTCGAGCGCGTCGATGAGTCTGAAGGTCTTCTTCGCTTCGCTCTCGTCGAGCGCCACGGTGTTCTTGGGGATCATGGTGATCTCGGCCGAGCTGTACTTGATGCCTGCGGCTTCCAGTCCGGCGCGCACCGCCATGAACTCGGCCGGGTCGGTCCGGATCTCGAAGGCGTCGCCCTCGGGCAGCACGTCCTCTGCGCCCGCCTCGATGGCCGCCATCATCACCTCGTCCTCGTCCTTGCCGGCGGCGTCCACGAAGATGACGCCCTTGCGCTCGAACATCCAGCTGACCGAGCCGTCGGTGCCCAGCTTGCCGCCGCTGCGGTCGAATGCGTAGCGGACATCGGCGGCGGTGCGGTTCTTGTTGTCGGTGAGGACCGTCAGGTAGACCGCTACGCCGGCCGGGCCGTAGCCCTCGTACGTGAGGTGCATATAGGTCTCTCCGTCGGCGCCTGCGCCTGCGCCCTTCTTGACCGCGCGATCGATGTTGTCGTGCGGCATGTTGGCGTCTTTGGCCTTCTGGATGGCCGTGGCCAAAGTGGCGTTGTGGTCGGGATCGCCGCCGCCTTCGCGCGCGGCGACCGTGATGGCCCGCCCCAGCTTACCGAAGACCTTGCCCCGCTTGGCATCCACAAGCGCTTTCTTGTGCTTGATGCCCGCCCACTTGGAATGCCCCGACATTGTGTTAGACCTCCGGTCGAGCCCGCGCTCGTCGTCGCTACTCTCCTTCTCTGATGAGTTTACCCAAGCGCCCGGAAGGCTTCAACGACGCCGCCCAGCCCCCACACCCTGCCGGCGCCTCGGCGTCGCCTGCGGATATCAGCGCAGCCAGCCGGATTCGGCCGCCCGGTCGCGCACCGCGCGCACCCGCGAGTCGTACAGGTCGCGGTCCATGCTGTAGATGGCCGCGGCCAGCGCGCTCACCAGGCTGATGGGCCCCACCAGCGAATGGGCAAAGAACGTGGAATCGATATCGGCGTAGAGGGTGAGGTCGCCCTTGTCGGCAAGTTCGGAGAGGGAGTTGTCGGTGATCACCACGACGGTGGCCCCCTGCTCCTGGGCCTTGTCCGCAAAGGAGATGGTCACCGAGTGCGCCCTGCGGAAGCCTATGGCCAGCAGCAGGTCACCCTTGCCCAGGCGGCTCAACCTGGCCACGTTCGATTCGGTGCTGTCGCTGACGGCCAGGCACGGGATACCCAGCAACTCGAACACGTATGACGCGTGCTGCGCCACGACGGCTGCCTCGTGCATCCCCACCACCAGCACCTGCTTGGCCTCGGCCAGCAGATGCGCTGCGCGATTGAAGCGCTCCAGCGTGTTCTTGCTGATGGTCTCTTCCAGGCTGAGGGCATCGGTCTTGAGCGACCGGGTAAGAACGTCCTCTTCGATGGAAAAGCCGAGTTGGTCGTCGTGGACGACCGGGCGGGCGGTCGCGCCCAGACGATATTCGTCGCGGGCGGCCCTCTGGAGTTCCGGATAGCCGGCAAAACCAAGCGACTGCGCGAACCGTACGACCGTCGAACTCGAAGTGGAGCCCTTGCGCCCCAGTTCCTCGGCGCTCAAGTACCCGACCTCTTCGAGATGGTCGATGATGTATCGGGCTATCGCCTTTTGCGAGCGGGAGAAGCTGTCAAAGCCCTCCCTCAGCATGTCGCTTACTCGCCGTGGCCTCGCGTCGTCCAACTCCACTCCAAACGTGCCAGAGAGTTGCATACCTTGGATTATACAACAACCGTTGCAATCATCCTGCCTTCTCATCGGGTGTTGCATGGGATTGCTTTAGTATGAAGGGAGCACCGGACGGTATCGTCCTGATGAGACGCCACGATAGCTGGGGGGCCACATGGGTGGAAGGAGATCCGGTTACCTTACCTGGGAGCAGTACTTCATGGGCGTAGCGCTTCTCTCTGCCCAGCGCAGCAAGGACCCCAACACCCAGGTCGGCTCCTGTATCGTGGACGGGCGCCGGCGGATAGTCGCCATCGGCTACAGCGGCTTCCCGACGGGCTGCTCAGACGACGATCTTCCTTGGGAACGCGAAGGGGCGTTCTTGGACACCAAATATCCCTACGTCTGCCATGCGGAACTCAACGCCATCCTCAACCGCAACAGCGCCGACATCAGCGGCTGCACCATCTACACGACCCTCTACCCCTGCAACGAGTGCGCCAAGGCGATCGTGCAGTCCGGTATCGCGGAGGTAGTCTACCTGTCGGACAAGCACCGCGACAGCGAGACCGACGAGGCGTCGCGGCGCATCTTCGCGATGGCGCGCGTGCTCACCCGCAAGTTCGCCGAGCCGCTCTCCATCGCCCTGGAGGCGTAGCCGCAAACAAAGAGCGGCCCCGAAGGGCCGCCCTTGTCACGTTCAGCGAAACACCAGAAGGCGGAAGAGCTAATCGGCCGCCTTGCGCGCCTTCACCTCAGCCACGATCTTGTCGACCAACTGGGCCGGCACTTCATCGTAGTGGTCGAACTCGAGGGTGAACGACCCGCGCCCCGCGGTCATCGAACGCAGCTGCGGCGCGTAGGTGAGCATCTCGGCCAGAGGCACTTGGGCACGGATGGCATCCATCTCCCCCATGTTCTCACTGCCCTGCGGCCGGCCGCGCCGGCTGGAGAGGTCGCCCATGATGTCGCCCATGTTCTCTTCGGGCGCGATGACCTCGACGTTCATGATCGGCTCGAGCAGCACCGGCGCCGCACTCTCCATAGCCTTGTTCCAGGCCAGCCCGCCGGCCAGCTTGAACGCCAGTTCCGACGAGTCGACGTTGTGATAGGAACCGTCGAACAGTTTCACTTTGACGTCAACCACCGGATAGCCCGCGATGACGCCATGCTCCATGGCCTCCACGACGCCCTTCTCCACCGCAGGGATGAAGTTCCGCGGGATCGACCCGCCGAAGATGGCGTCCTCGAACTGATAGCCCTCGCCCCGGGCCTGCGGTTCCACTTCGATCCAACAGTCGCCGAACTGGCCGCGGCCGCCGGTCTGCTTCTTGTGCCGGCCCTGGGCGGTGGCCTTCTTACGGATGGTCTCCCGGTACGGGACTTGCGGCGGGTGAAGCACTACTTCGACGCCGAAGCGGCGTTTGAGCTTGTCGAGGATGACCTCAACGTGCACCTGGCTGGTGCCGGAGATGAGCATCTCTTTGGTCTGGGGGTCGAACTGCAGCCCCATGGCCGGGTCTTCCTCGCGGAGGCGGCGCAGGCCGTTGGACACCTTCTCCTCTTCGCCGCGGTTCTTGGGCGAGAGGGCGAAAGAGATGGCAGCAGGCGGCAATTCGTACCGCGGGAAGCGAACGGGACGGGCCGGGTCGGACAGGGTGTCGCCGGTGCCGGTCTCTTTGAGCTTGGCCAAGGCGACGATGTCGCCGGCGCCCGCTTCTTCGATGGTCTTGGTCTCTTTGCCCTGCATAAGCAGGATGTTGCCGGTACGCTCCTTCTCCCCCGTGCGCTCGTTCAGCACCTGGGTGTCGGTGGCGATCTTGCCCGAGAAGATGCGGACGAGGTTCACACGGCCGGAGAACTGGTCGTAGATGGTCTTGAACACGAACATCGCGGTGGGAGCCGCAAAGTCGCATGCGAGGTCCACTTCCTCCCCGCCGGGGACCTTGTAGCCCTTGCGGGTGCCGCGGACGGCCGGGGACGGCGTGGCCAGGAGCAACTGCAGGAGCCGGTCGGGACCGATGTTCTTCGTAGCCGAGACCGGGATGGCCGGGGACACACTGCCGGCCGCGATGGCGGCCTTGAGTGCGTCGCTGACCTCCTGGTCGGTGAGCTCGCTGCCTTCCAGGTATTTCTCAAGGAGAGCGTCGTCGGCCTCGGCCACGCGGTCCACGAGGGCCTCGCGGGCTGCGGCTACCGCGTCGGCCATGTCGTCAGGGATGGGGCCTTCCGTGGCCTTGCCGGTATTACCGGAGTAGGTGTAGGCCTTCATGGCCACCAAGTCGACGATGCCTTTGAAGCCGGCCTCGAAGCCGATGGGCAGAGCCACGGCCAGCACTTCACCGAAGCGGGCTTTGAGAGCGGCGACAGCATCCATGAAGTCGGCCCGCTCGCGGTCCATCATGTTGACGGCCGCCACCCGGCACACGCCCAGCTCGCGGGCGCGCTTCCAGATGCGCTCGGTCTGCACTTCCACCTTGGAGATGGCGTTGACCATCATCAGCACACTCTCGACCACCGGAAGAGTGCCCAGCGTTTCGTTGATGAAAGAGGCTTCCCCTGGAGTGTCCACAAGGTTGATGCGGTTGCCGGCCCAATCGACATGAGCGAGCCCCACGGAGATGGTCATCTGCCGCTTGATCTCGTCTTCGTCGTGGTCCAACGCGGTGGTTCCGTCCATGACCGAGCCCAGACGGTTCTTGGCGCCAGAGGTGAACAGCAGAGCTTCGACCAGCGAGGTCTTACCCGCACCGCGGTGTCCAACTACGGCGACGTTTCTGATCTTGGCAGGGTCTAACAACGCCATGGATCCTCCTCGCGTATGACTACGACGAAAGCAACCCGGCGAGAGGGCACGAACTCGGCTCTACTCGCCGACTTTGAGCTGGTACCGGCGATCCTTTCGCACCCAGGAGATAGTGGCGATGACAGCCGGGGTGAGCTCCAGCGCCCCGTCCCGCGCCTCTATGCGGATGATCTCGAAATCGCGGTAGAACACCTTCACCGGACCGGTGACGACGTTCATGGAATTTGTGCGCAGACTGTCGTCCGGAGCCTGGATGGTCATCGTCAGGCTCACGGACGCGTCGCCTTCTTGTACGACAATTTGCATGCGCGCGGGGAGGCCTACTCTTCGACCTTCACGACCTGCCGGCCATCGTACATGCCGCAGTTCGGGCACACACGGTGGGACAGTTTGGGGGCGTGGCACTGCGGGCATTCGCTCACGCTGGGGGCCAAGGGGACGTTAGACGAACGCCGTGCGTCTCTGCGAGCCCTGGAAGTCTTTCTCTTGGGGACAGCCATTAGTTCCTCACTCACTTATCACCGACGGGGAAACCGAGTGTTTGTACCCCATCGGCACCGATATTTCAAGGGGCGCCGGTCTCTCCGGAGCCTTCAGCACTACCTTCAGACCCGCCTTGAGCGCCCTCGCCGAGCTTGAGATCCTTCAGCCGGCTCCACCGCTCGTCGCTCTTTTCGTCGGCGCAGTGGCAGGAGTCCCTGTTGAGGTCCAGGCCACAGACGCCGCAGAGACCCTTGCAGTCTTCCCGGCAGACCACCTGCGACGGGAGCGCCAGTATCAGCGCCTCGCGGGCCAGACTGTCCACGTCGACCATCAGGTCCTTGATGAAGTCGCTGGCCTCGGTCTCCTCCCAACCGTCCTTGGCCGTTGGAGCGAACTCCTGCTGCTCCGCGTGGACCTCCACCACGGCCTCGTCCAGGCACCGGGCGCACGGCCCGTAGACCTTCGCGTCGAGAGCGACCTTCACCAGGTATCCCCCGGTGACCCGGTCCACCATGACGTGCACGCCATCCGGCACCAGCACCGTGTACTCCTGCCCGCCCTGCACGATGGGCGCGAACTCCAGGAGATAGATACGCTCATATCGCTCCCCGCTGCGGAGAGACAGATCGGCAAGGCTGAGGATCATGGCTGTCGAGACTGGTCGCTGGTCAGGTGGCGCTGAGCGGGCCGAAGCCGCTCAGGGTCAGACTTCCCGAGGGCCGCCGGTCTGCAAACGCTCGCGGCCCCGCTGTACCGCCGCCAGGAACTTGTCCAGGTTAGTCTCGAGGGTCTTGAGGATCTCGTCGGCGTAGTCCTCGGCGCCCAGACGGATCTCGCGCTCCCGGGCCTCCGCATCGCGGACGATGTCCTCGGCCTGGCGCTGGGCGCGGCGCACCACTTCCTGCTCGCTGGCAAGGCGCTGCGCTTCTTCCCTGGCCTCACGCAGGATGCGCTCGGACTCTTCCTTGGCTTCCTGCAGCATCTCCTGGCGCTCTTTGACGATCCAGCGCGCCTGCTTGATCTCTTCCGGGATGGTGGCCCGCATCTGATCGAGCAGGTCGTAGATCTCGTCGCGGTCGATCATGACCTTGTCGGTCATCGGAAACGTGCTTGCACCATGGACCAGATCGTCCAACTTGTCGATCAGAACGAGAACGTCCATCCTTTAGTCCTCCAAACGTACATACATTTCGGCGAAGCGCCGGGCCACCACTTCCGGCACCAGGTCGCTCACACACCCGCCGTATTTGGCGATCTCTTTCACTCCGCTCGAACTGAGGAAGGAGTACTCAGCAGACGCCATAAGGTACATCGTCTCGAGGTCCGGGTCCAACTTACGGTTCAACTGGGCCATCTGGAACTCGTACTCGAAATCAGTGAGAGCCCGTAAGCCTTTCACCAGCACCCCTGCCTCCACCTCACGCGCGAACTTCACGACCAGCCCCCGCATGATGGCGACCTTCACATTCGGCAGATGCTTGGTGGACTCCTGCAAGAAATGCATCCGCTCGCCCGCACTGAACAAGGTGGTCTTGCGATACGAGTCGTCCACCACCGCGACCACGACCTCGTCGAACATGGCACTGCACCGCGAGATGATATCCAGATGACCGATGGTCACAGGGTCGTACGTGCCGGGGCAAAGCACCCTATTCACGGGACACTCCTCCTTGGAACCCGTATGGTCACCATGGTGACCCGCGTGTCGCCATAGACCCGATCGAACACCGGAACAGCCCCAAGCGTAGGATGCGAGCCCTTGTCACTCTCGAGCACCACCACACCGCCGTCCTGCATGATCGTGGCGACTAACGGGTGGAGAGTCACTTCCTTCTCGGTAAGCAGTTTATAGGGAGGGTCGATAAACAGCAAATCGAAGCGTTCGCCGGCCCCGCTGAGGTTCTGCACGGCGGCACGGTAGTCCGCCACGATCACCCGGCTCTGGGCCTGATACTCCAGGTCAGCGATGTTCTGCCGGAGGATCTCGGCCACCCGCCGGTCGTGTTCCACGAAGACGCACCGTTCGGCCCCGCGCGACAGTGCTTCAAGTCCCATGGCGCCGGTACCGGCGAAGAGGTCGAGCGCGGCCAGGCCGGTTATCGGACCCAGTGAGTCGAAGATGGCCTCGCGGACCATCTCGCCGGTCGGCCGGACGGTGGCGCCCCCCGGCACGCGCAGCCGCCGGCTGCGCCGGGCGCCGGCTACGATACGGACTGAGTTCCGCAGACCCGGCCTCGCGGCGCCGGCTCCTCCCGGCGGCCGGCGCCCTCCTCCCTCGCCGCTCATGCCCGCTCCAACCATGCCAGCTTCTGCCCAAAACGCTCGTCCGCAGCGTCGACGAGGACGGCCAGGCTCACGCCCTCCGGCGCGCACAGCCCCTGAGGAGCGCCCGTGGCCCCCGCCGTCGCGGTACGCCGCCTCACCGCAACCCCAGCGCCGCGCGCCGCCGCACCGCCCGTCAGAGCCGCCAGCCTGTCCAACACCGCCCCCGCCTCCGCCCGAGCGTCCTCCAGGAGCACCCGGTCGCGGAGCAGCGAGGCCACGTGCAGGTCGCCCAGCCCCGACTGCCGCTCCCCGAACAGCTGCCCGGTCCCCCGGGCCTGCAGGTCGGCCTCGGCGAGCGCGAACCCGTCGGTGGTGGCGGCGAAGACGCGCAGCCGCTCCATGGCAGGCTCGTCCTCATCGCCGGTGGGCAGGAAGCAGTAGGAATCGGCCGCGCCTCGCCCCACCCGCCCCCGCAGTTGATGCAGCTGCGAGAGCCCGAAGCGCCGGGCCCCGAGGATCACCATCACCGTCGCATTGGCCACGTCCACCCCCACCTCGATCACCGAGGTGCTCACCAGGACGTCCGCCCCTCGCGCTGTGTACTCCGCCATGGCCGCCGCCTTCTCGGCCGGCGGCAACTGCCCGTGCAGCAGGCGCAGCCGGAAGCCCTGCAGCTCGCCCTCAGCGAGCTCGGCGAAGGTCTGCCGCGCCGACGCCGCTTCGAGCACGTCGCTCTCCTCGATGAGCGGGCAGACGACGTAGGCCTGTCTGCCCTCCCGGATCTGGCCGCGGACGAACTCCCACATGCGAGGCGCCGACTCCGGCGGCACCAGCCGGGTGACGACCGGACGCCGGCCCGGCGGCATCTCGTCCAGGACACTCACGTCCAGGTCGCCGTAGAGGGTGAGGCTGAGGGTCCGCGGGATGGGCGTGGCCGACATGTGCAGCATATGCGGCCGCATCCCCTCCGCGCCGCCTCCCACGATGGCGTCCCGCTGCGCTACGCCGAAACGGTGCTGCTCGTCCACCACGGCCAGGCGGAGATCCCGGAAGCGCACTCCCTGCTGGATAAGCGCGTGGGTGCCGACCACCACGTCGATGTCACCGGCCTCGAGCGCGCTGCGCACCGCCTTGCGTTCGGCCGCCGTCTGGCTCCCCTTCAGGAGCCGCACGCGCACGCCTTCCGCCGCAAGCTGGGCCGACAGACCCAGGTAGTGCTGGTCGGCGAGGACTTCGGTGGGAGCCATCAATGCTCCCTGGCCGCCCTGCTCCACCGCGCGCAGAAGGCAGTAGGCGGCGACCATGGTCTTTCCGGAGCCCACGTCGCCGTGAAGCAGCCGGCGCATCGGGATGGTCCGCTGCAGGTCGCCCTCGATCTCGGCCATCACCCGTCGCTGTGCACCGGTGGGCTCGAAGGGCAGCGCAGCCAGGTAAGCCGCGGAGAGGGCGGATGGCGCGGCGAGCGCCCCAGCCCGCTCGTGGGCGTCCTGCGCGCGCCGCTGCCTGAGCACCGCCAACTGCAGCAGCAGGAGTTCCTCGAAGGCAAGACGTTCGCGGGCTTTCGCCGCCTCCTCCAGGTCTTCGGGGAAGTGACTGGCCAGCACCGCCTCGGCCCGGCCGGCATACTGCCGGCGGGCGAGCAGCTCCGCGGGCAAGGGGTCGCTCATATTGACGGCCAGAGGAGCCGCTTCATGCAGCAGGGTGCGGATGGTTCGGACGCTCAGGTCGGCGGTACTCGGGTATACGGGCACCAGTCCCAGGATGTGCCGGCTGTCCGCCGTCTCCCCCAGGATCTCGTGGCGCTTCACCAGGAACACCGGGGCGCCGCGCTGCCGCATCAGAATGCCTTTCAGCAGCACCTCGGGCCGCTCCCGGAACGCCGGCTCAAGATACGACTGGTTGTACCAGAGAGCCAGCACGCTGCCGCTCTCGTCGCTCACCAGCGCCTCCAGCACCTTGACCCGCCGTCGCGCCGTCTCCCGGGTGGCGCACGACAGGACCGTTCCCCGGAGGGTGCACTCCACTCCGATGGTCAGCTCCGCCACTTCAACCAGCCGCGACGGTAGCTCGTGGCGGAACGGCAGGTGCCACAACAGTTCTCCAATAGTGTCGATGCCCAAGCCGCGCAGCCGGCGCTCGGTGGCTTTGCCCACGCCTTTCAACGTCGAGATGGGCCGCTCCAGCACCGCCGGATCGTCCAGCCGCTTGGAGGTGGGGCTCAGGGAGACGTCACGCTGCGCGGCGGCCGTGGTCCGACCGGGTCGCCCGGGCTTTTCGGAGGCGGCGGCCGGCGGCTGCGCCCCGAAGGGGTAGTGCAGACAGCCGGGTGTGGCCTCGCTCATTCCTGTATGAAGCTTAATGCCACGGCCGCCGGGCCCACATAGGTGCCGATGACCGGGCCGACCACGCTCGTGCCGGTCAGCCGCAGATCGCGGTCCTTCACGCCGCTCACCAACTCGGCCAGCTGCGCCAGCACGGTCTCGTTAAGGCCGTGCGCCAGGCTGTAGTACACGGGGCCGCCGCCCGGCTTGGTCCGCTCGATGAGGCCGTCCCGCATGACCTCCAGAGCCTGCGTGAGCCCGCGCACCTTCTTGTACACGTCGATGACGCCCTCGTCGATGATAAGCACCGGTCTGATGTTGAGCAGCGTCCCCACCAGGTGCGAGGCCTTGCCTATGCGGCCACCCTTGTAGAGGAACTCGAGCGTGGTGGGTAGGAAGAAGAAGGTCTTCTCCTTCTGGAACTTGGCGATGTACGCCTCGAACTCGTCCTCCGGCGTGCCCCGGTCGATGCGGTCCATCAGCCGCGCGACCATGAGGGCGATGCCCCCGGTCGCGAGCTCGGAATCCACCACCCGCACGCCGTCGATCTGACTGGCGGCCACCTCGGCGCTGGCCACCGTCCCGCTGAGCTTGCCGCTCAGGTGCACCGAATAGACCCGCTCGTGGGTCTCGCGCAGCTTCTTGTAGACCTCCAGGAAAGCGCCCGCGGAGGGCTGCGACGTCCGAGGCAGCACGGGGCCGTTCACCAGCCGCTCGTAGAACTCCTCGGGCTTCAGATCCACCCAGTCGAGCCGGGCTTCCTCGCCGAAGTAGACGGTCAGCGGCACCGTAGTGATGCTCGGGTCGTTGGCGAGGAAGTCGGGGAGGTCCGCGGTGGAATCGACCACCATCGCGGTGGTCGTCCGGTCGACGATCATCTCGGCTTCGCTCCTTTCAAGCCCGGCTGAACGGGGATCCGCCTCTCGGTCCTTACTCCGCCGACAGGAGGACAGGATAAAAAGGCTGTCCGCCGTCGTGGAGGTCGAAATCCACCTGCGGGTAAGCGAGGCGCAGCTTGTCCAGTATCGCCTCGGCCTGTTCCGCGTTCTCCTCGTCGCCGATGAGAGCCGTCAGGAGGCTGCGGTCACCGTCGAGCAGCCGGCCCACGACGTCCTCGACGACCCGTTCCAACTCCGGGCCGGCCGTGACGACTTTGTCGTCCATGAGCCCGATGAAATCGCCGGCCTTCACCTGCACGCCGTCCACGAGCGAATCGCGCACCGCGCGGGTGATCTCTGCGGTCGCCACGCCTTCCAGCGCCGCCCGCATCTCTTTGACGTTCTCGCTGCCCGATTTGCGCTTGTCCAGCACCACGGCGGCGCTCAGGCCCGCCTGGATGGAGCGACTGGGCACCACGAAGACTTCCCGGCCGGCAAGGCCCACCGTCTGGTCGGCCGTCATGATGACGTTGCCGTTGTTCGGCAGGATGATGACCGAGGGCGCAGCGGCCTTCTCGACGGCCCGCATGAGGTCCTCGGTGGACGGGTTCATCGACTGCCCGCCCTCAACGATGAGGCCCACGCCCAGATTGCGGAAGAGAGCCTTGTTGCCTTCTCCGGCTACCACGGCCACGACCTGCGTAAGGCCGGCGTCCACGGCCGGCTGCGACTCCGCCTCGGCGAGGCGCCGGGCACGAGCGGCCTTCTGCTCCTGCATGTTGTCGAT
>Ga0182021_10003598_pt1 | contig 18241 bp, 16 predicted proteins | sample 612E3MmetaG_FD_120493 | JGI IMG/M metagenome (GOLD analysis project Ga0182021, IMG submission 120493) | Permafrost microbial communities from Stordalen Mire, Sweden - 612E3M metaG (Illumina Assembly) | ecosystem: Environmental > Terrestrial > Soil > Wetlands > Permafrost | place: Sweden... | reverse complement strand
GCTTTTGTTTATTTTAGTCGGCCTCATTATTGTTTTTTATTTAGTCCTGCTTGCTGTATCTAACGCGAACTTACCCCATACCGGTGCCCGCATCGGGAATATCCCCAATCTCCTGGGGCTCCCCGTCGCATTGCCGTTTGCATTATCTTTAATGTCATGGTTTGGCACGATTCTAGCTATCGTGCTAGCCGCCAGTTCTATTGGCAGTGAATACAACTGGCGCACCATCCGGACAACGGTAGTCTCCAGCGAGGGCCGTTTTAAATTATTAATTGCCAAACTGATATCCGTGGCGATATTTATTCTCATCGGTCTAATTATCGGCCTGGTGGCTGGCTTCCTTATGAGTCTGATTACAACTGCTATCGGCGGTTATAAGTTCGATTTTACTTTCTTCACCGGTAGTTACGTTTGGGACCAGTTCTTACAGTTCTGGCGCACCTTCTTCGTCATCATACCGTTTGCGCTGATGGGTTTTATGTTTGCGATTATCGGGCGTTCGGCCATGCCGGGTATTGCTGCGGGTATTGGTATCTTCTTCGGCGAACAGATTATCACCGGTTTTATGTACCTGGCAAAGGGTTGGATAGCCACAATACCAAATTACCTCCTCAACGCTAATGTGCAAGTAATTACCGCCCTCGCGAAATTACCTTCAGGTTTCGGTGGAGGCATGGGAGGGGGTGGATCCAGCAATATACAAACCCCATCTGTTACTCACGCATTTATTGTGCTGTCCGTTTACAGTGTTGCTTTTATCGTCATTGGTTTCTATCTTTTCCGTAAGCGGGATGTGACAGGATAGCTGGGTTAAATCCTAAATCCTAAGCACGAAATCCTGAACAAATTCAAAGCACCAATTTAGCTTTCAGCAATCAGAGTTCAGCTTTTTATCTTAATTTTAGTTCTCAGTGTTTTGGTGATTTATTCATCTCCTCCGTGAGATTGCCACGTCACTCTGTTCCTCGCAATGGTACTTCGGTTTGATAATCGCACATAAACAGTTGTAAAATAGCTTTGTAGTCCCGATTCGGGAATATAATTTCCTAGAGCAATCAGGAGACTAAAATGGAAACCGGAACATTTCGAGTTAAAGTCGGCCTTGCCCAGATGTTAAAAGGCGGGGTGATTATGGATGTCGTGACGGCGGAACATGCTAAAATTGCCGAGGCGGCCGGCGCCTGCGCCGTGATGGCGTTGGAAAGGGTCCCCTCGGACATCCGGAAAGCCGGCGGGGTGGCACGCATGTCCGACCCGACCGTGATTGAAGCAATTATGAAAGCCGTTTCGATTCCGGTAATGGCCAAGTGCCGCATCGGGCATTTTGTAGAAGCACAGGTACTGGAAGCGCTGGGCGTGGACTACATCGATGAATCGGAAGTGCTAACCCCGGCAGATGAATCACATCATGTCTGGAAGCACGATTTCAAGGTACCCTTTGTCTGCGGCTGCCGTAACCTGGGAGAAGCCCTGCGACGCATCAGCGAGGGTGCGGCAATGATACGCACCAAAGGCGAAGCCGGCACCGGCGATATCGTGGAAGCGGTGCGACATATGCGCACTGTGCAGGATGAAATCCGCAAGCTTGTGAATATGACCGAGGACGAACTTTCCGCGGAAGCGAAAGAACTTGGCGCACCGCTGGAACTGGTAATTGAAGTACATAAAACCGGCAAACTGCCGGTAGTCAATTTTGCCGCCGGCGGCATCGCAACTCCGGCTGATGCTGCCCTGATGATGCAATTGGGCGCGGACGGTGTTTTTGTGGGTTCCGGCATTTTCAAATCCAGCAAACCGTCCGTCATGGCCAAGGCAATTGTGAAGGCAACCACGCATTATAAAGATGCTAAAATCATTGCCAAAGTTTCCAAGAATCTCGGCGAGGCGATGCCGGGCCTGAGCGCCAAACAGATACCGCCCGAACAGTTAATGGCCGGACGAGGATGGTAATATGAAAATCGGTGTCCTTGCACTGCAGGGAGCCTTTGCCGAACATATTGCGATATTAAAACGATTGAACGTAGATGCGATACCCGTCCGCCTCCCCCATCAGCTTGAGGGGTTGGACGGGTTAATTATTCCCGGCGGGGAAAGCACCACCATAACCAAACTGATGACCCACTACAAACTACGGGACAGAATCATTGAACTGGCAAAGAACAACTTCCCCATTTTCGGAACATGCGCCGGCATGATTGTGCTGGCCCGCGAACTATCCCGCAGCGGCGGTGTTAAACCCACCGGAGTGATGGCAATTAAGGTGAATCGCAACGCTTTCGGCAGGCAGGTGGACAGTTTCGAAACGGAAATATCAATACCAGTACTGGGAGAAAAATCGCTGATAGGTGTTTTCATCAGAGCGCCATTGATTGAGTCGGTCGGAGAAGGATGCGAGGTATTAGCCAGATTGAACGACGGCACAATTATCGCCGCCCGACAGGGCAAGCTGCTGGTCTGCGCTTTTCATCCGGAGTTGACAGACGATACCAGATTCCATCATTATTTTCTTGACATCGTCTCTGGAAAAGTATAAACCATTGGCTAGGAGGTTATTTTGCAAAAAGTAATCACCGATGACTTGGATGCCCTACTGGAAATCCTGCCACCACAAACCCGCCAGAAGCTTCAGGAACAGGAAGATTTCAAACAACTGATCGAAGTGGTGCTGGACCTGGGCAGGCCGCCAGAAGCCCGTTTTCTGAACCGGGAAGTCATCCTCGACCAAAGAGAAGTAACGGAAGAGGACATCGAGTATGTCACCTCCCGCATTGGCAGTTTCGGGGATGATAACCGGGCTGGCATCGAGCGCACCTTACACCGTATTTCGGCGATTCGCAACCGCAAAGGCAGGGTTGTCGGGCTGACCTGCCGTGTCGGTAGAGCTGTTTTCGGCACGATTAAAATTATCGAAGACCTGGTAGAAACGGGAAAAAGTATTCTGTTATTGGGCAGGCCCGGTGTCGGCAAGACCACCATGTTGCGTGAGGTGGCCCGTGTGCTGGCCGATGACTTTAACAAGCGGGTCATCATTGTCGATACTTCAAATGAAATTGCCGGCGACGGGGATATTCCGCACCCGGCCATCGGTCATGCGCGGCGAATGCAGGTCACGACCCCAAATATGCAGCATGCCGTGATGATTGAAGCGGTCGAAAACCACATGCCGGAGGTCATCGTCATCGATGAAATCGGCACGCAACTGGAAACACAGGCGGCCCGGACCATTGCCGAGCGCGGCGTGCAATTAGTGGCCACGGCGCATGGTAACACGCTGGAAAACCTGATGATGAACCCAACTCTCGCAGACCTGATTGGAGGAATCCAATCAGTCACACTGGGAGATGAAGAGGCGAAACGGCGCGGCACCCAGAAATCCATTCTGGAGCGGATGTCGGCGCCCACTTTTGATATTTTAGTTGAAATTCAGGAGCGCGATATTGTTGCTATTCACCCTGATGTCGCTACCGCTGTCGATGCGATTTTGCTCGGTCAACCTCAAGAGTTGGAAATCCGCCAAATCGATGACAAGACTGGGGAATTGGTAATCAAGCGCGTTCAGCCTGAAGCTAACGACGTCCGCCGACCGGCGCACAATAACAAGCCGCAGCCCCGAAACGGCACGGCAGCAAAGCTCTTTCTTTACGGCGTCAACCGCGGGCGGATGGAAGAAGTCGCGCGTGATATGGGATTACCACTGGAAGTGGTGGATGACCTGCGTGAGGCGACTTTACTTGTCACTTCAAAGAAATATTACCGCCAGAAACCGCAGAAAATCAGGGATGCTGAATCTTCCAATTTGCCAACCTATGTATTGAAAGGCAGCACCCCAATGCAAATCGGACAATTGTTCCGTTCACTCTACCATGTGTCGCAGAATGAACCGGAGCTCCGCGATGATTCTTTTAAATCGGCAATGGATGACGCCAAAGAAGCAGTGGACCTTCTTAAAAAGGGCGAAAATACGGTGGAATTAAGCCCCCAGAGCGCCTATATCCGCCGGTTTCAGCACCTGGTGGCGGAAAGAAATGGCATGTTCTCCCAGAGCACGGGGAAAGACCCCAACCGAAGGGTGCGGATTTTCAGAGTTTAACGAAAATAATCATACATCATACGTTCGTTGCGCAAAGCATGAGTACCTTCGGAGACTCAATAATCAAGAATCAAGATAAGCACGAAATCCGAAATACGAAATCCTAAACAATTTCAAAATATCAAAATCATAATTTTTACATTTAGGAATTTGAATTTGTTTAGTGTTTCGGGTTCAGATATTATGATTTTTACCATTTCAAGATGCCGACGCTGTTTATATCTCTCCAGATAGTGTACGTTTATTTCGAAAAACTACATAAATTACCTTCGGTTGCGACCTGCAGCTTGACATTTTCATTCTGTTAATTGATAATTGCAAAACAGATGAGTGATGTTAAGATAATCTGTGGGGGAGGGTAAAGATATGGCAGACATGATTTCCGCAAAAGAATGGTTTGATAAAGGGGTGGGGCTTTTTGAGAATAATAAATTTGAAGAAGCCATTCAAGCCTATGACGAAGCCATAAAAATCGACCCTGCGCTGGCGGAAGCCTGGACCAATAAAGGGAATGCCCTCATCGTGCTCGGGAAATATGATGACGCCCTCAAGACGTACGAAGAAGCCATAAAATCCAACCCCCGCGTTTGGGAAACCTGGTTAAATAAAGGCGTGCTGCTCAATAATATGAACCGCCTCAATGAGGCGGTTGCGGCTTTCGAGGAAGCGATTAAACTTAACCCCAACGACCCGGACGTCTGGTACAACAAAGGGATTGTTCTCCACAAGCAGGATAAGTTCGAAGAAGCTGTCAAAGTTTATGACGAGTCCATCAAGCTGAGTCCCACGGTAGCGCAGGTTTGGAACAACAAAGGAGTGGCGCTGCATAATCTTGGCAAATACGAAGAAGCGATTAAAGCCTATGAGGAAGCAATCAAACTCAATCCCGGCTACGTCAAAGCCTGGAACAATAAAGGCAATTCCCTCGATGACCTCGGTAAACACGCGGAAGCCATCGTCGCCTACGACGAAGCAATTAAACTCGATTCAAAATTCACCGAGGCGTTGAACAGTAAAGGAATCGCGCTGATGGACCTAGCAATGCAGGATGAGGCCATCAAAATATTCGACGCCGCGATAAAAATCGACCCCAATGATGCAGAGGCGTGGTATTACAAAGGCATGGCGCTGCTCCAATCGGCCAAACAAATGGAAGCCTACCGGGCTTTCATCGAGGCTACAGAAATCAATCCTGGTTATGCGGACGGCTGGTTCCAAAAAGGCGTAATTCTGGGGAAAACAGGAAAATATACAGATGCAATTTTGGCGTATGAGAAAGCGGTCAAAATCGACCCCAAGTTTGCCAAGGCCTGGTATAACCTGAGCACCACGTATCACCTGGCCAGACGGCATGAAGAATCCACCAAGGCATATCAGGAGGCGGTAAAACTCGACCCCGCTTATAACACCACACCGCCATCTGCGCCAAAGGGAAAAGATATCCATCCGGGACAGAGTTTCAGGGTATAGCCGTGTAGTCTTATGACATGGCAAACAGCGCAGGAGATCAGAAAAAGGCTCGTTGCAGAGCAAGGCACCATCACCAAAGATTGGGGCGGTAAACTCCCTGTGGCGCTGGTTTATCCTAATTCTTACAACATCGGCATGTCCAACCTGGGAATTCAGGCAGTATACCGTTTTCTGAATGACCGGACTGATGCCGTCTGCGAGCGGGTTTTCTGGGAACCTAAAGATAATATGGACGTCCTTCCATTGGCGATGGAATCACAGCGACCGCTCACTGATTTTGCCGTGATTGCTTTTTCGTTGAGCTACGAACTGGACTACTTTAATGTTGTACCGATTTTAAAAGCATCCGGCATTCCTCTTTATGCCAAAGACCGGGACGAGAAATACCCTCTGGTCATTGCCGGCGGACCGTGCATTACCACCAATCCCATGCCGCTCTCGCTTTTTTTTGACGGCCTGTGTATTGGAGAGGCAGAGGTGATATTACCCGAAATGCTGCCTATTCTAGTAAGCGGTGTCTCAGAGAATCGCTCTGAATTAAGAAAAAAACTGTCGACTATACCTGGTGTTTTTGTGCCGGGTTATTCAAATAAACCTATTTCACGGCAATGGGTTAAAGACCTGGATTATTTCCCGGTTCATTCCACCGTACTCACCAGAGACACCGAGCTGCGTAATATGTACCTTATCGAGGTGGAGCGCGGCTGCAACTGGGGCTGCCGGTTTTGCCTGGTCAGCAATTGCTATAAACCGATGCGTTTCCATTCGGTCGACAGTCTGTTAAATCAGGCCGAAATCGGGCTGAAATACCGCAAACGTCTTGGTTTAATGGGCCCGGCGGTGACCGACCATCCGCAAATCGAGGAATTGGTGGGAAAACTGCATGATATGGGAGCGGAACTATCCGTGAGTTCTTTGAGAATCAAGCCGCTATCGCCGGTAGTGCTGGGTGAAGTAATAGAGGGCGGCACTAATACCGTGGCGCTGGCCCCGGAAGCCGGTTCGCAGCGGTTGCGCGATATTATCGGCAAACGGATTAACGAGGACGATATCCTGAAAGCCATAGAAAAAGTGGCGTCGCAAGGTATCAAGCAGCTTAAGCTCTACTTTATGATTGGTCTGCCCGAAGAGACCGACGATGATATTGAAGCCATCGCCAAGTTGGTAACGAAATGCAAAGACATTTTTGACAGGCATCAGTCCTGGAGCCGCATCATCCTGACAATTGCGCCGTTTGTGCCTAAGGCGGGTACGCCCTTCCAACGTGAAGGTATGGCCTCGCTGGACACACTGAAACACCGGCTGTCCTTACTGAAAAGCAAGCTCCCTTCCAAAGGCATCAGCGTCAAGAACGAGAGCCTGGAGTGGAGCGAGGTACAGGCTGTTTTATCCCGCGGCGATGAGCGGTTAGCAGAAGCCCTGGCTAATATGGAGAAAAGCTCTTTGGCATGGTGGCATCAGGCAATGCAAAAAGCCGTACTGGATATCGAATTCTACGCTCATGTAAAGTGGGATGCAAAGCAGAAATTACCGTGGTCATTGATTGAATAATAAACGGGGTTAAAGAATGAAAGCTTTGTGCATATCTGCTTCCAACATGAAACATGCCGGGGATAAGGGTACCTCATTGATTGCCTGTCAAATTATTGAAAAAATAATAAAAACAAGGCTGAAAAGAAAGAATAATACAGGTCGATATTACCAGCCGCAGCGACGTTAAATTAAAGCCATGTTTAGGCTGCGGAAAATGTTTTCAGACCAACAAATGCTCCGCCAATGATGATTTCAACGCAATATATTGCCAGATAGCGGATTCCGACGCCATTTTTATTGCGTCTCCGCATTATGCGCCAATTCCTGCCAAACTAAGCGTGCTACTAGAAAAAATGGAACAGATATCGTTTTTACATTGGTTCCACGAAAATAGCTATCAACCCACATTGTACAAGAAACCCGTCGGGATTATCGCCCACGGCAGAGGTAGCGAGGATTGGGCGATGCGGCCGTACAAAACGATGGTCCTGGACGCAATTGAAAATGCACTCCAAACCATCATGGTGGACGTGGTGGGAATAGATGATAAATCGCCTAATGGGGTGGTATTCCCGGTGAAAGAAGTACTAAAAAAAGAAAACGACATCTTCCTGGTACAACTTTACGATTGGACTGACATAGAAAACAGGTTGACGCTATTAGTTGAAAAGCTAATTGCGAAAGCGGATAAAAAAGCACAGGGTAACCGGCTTTTAGATTCCCAATATCGACTGTCAGTGTGAGATTGCCACGTTCCTGCGGTCCTTGCTATGGGAAACGGGCTAACGAACAGGCAGAGACGCCTGTTCCACCATTAACCCATACCGACTCAAGTCGGTATCCAGACTGAATAAATCCATCGGTATACGTTTGCTTCGCAAAGTACCTTGTCTCCCCTTGCGAAGGGGAGAATTTGGAATCAAGATTCTATTCTCGTAAAATGCGGAATATGATTTCCACGGATGGAGTCCCTGGAACTTTTCTCGGAAACCAGACGGAAAGAGGTGTCTTTCCCTTTATTGGATTTTGCCGCAGGTATTGTTTTGTATTTAGATATTAGATATTCGTATTTTTTCTAAAGGAGAGTGTACTATGTTTGGTTGTTTCAGATTTCTGGCAGCAATTCCCGGTTTCTTTGTCAGTTCTTTGATATTAATGTTGCTCTGGGGCGTCTTTGCACCGCAAATCGGCTTGCCGACGATTAATTACGCACAATCGATGCTGGTCACCATCACAATCTGGCTGGTGGTGGCGCCGTTATTTGCGGTCGGAGCGCGTCAGGAGTGGTTCGTCAGACGCTGGCAATAGAGTATAATGATATTAAAAGAAACATGGTTTTATTGTTTAAGGATTTTGAATTTATATAGTATTTCGATATTAGGATTTAGAGTTTACCCGATAGGAGGTATAAAATGGCAATTGACCCCGTCTGCAACATGACAGTAGACGAGAAAAAACCACCGGCGACATCGGAATATAAAGGAAAGAAATATTACTTATGCGCCAAGGGCTGCAAAATCGCCTTTGATAAGAACCCGGAAAAATACTTGGCCAGTAAGTGATAAAAAATAACACCTGACCGGGAAGATTGGTCAAATTTTATCAAGTCTTCAGAAATTCCGAATGGTGAGAAATAATCTCTCTACTTCGGCAATCTTTGTAAATATTTATGCGCTTGCAGCGCCGCTTTTGCGCCTTCACCGGCGGCGATAACAATCTGTTTTTCAGGCACGGTGGTGACATCACCGGCAGCATAAAGGCCGGGGATTTCCGTCTCGCAGGAACAATTAACTGGTACTTCGCCGTCTTCGTTCAATTTGAGTAAATCTTTGACTAAATCCGCATTGGGCACTAACCCAATCTCGATAAATACCCCGGTAACATCCAGTTGCTGGCTCTTGCCTGTTTTGATATCTTGGATGACAACGCCTTCTACCAGGCCCTGACCTACTACTTTTTCGGTTTGATATTCTTTATAAATCATGAGATTATTAGCCGCAGAGAGTTTTTCAATCATTACCGGGTCGCCGGTAAGCGGCGTGACCGAAACCATATCCACGTGTTCGGCAATTTTCACCATATCCAGTACCGCTTCGATGGCAGAATTACCGCCGCCGATGACCGCTATTCTCTGACCGGTAAAAACCGGGCCGTCACAGGTGGCACAATAAGTGACGCCTCGTCCCACCAACTCCATTTCCCCTTCCACATTTAATCTGCGGGGACGTTTCCCGGTTGCCAGTAATACCACCTTACTTTGAAATTTTTCGCCAGATTCCACGACAATTTCAAAGCCGCCGTCAATTTTTTTGACCTGCTTCACTTTAAGACCGATTTTTTGTTCAATCGGGAACTGATCAACCTGCTGCTGGAATTTGGTAATCAGCTCGTGGCCTTCGATAAACTGATATCCAAGGTAGTTTTCCACCCCGGTGGTCCAGTTCACCTGGCCGCCAATATCGTTAGTAATGAGAAGGATATTCAATCGTTTGCGGGCCGCATAAACCGCCGCCGCCATGCCGGCAGGGCCGCCGCCGATGATGATTATCTCGTACACTCAGACCTCATTTACTTTGCCAATAATTCGTCAATCTTGGCTTGATTGAATCCTACGATAATCTCATTCCCGATAATGATAACCGGAACCCCCATTTGCCCTGATTTTTGAATCATTTCTTTGGCTTTTTCTCTATCCGCGCCGACATTGTAATCGGTGAATGTAACGCCTTTTTTCGAAAGATACTCTTTCGCTCTAAAGCACCATGGTCAAGTGTTGGTGGAATATATAACGACATTATTTTGTTCAGGCATCTTCATCCTCCGGTTCTATATCATTTTATGAAAAGTTTCACCAAACTGATATTAATGTTATGGCACGGCACGTGATTGATGATGTGATTAATATCACCTTTAATAAAGATTCTCTATACACCCTCACTATATTCGCTGAAGCGAAATACCTCCGACCTCGGCCTGACCCTCAAGGGAGAGGAAACTATCTGTAAAAAGGTTAGTCCAGACTAAATGTGGAGCCATCGGCGGTTTTCACCACATCAATCCTGGCCGGAAAAGCATCCCGCAATTCCTCGACATGAGTAATCACCATGATTTTCTCAAAATCATCCTGGATGGAATTAATTGCTTCTTTTAGTTTCTCAATACCGGCGACATCCTGTGTCCCGAAACCCTCATCGATGATGAGCGTGGGTAGAGGCGCGCCGGCTCTTCTGGCCAGCAATCGTGACAGAGCGATGCGAATCGCGAAATTGATCCGGAAGGCTTCGCCGCCGCTGTACATCTCGTAAACCCTGGTGCCCAGCTCATCGGATATTTTAATTTCCAATGTCTCGGTGACGTCGCCTTTCTGGGTCTCTTTCTGGGTTTCAATCTTGACGTGCATCCGGTTATCCGTCATCCTGGCCAGCAGACGGTTGGCTTCAACCTCAATTTCCGGCAGCGCCGTTTCAATCAGTAACGCCTGGATACCTTTTTTCCCGAATGCTTCTGCCAGTTCGTGGTAAATAGCCACCTCTTTGACCGTTAAATTAAGTTGTTTTTCGTTCTCTGTTTTTTCTGTTTCCCGCCGGGCAAAGTACTCCAGTTTACCTTTAATCCCTCCGATTTTCTCCTGGACCTGTTTTTGTCCGGTAACCAGCCGCTTGACTTCAGATTCGGCTTGCAGGAGATTATTCGTTACCTGTGGCAATAATACTATTTCTACCGACAGTTCCTGTTTGATTTGACTATCAGCTTTGAGACCATCCTGTAATTCGGCAACAGATTTTTCGGAACGGCTGATATCTTCCCTTTCCCGATTGATGAGCTTATCGGCCTCGTCCAGATGAAGCTTGGGCATTTCGTATTGTTGTAAAGTTTCCATCTCCTGGCGAGCCTGTTCATGTTGCCGGGAGTCATAGTTGATCGCAGTTAATTCGGCAGAAATCTGGTTAATAGTCTGCTGTTGGGTTACAGCAAAATCCTTACGCGCTAGCCGCTCCTCGATATCCTTAAATTCTTCTTGTACCTCGGCCATTTTGCGGCCAGATTCTTCAGCATGCGTAATCTCTCTCTCTAATGCGCCGAAACGGCTCTGTACTTGCGCCTTGTCTTTGGCCAATGTTTTTTCCAATTGAGTCATTTCCAACTCTGTGGTTCTTGAGGCCGCTTTCTTCTGGACAATCACGACGATGACATTTTCCACCGCTTCGGACTTGCTTTTCTTTTCGCTATTATAGTGGGTGGAAATATGTTGCAAACCGGCTACGCCCAATTCCGTCTGACATACGGGGCATTTCGCGGTACCCGGTTGTGTGAGTAGCATATTCAATTTCTCATCGATTTCAACGATTTCTTTCTCCAGCCGACTTTTATCCACTTCCAGACTCCGGATTTGCGTAATTACTTCTTGATATGCCTCTCGCTTGTTCCGTAAAGTCTGTTCTTCCCCGGCAAGATGCTGCAACTGGAGTTGAGTCTGCTGAGCAGACTCTTTTAATTTGGGTAATTCCCGAAAAACATTCTCCAGTTCGGAGACTTTGTTCTGTAATAAAGCGTGTTCTTTGGTCAGGGTCTGACCTTCCTGTTGGACAAACATCTCCAGTTCATGACGCCGCTCATTGAGTTTATTTACCAACGCCAGATTTTTGTTCAATGTATCATTTAAGATTTTAAGCTCAACAAATCGCTTATAGCCATATTCGATTGCTGCGCGCCGGGCAAGCACTGCCTCGTGTTCCGTAATCCGGGTACGTAATTGCCTGATTTGTTCCTGCCACTGGGTCAATGTCCGGGTGCGTTCCGCCAGATTTTTCTCCAGTTGCAGCAAATGAGCTTTCTTGCCCTCCAGCAACTCCTTCTGCTGGCGCAAGGTTTTCAGCACCGATTCCTGGTTTTCAAGAGACTTATCGATATTCTCTAATTCAATCTGAGCCTGTTGTAATTCCGTTTCGCAGGTGGCCTTCTGTTCTAACTCCCGATTAATATCGGTGATGGATATCTTCAATTGTGTTCCTAAGATCTCGCGCTGTCTGACAATATCCTTGGCCTGTGCTTCAAACCCGTCATAATGTGCCAAATCGAGGATATTCGTCAGCACCTGTTTACGTTTTGCCGGACTGGAATTAGTAAACTCATCGGCATGACCCTGCCGCAGGAAAGCACTGTTGGTAAAAGTGTTGTAATCCATGTGTAAGACATCGATAATTTTCTGCTGTGTCAGTGAAATGGAATCGGCGTCCAGTGAACGAAAACCGTTTCCGGTGTCAATCTGGAAATTAAGCGACGATTGTCCGGAGGCGCCGCGACGTTTCGGGCGGGCATGTTTGCGGATGATGCGGTAGTTCTGTTTTCCGATGGAAAACTCAAACTCGACCTCCATTTCGTTTGCATTCTGGTGGATGAGGTCGTCGTCATGTTTGGCGCGGGTTTGCCCCCATAACGTCCAGGTCATCGCATCGATAATGGCGGACTTCCCGTTACCATTATCACCGCAAATGCTCACAGTATGAATACCGGTAAAATCCAGCGTGGGGACATTCTCCCGGTAAGGCATAAAATTCCGCAGTGAAAGGTTAATAGGAATCATCTCGGCTTATTTTAACACAGAAGCAAGATTGACAAATAGTCATATAAATTCTAGTATCTAAATCCTAAGCTCTAAATAATTTCAAATGGATTAAAATAAAAATATCAAAACAATAATATCAAAACAATAATATTATTAATGGCTAGTTCTCTCGCTCCTTGTGGGAGAGAGCCAGGGAGAGGGTGTGCGATGCAAGCTGCTGAAGGTAAAATAGGAAGGGTTTTCATCATCAGACTGGAAGAAGGCGATTTATTGCCGGCTGCTATCGAGCGTTTTGCAACAGAGCAACATATCGGGAATGGTTTTGTGCTGCTGGTGGGTGGTATCGGTAGCGGGCAGGTGGTAGTCGGGCCGCGTGTTACCGACCAAATGCCGCCGGACTCCATGATCCTGCCGATAGACGGCGCGCATGAAATTGTTGGAGTGGGAATTCTAGCCCCGGTTGGAGATGGCACGATAAAAATGCACATGCATTCGGCTATGGGACGTTCCGGGAAAACGACCACCGGCTGTATCCGTCCGGGAGTCAAGACCTGGCTCGTGGCCGAGGCTGTTGTGTATGAAATCACGGGTATCGATGCAAAGCGTATTTTAGATAAAAAGAGCGGATTTGTTTTACTGCAGGTTAAGTCAAAATCCGAAAAGGAGAAAGCGATATGAAAAAAGTACTATTGAAGCCCCAACCATTAATCTGTGCACCACCAACAGTCCTGGTTGGAACAATGGTTGAAGGCAAACCGAATTTCATGGCGGTGGCCTGGTGCGGCGTGGCGAACAGCGAACCTCCGATGGTCTCAGCCGCCATCCGGCCGGCGCGCTACTCACTGAAAGGAATCCAGACCGGTGAATTCTCGGTCAATGCACCTTCGGTCGACATCGTGAAAGAAGTCGATTATTGCGGTACGGTTTCCGGTGCAAAAGTTGATAAAGTTGCGGTTTGAAAATTTAAGATTTTCTACGGCGAATTAAAGAATGCGCCGCTGATTAAACAATGCCCGGTTAATCTGGCCTGTAAAGTAGAGTATGTTTTGAAATTGGGTACCCATTATTTAATTATCGGCAGGGTCGAAGAAACCCATATTTCAGATAACTGCCTCACCGACGAACGACCGGACCTACGGAAAATCAAACCTTTTCTTTACGGCATGGGCCCCCGGGCGGAATACTACGCCCTCGGGGATTCACTGGGGAGAAGCTATTCTGTCGGGAAGGAACTGTCGGAAAAGAAATAAGCTTCCCCATCAGAATATTCGATTTTGAACAAACCGAACTTGTCTTTTTCAAGTCTTGTTTGTTGTTTAGTCTCCGTTTTTTACTACTATCGCTCCCTAATGTTATAATTAAAAAGTTAAACCATGACCACTAGAGAAGTAATCGTCGCTGTGATCGGCACCAGACAGCCTTCGCCGGAAGAAAGCAAACTGGCCGAGGAAGTCGGCCGGAAACTTGCAAAGAATGGAGTCGTCCTCGTCTGCGGTGGTTTGGGTAGAGTAATGGAAGATGCCTGCCGCGGCGCTCGTGCGGAAGGCGGTTTAACAATCGGGGTCATCCCCGGCGATGACAGGAAATCAGCCAACTCATTTGTGCAGATTCCCATTGTTACCGGTATCGGCTACGCACGAAATGTGATTATCGTTAAACCCGCGCAGGCAATTATCGCCGTCGGGGGCGGGTACGGGACACTAACCGAGATTGGCTACGCCCTCGATAGTAAGAAACCGGTGATTGGTTTGGGAACGTGGAAAATTTCGCGCAACAATAAACTTGATAAATCGATTATCCGAGCGCACAACGCGAAAGAAGCAGTAAGCAAAGCTATAAAACTAGTAAAAAGGAAGTAATGTGTCGAAGATTCAAAGTATTAAGGCAAGAGAAATTCTGGACTCCCGTGGAAATCCAACCATCACTGTTGAAGTGGCCCTGTCTAACGACGCAATCGGTTCCGCTGCCGTGCCGTCAGGCGCCAGCACCGGTAAATACGAAGCGTTGGAACTTCGTGACGGTGATAAAACCCGCTACAACGGACTAGGCGTATTGAAAGCGGTCAATAATGTCAATAAAGAAATCGCCGCTGCTCTCGTCGGGATGGAATCTAGTGAGCAGGAATCAATTGATAATAAAATGATAAAGCTGGACGGCAAGCCGGACAAATCACGTCTCGGCGCCAATGCCATTCTGGGCGTTTCCCTGGCCGTGGCTCACGCGGCCGCCAATGAAGCTAAGAAACCGCTCTACCGCTATCTGATCGATACCAAAACCTACACTCTGCCCGTGCCGATGTTGAACATCCTTAACGGCGGCAAACATGCCACCAATTCCACCGATTTACAGGAATTCATGGTTATCCCGGCCGGCGCCAAAACTTTCCACGACGCCCTGCGAATGGGCGCGGAGGTTTATCAGGCCCTGAAGAAAGTTTTGAAAGATAAAGGGTTAAATACGAACGTCGGGGATGAAGGTGGTTTCGCTCCTGCCCTACCGACAAACAAAACTGCCGTAGAAGCGATTATCCTGGCCATCGAAAAGGCCGGTTACAAACCCGGTAAGGATTGTTTCATTGCTCTCGACCCGGCTTCCAGTGAGTTTTTTGATAACGGCCGTTATGTACTGGCGCGTGAAGGCGTCTCCTTCTCCAGTCAGGAGATGGTTGATTTTTATGTAAAGTGGGTTAATGACTACCCTATCGTCAGCATCGAGGACGGTATGGCCGAAGATGATTGGGACGGTTGGCAACTCATTACAAAGAAACTCGGGGATAAAATCCATCTCATCGGCGACGACTTTTATGTCACCAATGTCGCCCGCCTCAGTGAAGGCATCAAAAAGAAAGCCTCCAATGCCATTCTCATCAAATTGAATCAAATCGGCACTCTCACCGAGACCATTGCCGCTATCAACATGGCGCACAAGGCCGGTTGGAAAGCGGTCGTCAGCCACCGCAGCGGTGAGACTGAAGATACCACCATTGCCGACCTGTCGGTAGCTTTAGGTACCGGCCTGATTAAGACCGGCGCACCGTGCCGCTCCGAACGCACCGCGAAGTATAATCGCCTACTGAAAATCGAAGAGGAGTTGGGTGTAAATGCCCATTTTGCCGGTATGCAGGCGCTCCTGAACGTGAAAAAGTAAGAATGGCCACTCAAATCCTAAACGGCATCTACCAATTAAAAGTACCGATTCCTAACAGCCCTCTGGAAAACACCAACGTCTATCTTCTTCAGGGTGATAAAAATTATACTCTGATTGATACCGGCTGGGATAGTAAAACGGCATTCAATTCGTTGAACCGGCAATTGGCAGAAGTTGGTATTGGTTTTCGTGATATCGCGCAAATTATAGTTACTCACGCGCATTTCGACCATTATGGTTTGACCGAAAAAATTAAACAAGTATCTGATGCCAAAATATTGATGCACAACGCCGAGAAGACAGTCCTCCGCTCACGTTATGCTGTCGACAAGAAATTTTTAGACGAAGTCGTGATATGGTTTAGACGCAATGGCGTTCCTGAAAGAATGCTAACTGCTGTCCACGGACCGATTAGCGGCTTTGGGAAAACCCTCCCGGCGCAACCTGATGTCCTGCTTAACGGCGATGAAACAATCTCCAGCGGTGACTTCAATTTAAAAGTAATCTGGACACCGGGTCATTCGCCGGGGCACATCTGCCTTTATGAACCGGAACGCAAAGTTCTATTCTCCGGCGACCATGTCCTGCCTTCGATTACCCCGAATGTCAGTTTACCTCCCAACCCGACTGGAAACCCGCTGGGGGATTATATTAAATCACTGTTAACCGTGCAAAAACTGGCAGTCGAACTCGTTTTACCTGGACATGAGAATACCTTTAATAATCTTTCAAAAAGAGTAGACGAAATCATATACCACCACGAAAAGAGAAGTGTCGAAATCTTGAAAGCCATGAAACACCAGGAAATGACGGCTTACCAGATCGCCAATCTGGTTACCTGGATGCCGGAACAGGGCGGCGTTAAACATGACGACCTGTCACCTATAGCCAAGCTGGCGGCTGTCGGTGAAACATTGGCACATTTAAAAGATATGAGCGCCGAGAACAAAGTTGCCAGTGTGGATCACGACGATATTGTTAACTACAGGGATATTTGATAAAATCAATTTGAGTATATCAGAACAATAACAGGAGGAACCAATGACAACAAAAATCGGTATTAATGGCTTCGGTCGTATCGGGAGATTAACTCTCCGTACCATTAATCAATATCACAAGGGCAATCTGGAAATAGTTGCCGTCAATGACCTGACAGACAACAAAACAAATGCCCACCTTTTGAAATGGGACAGCACCTTCGGGCAGTACAAAGGAACAGTTGAAGCTGTCGAAGACGGTATCCTCGTCGATGGCAAAAAAGTCAAAGTCCTGGCAGAGAAGGACCCCGCTCAAATCGCCTGGAGAGATTACGGCGTAGATATTGTCATAGAGTCGACCGGGCGCTTTACCGATGCTACTAAGGCCGCGGCGCACTTACAGGGCGGAGCTAAAAAAGTCATCATCTCCGCTCCCGCCAAAAATGAAGATATCACGATCGTGCTGGGTGTCAACGAAAATACATATGACCCCGCGAAACACAAAATCATTTCCAACGCTTCCTGCACAACCAACTGTGTCGCGCCCGTCGCTAAAGTTCTCAATGATGCCTTTGGTATTAACAAAGGTTTCATGACCACCATCCACTCCTACACCAACGACCAGAAAATTCTGGATGTCTTCCATGATGACCTGCGTCGCGCCCGCGCCGCCGCCATCAACATCATCCCGACTACCACCGGCGTCACCAAGGCTATCGCCCAGGTTATTCCGGCATTGAAAGGCAAACTGAGTGGGATGTCCATCCGTGTCCCAACTCCTGATGTCTCAGTCTGTGATTTCTCACTGGAATTCTCCAAAGATGTCACACCCGAGCAGGTCAATGCAGCATTGAAAGCTGCCGCAGCCGGGCCAATGGCCAAGTATATAGAATACTCTGATGAACCGCTGGTGAGCATGGACTTCAAGGGCAATGCACACAGCGCCATCGTGGATGCGATGAGCACCATCGGCATCGGCGGCAATATGATCAAAGTTATTGCCTGGTACGACAACGAATGGGGTTACAGTTGCCGTTTGGGCGACCTCGTCGATTACGTTGCAAAAAAGGGTTTGTAAGTCTCGTTTCCCTGATTTAGGTTAGTAAAAGAGGGGGCCATGTGCGCCCTCTTTTTTATATTGGTCATATTGACCCCGATGAAAATCGTGGGAATGTAACTAGTACTTAGTTGCAGAAATCAGCGTAATTATGTTGGCGCTCAATAAGTCAATGTTTGTGTGTGAATAATATCATGTGCATTTTCGCAATTAGGTACTAGTGTTATGTCCCGTAAATATCTAGAATAAGTAATCCCGATTTGTTATCATGGGGTATAAGAGCGACAAGAGGAGGAAACCCATGATAACCGGCCGTCCCAAGAAGCCAGTAATTTTATCCGAAGAGGTGCGTGCACAATTGGGTGCCATTGTGAATTCTCGATCCTCAGCGCATGGCCTAG
>Ga0182021_10003597_pt1 | contig 18243 bp, 19 predicted proteins | sample 612E3MmetaG_FD_120493 | JGI IMG/M metagenome (GOLD analysis project Ga0182021, IMG submission 120493) | Permafrost microbial communities from Stordalen Mire, Sweden - 612E3M metaG (Illumina Assembly) | ecosystem: Environmental > Terrestrial > Soil > Wetlands > Permafrost | place: Sweden... | reverse complement strand
TTCGATGCCGCGCGATGCCTTGAACACCAACGCCTCAAAGCCCGGAGTAATCGGTGTATCTAATTCCAGGCTCAGTGCCTTGGCACGCGCGATTACCTCCTGTGGATCAGAGATGTCGGCCGGCGTGATCTTGTTCATCACATCGGCAGCTGCATAGCCCAACATTCGTTCCGCACCAACGTTGAAGATCTGGATAACACCTTTCTCGTCTGTTGCGATGCTCGAGAAATTGGCGCTGTTGAAAATCGCACTTTGCAGGGCTCCCGCTTTCAGCAACGCTTCTTCTGCCTGTTTTCGCGCGGTGTTATCAGTACCGATCAGGAGATAGCCGATAATGGCGTCCTGCGCGTCGCGTAATGCCGTGACTGATACGACAGCTGGAAAGCGGCTGCCATCCTTTCGGATATATGTCAGCTCGTAAATGTCTTCGATACCGCGTGAAGCCTTAAATACGAGTGCCTCGAAGCCCGGCGTAATCACTGTTCCGAGCTCGACGCTAAGCGACTTGGCACGCGCTATCAATTCCCGGGAATCGGAGATATCGGCTGGAGTGATCTTGTTCATCACTTCGGCAGCTGAATAGCCCAACATGCGTTCCGCTCCAACGTTGAAGATCTGAATAACACCTTTCGCATCAGTAGCGATACTCGAGAAGTTGGCGCTATTGAAAATCGCGCTCTGTAGGGCTCCGGTTTTGAGTTTCTCCAACTCCATCATCATTGCCAGTTGCCCCCTGTTGGTCTCGGCAATTTCTTCCTCGTATGTTCGTACTGTCGCCTGAGCATCTGCCAATTGTTGCTGCAATTTTTCGGTTTTCATGGAATCACCTTTCTTACCACGATTACAGTGGCATCGTCTTCTTCTTTGGCCAGCAACCGCAAGAACTCTTGGGCAAGGGATGGGGCTGGCTGATTCGATAGTCCGGGAAAATCCTTCCAGTCCCAGTGTGTTCGCAATCCATCTGAATGAAGCACAAGTACATTATCGAGTGACCAGGGATGTTCCGTGACCACCGCATTAGGCGCGTTGAGGCCGATTACTCCGCGACGGATGGAGAATGAAAATGGTACGGAGCTGGGGAATACTCGGACCTCGATGTTGCCAACGGAAGAAAAGACCAGCCGACTCAGCCCCCAATCAAAGCGTGCCAACGCCATCACAACGCCGCGAGTCGCGCGACATACACGGCCGACACCCCGAAAAATCTCATCAAGTGGCATATCAAAGTGGGTGTCCACATACTGCCGTGCCGCCTGTGCGGCGTGATGAGCCATTTGCCCGTGACCCAAACCATCAATCACACCAACCAACGCGCTTTCAGCCCATTGCTTGATGATAAATGCATCTCCGTTGTCCTCACCGAATATACGCGGCCGTGTTGCAACGCCGAAGGCAAGCGGGCAAGGATGGATGCTGATTATCTGCTGGCGTACCCACTTGCGAGCTGTGATGCTCGTGCCGCGACCGAGTTCCGAAGTAATGTCCAGGTTATCCATTAGGCGATTGATGGCCCCTAATCCTGTGCCGCGGGTGCCGACCGTGGAAAAACGATCAGTTAGAGCCTGTTCAAAATCGGCAATGCCCGGGCCACTATCGACCGATTCAATCGCCAAGCCAATTCGTCCACCTTCGTCGAGCGGTGTCAGGGTCAACTTTCCGCCCTGGGCGTGCTTGACAAGGTTTGTAGCCAATTCGGTCATCGCGAGGGAGATCTCTTCGCAGGCGGCAGGGTCAAACCCAAGTCCTTCGCCCAAGAGTTTAGCCGCCTGTCGCGCCGCGCTGACGTCGTTTGGATGCTGGACTTCAATGGTTTGTGGAAATAGAATTTCCATTTTATTTCTTTAACCATTTTCGTACAATGACGGTCGTGCCTATACCGACTTTGGATTCAATCGTCATTTCATCCATGAGCCGTTTGGAGCCAGGCAAGCCCAAGCCCATTCCCTTGCCGGTGCTGAAGCCCACTTCCATTGCCTTATCTATATCTGGAATCCCTGGGCCTTGATCTTCAAATGTCAATTCCAGCCCTGTGTCGGTTCCATGATTCACCTCTCGCCAGTATACAACTCCGGACTTGGCATAGTGATAGATATTCCGGGTCAGTTCCGAGGCGGTTGTGACGATGCGGGTCACATCAGTGATACCGAATCCCAAAGCGGTAGCGGCATCCCTGACGACTTTGCGCGCTATCACGATTTCGTTTTCCGAAGTAATTCGGATTTCGCCTTGGTATAGTTCGTTCATACGCGACATGCTCCTGATGACATAGCGTTGAGCATGTCCAACGCCTGGTCCACGTTAAGGGCAGTCAGCGTTTTGCCAATCGTCAAACCCAATTGCGTTGCCGTGACAGCCACATTGGCGCGCATGCCCGCTAGGACGGTGCGACCACCCATGAGTGCGACCATCTGGACTGTTTCCGCGACGGTCCTTGCAAAAAAGGAATCCAAGGTTTGGACCGTAGAGATGTCCAGCACCAACCCCTTAGCATCATGCCGCGCCATGGCTTCCAGCACTTGTTCTTGGAGTGATGATATGAGTTCGTCGCCCGGGTCGGGCGGCACTGTGACTAGCAGCAATTCATGAAGTTTGATGACAGAAATTCTCTCAGAAGCCATAATATTCCTTTTTCAATGGTTGCTGTCTTTGCTGACGACATGGACCTTCAAAATATCAAACGCCACTTGCAGCCCGGCGGAAAGGGAAGCACGCGTCATGATGTTCGACAGATCAATGCCTAAATGAACAAGTGTCTGGGCAATAGCCGGTCGCACGCCCGTCAGAATTACCTGAGCCCCCAGCAAGCGGACCGCACTGATGGTCTCGATTAGATGTTGTGCCGTCTGTGTGTCAATAGTCGGCACGCCCATGATGTCCACGAGGGCCACGGGTGAATTCGTTTCGACAATGCGGTCGAGAAGCCGTTCCATGAACTGCTGAGTGCGATTGCTGTCCAGCGAGCCAATGAGCGGCGCTACCACCACGCCCTGCCAGACCTGCATGACCGGTGTGGACAGTTCCATAATTTCCTTGGACTGCTGCCTGATCCGATTCTCGCTCTGTTTGAGCTCGGTAATGTCGCGTGCAGCCGCAAAAATTCCGATGGCATTCCCCGCCTCGTCGCGATAGATGGAGGCATTATAGAGCACCGAGGTCACGTGACCGTCGCGGTGGCGCAACTCCAGCGGGTAATCTCGCACGGATCCGTCGCGGAAGACCTGCTGATACCCGGCACGGGCTTTTTCCGGTTCGGTGAAGTAGTCGGAGAAGTCCGTGCCGATCAGGACTTTTCGATCGCAGCCCGTGACCTCCTCCGTCGAACCGTTCACATCCGTTATCTTGCCATCAGGTCCAATGGTCACGAGTGGATCCAGACTGGCTTCGATCAGGCTGCGATTGTAAGCATTCTGACTAGCTGGCATTGTAGCTGGGGAATTGGATGGTGTGTTCATTTCTGTTTTCATGGGAGTCCTTGTTGCATTGTTTGACGGCACGCTTGGGCATACCATTTTTGGGGGGTTGTAGTTGATTTACTTGATTTCAATAATTGTCTGAGGGCATTGACTTCCAACGTCTCTAAATCTGGCATGATCTTATTCATCATGTTTGCAGCTGCGTCTCCCAGCATGCGTTCAGCTTCAACATTGAAGATCTGTATGACACCCTTCTCATTGGTGGCGATGCTCGAAAAATTTGTGCTATTGAGAATCGAATTCTGCAAGGCTCCCGTCTTAAGGACAGCCTCTTTGCTTTGGGCATCATTAATGACCCTCTCCTTCCCCGCAGCAATGCGTTCGGTTTTTTGGGGGATGATCGGTGGTTTTGTCATTTTTTCCCTTTGCTGCTAACTTCTTCAATTATCACTATTATCTTTAAAGAGGCTGAAGATTGTGGAGCTGGTGACACGGTATTGTCTGGTCTCACCATGTTTATCGTTCATACAAATTATTTTCTTCTTTATTTATGGGAATATCTCGTTCATTACAAGTAACCTCAGTTGCAAGTGGCTTTGAAATTACCCTTACTGCTCTTTTACTTCCATATTTCTCCTTTTTAAAAACCCCACAGCAGCCAGCTATGTTTAGCTTTATCCAATAATATTTTCATCTCAGCCGAACTTATTTTTAGATTTGTAAAAGTAGAATCAAAATTTTGCCTCAGCGTTGAATCCTTTAACATCCCTCCTATAGTTCCTTTTCCCGATTGTATATCGCTTGTTATCTTGGATAAATCACTTGTGACATTGGAAGTGTTATCCATAGTTGTTTTTAATGACAACAGAATATCCTCTATATTAATTTGCTGAAAGCCATCTGTTACATCATCGACAAGATTTTTAAATCCTTCTGAACCATGTTTTAGATTAACAATGGAAGAATCGAAATTTTGCGCCAAGGATTGATCCATTAACAATTTTCCTATTGTTCCTTTTCCCGATTGAATAGTGGTTGTAATCTTAGACAAATTATATGTGATATCAGTAGTATTATCAATAGTCGTTTTTAATGATGCCAGAATATCGTCTATACTAAGTGGCTGAGATGTCCCGACAGTATCATCGTTTTCAATTTCCTTTTTTCCACCTGTTCCGGGAGTGATGATTAAAATCTTATTCCCCATCAGTCCTTCTGAACCAATACTTGCAATCGCATCCTTCTTTATAAATTTTCGTGTGCTTTCATCTATGAGTATTTTTACTCTCACGGAAGAGTCACTTACTACATTGATATTTTCCACAGTTCCCACGTTTATTCCTGAGAATCGTACGTTATTTCCTGCTTGAAGTCCGCCAACATCTCTAAATATTCCACTTACACGAAAAGTACTTCTGAATAATTGCTGCCTTTCACCGATAAAATATATTCCTGCAATGAATAGCACTATTCCAAGGGAAACAAATATTCCAAGCCTGATCTTGTTGCTTGTGTGTTTTTTCATTTGAACTACTCTTTTAATGTGTCTGATTATTTACTCAAAAAATGAACGTATCCAAGCATCTTTCGAATTCCGGAGATCGGCATATGATCCTTCTGCTGCACATATCCCATCTTTGAGTACTATGATACGATTCGCTGTTCGCTTGGCACAATCAATATCGTGTGTGATAATGACCGAAGATGTATCATATTTTTTTTGCGTTTCCAGAATGAGTTTGCTTATTTCTTTTGACGTTATAGGATCCAGCCCGGTTGTAGGTTCGTCATAAAGCATGATCTCAGGTTTTAAAATCAACGTTCGGGCCAGACCTAACCTCTTACGCATACCACCGGACAGTTCTGAGGGCTTCTCATTGATTGTTTCAGAAAGTCCTACGTGTTGCAGTGCTTCTTTTACCAGTGAGTTTATAGTTTCCTTCGGTATGGAATGTACTTGTCTTCTCAGCGGAAATTCAAGATTTTCTCTCACCGTCAAGGAATCATAGAGGGCCCCGCTTTGAAAAAGGAAACCAATCTTTTTGCGCAAATCAAAAAGTTCCTTACCATTAAGTTCAGAAATATTTTGTCCAAGAATAACTAGCCTGCCATCATCAAAATCATCCAATCCCACAATACATTTTATGAGTACTGATTTACCGGTTCCGGATTGCCCAAGCACAACGATGGTTTCACCTTTATGAATCACCAAATTGACATCACGTAACACATGGTTATTCCCAAAAGATTTTCTAAGATGTTCCATCTCAACGACAACAGGACCGTTGCGCTTATTATTGTTTTCAGTTTTTATAGAGGCTGCAGAAGCTATCATTTCGTTACTCGATTTAGTCTTGAAACAAACTTGTAATTTGCACCGCTATCATATCTAATATAAAAACCATCAACGATGCGAATACAACGGCAGAGTTAGCCGCTTTTCCAACTCCTTCAGTTCCTTTGTTTGAATTATATCCTTTATAACTTCCTATAATGCCAATTGCAAATCCGAAGAAAAATGTTTTGATGAAAGCCGGGAAGAGATCGTTAAAAGCGAGACTTTGAAATACCTGTGAAAAAAACAAGTACGGGCTTACATTACCTTTTAAATTAACGCCGACAAATGATCCTAACAAACCAATAGTATCGGCAAACACTACCAGTACCGGAAGCATCAATGTTGCGGCAATTACCCTTGTATCAACAAGATATTTAAACGGATTGGTGTCTGAAACCCACATCGCATCAATTTGTTCGGTTACATTCATCGAGGCCAGCTCTGCCCCGATTCCCGATCCGACTTTCCCTGCAAAGATTAACGCGGTCACAACCGGCCCTATTTCCCGGATAATTGAAACTGCCACCATCGCGGGCAACCACGACTCCGCTCCAAACTTTGCCAAAGTGGGTCGTGACTGAATAGTAAGCACAAGCCCAATGATAAAACCTGTAATACCTACCAAAGGAAGAGACTTGTAACCAATCATAAAAGATTGTTTCATCAGTTCATTAAACTCATACGGCGGTTTAAATGCTTCTTTAAAAAAGCGCAAAGTAAAAACCGTAAGCGAAGATACTTCCAAAAAGAATTTTTTAACTACTGAATCAGGAACAATCTCTGAATAATTTTCCAGGAAAATTTCTACTTCCGGTTTTTCATCTTCGGATTGCTGTAATATTATTTTTTTCATTTTAGTTATGTCTTAAATATCTTTTTGCGAACATGTATTTTACATGCTACGAATCTGTTTCACCCAAGATTGTATTATTTCAATCTTGATATTGTATCTCAAAATATGTTTCTGTTTTCCTTACATGGAATAAAATTTGTCATTACTCATGGAGCTTGACATCTATATCCATCTGTTCAGAAAGCAGTAGAACCTCTTAGTATACATCTTGGCGTTTTATCTCCACACCTCAATGAATTAGAGAAACATCTATAAAACAATAAGCTAAAGGGATGAAAAAGGAATTAATCCTTTTAGACAACTAAACTGCAGTTCGATTACATGGAGAGCTGATTGCGAGTTACCGAATACTCCAAAACATTCGAAATGGTACATCCAACTGTGAAAATAAAATATTCTCCTGCACTGCTGGGCTGCGAGAAGGAACGCGATCAGTGCAGTCCAGAGCGTTGCAAAATCAAAAACAGCACTGGCCGATGCATAGGCCGCAATGCCAGATGAATCACCAGCGCTTGCGCCCGTAATAAACCAGGGGGCCAAATATTCGCCACGCTTTTTTAATCAGCGTCGAAAATTTCGTCGATCTATTCATAATCGCTGAACAATTCTAATAAGGTTTCAAGATCAAGAGAACTCAAAGTGTTTCTAATCCCGAGCCAGCGCATCGATGGGATCGAGTTGTGCGGCTCTTCTGGCCGGTAGATAGCCGAATATAATCCCTGTCAGAAAGGCGCATGCGAACGCAATAATGATTGGCGTAATCGTAAAAATGACGCGCCAGCCTGCAAGCTCGGACGTAGCTAAACCGCCCCCGACGCCGACGATGACACCCAAAAGACCTCCGATAAAGCAGACTACCACGGCCTCGGTAAGGAATTGAAACAACACGTCGAAGCCGCGAGCTCCAATCGCCATCCGGATGCCGATTTCACGCGTCCGTTCGGTGACAGAGACCAGCATGATATTCATCACGCCAATGCCTCCGACAACGAGCGAGATCACGGCAATTGCCGCCAACAAATACGTGAGTGTATTTTGTGTTTCATTGGCCGTCTCGATCGTATCGGCCATATTCCGAATGTTGAAGTCTTCTTTGCCATGGCGTTTGATGAGCAGCGTATGGAGTTCACTTTGCACTACACTCATGTCCGCGTCCGGCTTCACCCTCACGACGATATTATTGAAAAAGCGCTGTCCAAAGATCCTTGCTCCGGCTGTTGTGTATGGCAGCCACACAGAGTTGTCCATATCGTTTCCCCGCGGATCCAGACCTTTGCTGCTCATCACGCCGATGACCTGGAAAGGCGCGCTGCCGATGAGAATATACTGGCCAAGTGGATTCGTGTTCATTGGGAAGAGGTTCTTTACCACTGTCTGACCAAGCGCGACAACTTGGGAATACCGTCTCACGTGTTCCGCCGAAAAGAACACACCTGATTCGACCGGCCAATCGTGTACCTGTGGAAAGTCTTGCCCGGTTCCGACTACTAGAATTGTCAGATCCTGGTCGCCATAGCGCAGCAGTGAAGACACGTTCGTCTCCGGAATCGAATTAGCGACACCAGGCACACTGCTGATGAATGGGAGATCTTCAGGTAAAAAACTTGTCACCGCTACGGCAGATGCGCGAACAGCGGGCGGGCCACGCATGATCGTCAACAGGTCGGTACCCATGGCCTGGATGCGCTCGAGGACATCCTGCTTTGCACCGTTGCCGATCGCCATCAATGCTACCACGGAGGCTACGCCGATGATGATACCTAGCATTGTCAACACCGTCCGCATTCGATTATGCAACAGTGAGCTCATGGCCATCTTGAGAGATTCTCCGAGGATTGCCCCACCTGGTTTGGCGTCCTTTGCCGCTTCACCGGTCTCCGCCTGGTCAGCTGCCCCTGCCTTCTGCTGCTCGTCGGATGTAATTCGCCCATCGGTAATGCGGACGATGCGGTATGCATAGGCGGCGATGTCACTGTCATGGGTCACGAGAATGATCGTATGCCCTTGCCCATGCAGTTTTTCCAGAATGGCCATAACCTCTTTGCCGCCCTGGCTGTCCAACGCTCCTGTAGGTTCATCGGCCAGGATCACCGGTCCACCGTTCATGAGCGCACGGGCAATGCTGACACGTTGTTGCTGACCGCCGGAGAGTTGGTTGGGGTGATGCTCGAGGCGTTCGCCAAGTCCGAGTTCCCGCAGTAAATCACTGGCGTGTGTGTGTCGTTCAGTTTTCGCCATACCGCAGTATACGGCCGGAACTTCCGCGTTTTCGACGGCACTTAGATCGGACATCAGGTTGTATCGCTGGAAAATGAAACCAAAGGTATCGCGCCGTAAGGCTGCCAATGAATCACTGTTGAGGGTGGCAACGTCGATACCGCGGATGCGATACGTTCCGGTCGTCGGCTTGTCGAGACAGCCGATGATATTCATTAGCGTAGACTTGCCCGAGCCAGACGCACCCATAATGGCGACGAATTCGCCGCCCTGAATCACGAGGCTAACTTCTTTGAGCACTGTTAGCGGTTCGCCACCCGAAGTGTAGGTGCGGCTGACTGCAATGAGTTCGAGTAGTGGTGACGACATTACAGACCCTTCCGGGCACTCAAAGGACTCGTCGTCGAACCTTGCGCCGTGATGCGCCTGATCACCACTCGTTCCTTCTCCTGAAGGCCTTCCCTGACCTCTGCTGAAATCTCGCTTTTGATGCCAACAGTGATTGTCCGCATTTCGACACTGTTGTCGGCTTTCAGAACCTGCACCTCGACCTGCCCGCCTTCGCTGGTATTACCAATAGCGGCGGTCGGTATCAGTAAAATGCCCTTCGACTGTGCCAACACAATGAAGACTTGCGCCGTCATCTGAATCTTGAGTTCACGTTTTGGATTGGGAACATCAAACAATACGTCATAGAACACAACGTTATTAATGAGTTCTGGTGTAGGAAGGATTTGCCTGATCTTGCCGTTCCAGCGCAGAGAATCTCCGAGGATCGTGAAATAGACTTCTTGACCGGCCTTGACGCGGACAATGTCTGCTTCTGAAACTTGTGCCCAGACAGTCACGGTGTCGATATTGCCGATACGCAGGATATTTGGTGCCTGTTGATTAGCATTTAGCGTTTGCCCTTCTAAAAGCGTTATGGAAACCACTTCACCGGCCATCGGCGCTGTTATATTGGCATAACCGAGATTTGCTTTTGCAGTGTTCACAGCTGCGGTGGCTTCTTTCATCTGCGCCGAAAGTGAAGCTGCATCGGCGAAGGCCACATCGTAAGCTGCCCGTGTGATGTCACGATCGCTTGCAGAGATAAGCCCGTGTACTAAGAGAGTGTCATTGCGGACCCGTTGCAACTTGGCAAGCACAAGTGTCGCCTGTTTCAGCGCTCTCTGAGAGGTCATGCTCTCGAGTGCTGCGTTAGCCGATGTGAGCGCTGTTGCTGCTAGAACCGGATCAATTTCAGCGAGCAACTGGTTCTTTTCCACTTCATCGCCTCGCTTTACTTTCAGTGATTTAAGCTCTCCAGAGGTTTGAGCGCCGACATCTACATAGTTGATCGGCTGCACGATGCCTGCAGCTACTACCGTGCTTTCCACATCACCCCGCTCGACAGAGGCGGTGACATACTTGATTTTGGGCTTGGCAAACTCCCAGTAATAAACGAGCACACCGAGTCCGACTACGAAGAGTGCGCCAATCAACCACAGGTTGCGTCGGTGGAGGAGAGATCGCAATTTTGAACGACTATCATTCGGAGGAATTGATAGCATTGCTGCGGCCAGAGGTGTGGCGGGCTCATCGCGAGTTGTCACGGCGAATTTGGTCACCGGGCTGATGTTTGACGCTTCCATGTTTGTGTTCCTTTGCTATATCTTAGAGTCATTGTAAAACCAAGAGCTACGATGCAAGACGAGGATACAATCGTGCGCCGATAAAAATCAGGATGATCGTTGTCAAGAGAATGACCGCAAAGTAGTGACCCATACCGAATGTGCTTGTGCTACCCACAAGCATCGTCGTCTGTAGGTCACAGGATTGAAAAGCGAAATAGTCTTCAGCCACTTAGGCATGATGCTGGTTTGGTAAATTGCATTGCTCACAAAAAACCGTGGCATGGTGAGCACTTGGCCGATTCCCATGAAGCGCTCGCGTGTCTTAACGATGCACGCAATGATGAGCGAAAACGTCGCGAACAGAGTAGCAGCAATAACAACGATAATCAATATGTTGAAGAGAGAGAACGGACTCCATTTCAGTTTCAAGCCGAGTAACAACGAAAGACCGTAAACAATGGCAACCTGCGGAAGAGTTCGGACGTCAGCGGAGAAGCCCTTGCCGAGGACAAGTGCCGCGTGCGAAGTCGTGCTGACAAGAAATTTCTGCACAATACCGAGGTCACGTTCCCAGATAACGTTGATGCCATAAAAAATGGCCACAAAGAGAACACTCTGTGCTAGGATGCCGGGAGCAATAATGTCCAGATATGAAATGTTGCCAGTGTTCATCGCACCACTGCGTGAAAAGACTTCGCAAAAGATCAACAACCAAAGTGCGGGCTGGAGGGCGCGGATAATGAGTTTCGTGAAATCATGACGCACCTTGCGCAACTTAAACTCGGTTATGACGAATGCCTTCTCGATAAAGCTGGTTAAAGGTTGAATGGACAGAGTAGTCATAGAATTTGGCCTAACCAAGACGCTGGGCTGTGGCTCGTTCTGCAAAGACATCGTGGAACGTTTCTCCGCTATCAAGGGCACTCCATACATACCGCACGAAAACATCGCTGAGAGATTGACCGTTTCCACCAAGTGCTCGCTTAAGTTCTTTGCTCGTTCTAAGGGCGGCGATCTTTCCCAGGTGCATGATCGCGATGCGATCACTGTAGCTCTCAGCCTCCTCCAGATAATTTGAAGATAAGAACTGAAGTGTCTGAGCTATTTCAAGAAATAAGTCAATTGGCGTATTATGTGGCATCCATGCAATACCATATATACCTCGAACTTCCTCAGAACCGTTATAACCAGGACATGTGATAAAGCGTCCACCAATGCCATAGTAGAATGAAAACCGTCCAGACGAGTGGAAAGCAACGAATGAATGCCAACGGTACGCCAAATGAAAATGAACTTGGCTTACTCGCATCACCGACCAGCCTAAAGAAAAATCGAACGCGTTTTCAGTTGAAGTCCACAACTTTGCACTAATACCCGTCGGATCACCAATAATAATGCCAAATCCAAAACCGCGCACTTGAGCTACTGAGACTTGAACGGCAAATAACAAGCAAAGTGCAATGATTGAATGGATGCACGTTTTGTGTGCGTAATCCTTTTTTAACATGGTTATATTGTAATGTTTCTCCATCCGCTATGAACGGATCATTGATAATATTTATGTTCTCCAGAAGTTCACATCCAGCGCCAGATCCCGAACACCATTGATCTCAATCTGATTACCAATGCAGATAAGCAGAAACCCCATGATACGCGAAAGACTGTTGATACTGTTCACACCAAGAAAACGACGTAATGTTCCAGCTCCTCGAAGAACAATCCACAAGACTAATGCGGTGATGAAGATCGCCAGCGGAACTCCGGTATAAGAAAATAGTTTGTCTATGCCGTGCAGTCCATTGATGGATGATGACATTGTAATGACCGCCACTATCGCTCCCAGTCCGCTCAAACTCGGCATAGCAAGAAGGCTGAATGAAATGTCCAACTTTTGTTGCGCTTCCAACTTCCCTTCTCCGGTGATCTGGCCAACGCCAAGAAACAACATCTGGAATCCGAGAAAGCCAATAACCATTCCTCCTGCAATGCGAATGCCCGGTACTGAGATACCGAAAGCAAGCACAACGAAGTGTCCCAGCAATAGAAACGTAACAAGGACAGCCGTCATATAAATGCATGCACTCGTGATTTGGCGGTTTCGCTCTTGCTTGCTCAGATGCGAACTGGTACTGAGAAGAAGAACAGCTGTATTAACCGGATTGATAATCGGGACAACGGTAACAAGAGCGACGCCAACCCAAGAGAAAAAAATCACTTATGTCCTTCATGGCATTCTTCTTTTGGATTGGATGGAGTTCCAGTACAGCCGCAATTCGAAATCAATTCTTCGTTCCGTCCACAATATTTCGTCCGCGGATGAGTCTTAGCAAGACCACCACGATGGCAATAACAAGAAGAACATGGATGAACCCGCCCATGGTAAAGGAGGTCACTATTCCCAGGAGCCACAATATGATCAGAATAACAGCAATGGTAAATAACATAACAGTATCCTTTCTATTATTTAAGTGCAGGTATTACTTCATTAGTGTCAGATGTTATTAATTATTTTTTTGAACTGACCCGTCATTCGTCTCGCCTTTGCCAGTTCCGGACATTGAACGCATCTATGACGTTTTCTTATTTACATGTGCATGTATTCGTGATTATTCTGTTAAGACAAATGTGCTCTTAACATCCACGACATTTTTTCATGTTGTTCCAGCAGCCCGGTCATGAAGTCAGCCGTGCCCAGATCTCTGTGTTCTTCACTGACGGCTGAGATGTCTTTTCGCAGCGAACGGATCAGAGCTTCATGATCTTCCAATAAAGTTTGTATAATATGATTAGCATTAGTGAAATCGCGATTGTGCTCACTCAACCGGGTCATCGCTATGAAGTCTTTGAGTGATCCCAATGTATAATGCCCGAGCGCCCGTACTCGTTCAGCGACATCATCAATAATGATATCCAGAGAGTCGTACTGGCTTTCAAAAAATTTATGCAGTTCGATGAAGTTTAGTCCCTCAATGTTCCAATGGGCGTTACGTGTTTTTGTATAGAGGATGTACTCATCAGCGAGCAATGTATTAAGAAGGCGCGCGATTTCTATTAAATTGTTTTCGGCAATTTCGATATTTGGTTTCATTGTATTCTCGAATGTGATGTGAATGAGTATGATTTCAGTTGTTATACAGGAAAGACAGGTTATCTTATAACAAGTATCATTTCTGGGTTTGTATGATTCTACCTCCTTGCTTGATTGCTTCGTTGTTCGAATGCATTACATACATATTGATGACTGCAAGTTCATCAACTCATACCTGAACAAGCACCGCAAGTAATTTTTCATTACTCTTTATAAGTATTCTCCTTTTACTTTGAGCTAGAGTCTATTAGAATTTTTACACTTATTGCTATTTTGAATGTCCTCAACTGATTTGAGAAAGTGTTCCCGGACTTTTGCAGCAAGCTGGTCATATGGTATTTTATCCATTGTCTCTGTACCAACGATTCGCGTACCCAATGATTCGGCACGAAGACGTTTTTCAAACTCGCCCTTTGCTTCCCCGGGACCAAGTATAAGAATAGAATCTGCATCACGAATCATCGAGATCACCTTATCGTAATACTTATCGAGATGCCCTGTAAATCGTCTATCACGCTGATCCTCAGCCGATGCCACCTGCGCTCCTCCAGAGAAACGGATATGTTTCTCCATGTCTGATGGTATTTCACGAATCTCTTCTCTCTTTTCTTCCAGACTTACAATAACCGCCTTTCGGTGGTCTATCCAAATACCAACGTTTTTATTCATGATTTTTTCCTTTTTCAGCCAGATTCACAAGATTCCTGAATATCTGATCACTTCCATGGTGATTTATTATTATCGCGTTACATGGAAACGATTCAATCTCTTTACTTCTGCTAATCATTATCTTAAAAAATATCCTTCACTGTCTTTCCTATTTCTTTTCTATCATGCTTGAAGTTCGTCTTGAACTTTTTCCATTTTCGCTGTCCCTCATCCTTATATTCATCTAAATTCTTCTTCAGATTGCGGCTTTTCTTTTCCAGGATTGCCATTTCACTGTTGTATTCCGTTTTGGCTTTGAGTCCGGCTTCTTCCAAGTTTTCTTTAAAGAGTTCAATTCTCTTTTCATTCGCTTTGATAACGTTTTTCATGGTTTTTCCTTTATAACGGGCTAAAATATTTATCGATAGAGACAGCCATGCTGGCCCATGGAATCATTGGTGCTGTCTTCTTTTTCAATATTACCGTTTCCCATTTTCATTTTCGTTCCGATTGGGCTTGGGTGATGATGGTTGCACCGAGCGGTTCTCTTTGAGTGGATTTACACTTCGCGGCTGCTGTTGTTGAACCTTCTTAGGAGGAATGACAGAACGAGGTGGTTGTACTTTTTGTTTGTTATTCATTACCGGAGGGATATTGGTTGGCCGTGCCTGTTGCACTTTTTGTCTGTTGTTCATCGCCGGAGTGACATTGAGTGGGCGTCCCTGTTGTTGCTTTTGTTTGTTGTCAACAGTCGGAGTGACAATGGTTGACTTTGCCGGTTGTACATTTTGTCTGTTATCATTTGCAGGTTTGATACTTGGGATTGGATTTACTCCATTTCTATCCGTGGGCCGTTTTACATCTTTTAAATTCACTACATTAGACGGCACCGGCCTCCGGCCATTTGCATCTTTCATTTGTACTTGCGGCCTGTATATCTGCAACTGGCCATTTCTTAAATTTTGTCCCGGTTTTTCGTTATCGTGAATAACGACCGGTTGGATTGTTCTCCCTATACTCTTTTGCACATCCGCTCTATCGGGACCAGAAACATATGTAGAATGTCGGTTTTGATCGACGTACGTTCTATTTATCACCGAAGAATTTTTTATAATCGACACGTTATTATTTCGATTGATATAATAATGATTGATGTCGGTCCTTGAAAAATCTCTGTCTCTGACAAATCTCCATCGATCATTAGATACAGTGTATCCACTACCAAAAGAAACACTCAGGCTGATTCCGGGTCTCATCGGGGCCCATCCATAATAACCGGGAGACCTTCTCCAAGATACCCAAGCAGGACCCCATTCATTATCAGGGACCCAAAACCAACCATAATGATCATCATAATCCCAACGACCATAATGGAAAGGTGCCCATCCCCAACTATAACCGGATACCCATGTCCAACCATAATCAGTCAAGATCCAATACCCATTGCTGGAATAGGGAGCGAATTCCGGTCCCGCTGAAGGGATCCATACATTCCCATAACTGGGATAATCGACCCACTGGCCGTAAGGACTTAATTCATTGTAAAATACTTCGAAACTCACACCACCTTGCTGTGCAAATGCTTCTTGCGGTTTTATCAATGCAATTGTATTTAATACTACGAGCAGAGAAAGCATTTTAAATAATCTCATTGATGTGTCCTTTCATCTGAGTAATACAAATTTTTTGGTTTTCACATAATCGCGTGCTTGAAAACGATAAAAGTAAACCCCACTTGGAAGATTCGGTACATAGATATTGACTTGATATGCACCGGCAGGTTTCTCTTCTTCAATGATCGTCGAGATTTGTCGCCCGAGGACATCGTAAATGGTGAGAGTCACGAATGTCGCCATTGGCAAATCATATCTCACTGTAGTGCTCGGATTGAAAGGGTTCGGGTAATTCTGATAGAGAGCGTACTCAAGAGGCAATTGGCTGTTGCTCTCCCTCAGTCCAGTGATAATCACGACATTACGAAACAGCGAACCACTATAAATGGATGTGCTTGCTATTTGCGAAAAACCAACAAATGGTTCCCCAACAGAACTTATCAAACTAGTCGATACTGATTGACTGAAGCCGAAACCTGAGGGAAAAAAAGAACCTTCGACACTCTGAGAGTACATTAATCTGCCTCCGAAAATGAGAGCAATTGCGAAAGTGCAAAACATTCTAATCTTGTGTAATTCTTTGTATTGGTACTTGCTGCATTCTTTCGGCAAAGGTGCATATCTACGTATAGTGATGTATGTTATCCAATTAAGGATTTTATATTTTTTTTCCCTCATGAGATTTTTTTTCATAAGAATTATTAATTTGATGTCCACGAGCCGTACCAATCAGTGGCAGCTAGATCCACACGGAAGAGATCGATCTTCCCCCATTGATTACCGACCTTCATCATAATGGAAAACTGGTATGCTAGACTTACATCGAAAACGACCTGCGATCCGCCAGGCACCATGCCATTGCTTGTTCCAACAGCGCTTGTCGTATGCCAGAAAGCGGAGTAGTTGGCGTCCAGTGCTGAACCATTTTCCAATCTCAATGTCAATGCAGTTCCGCTTCGGACTAATGACACATTGTTGAGCGAGAAAATATTTGCACTAATTGTCGATGATGTCAATGAAATCGTATTTACACCGATGTCGCCTTTGATTCCTTGCAATCCTTGCGCACCTGTAGCACCTATTGGACCTGCGATGGTTGAAGCTGCACCTGTCGGACCAGTCAGCCCTGTTGGACCTGCGATGGTTGAAGCTGCACCTATCGGACCAGTCAGCCCTATTGGACCTGCGATGGTTGAAGCTGCACCTGTTGCACCAGTGGGACCTGTCGGACCTGCGATGGTTGAAGCTGCACCCGTTTCACCTGTCGGACCAGTCGGACCTGTTGGACCTGCGATGGTTGAAGCTGCACCTGTTGCACCTGTCGGACCAGTCAGACCTGTTGGACCTGCGATTGTTGAAGCTGCACCTGTCGGACCAGTCAGCCCTATTGGACCTGCGATGGTTGAAGCTGCACCTGTTGCACCAGTAGGACCTATCGGACCTGCGATGGTTGAAGCTGCACCTGTCGGACCAGTCAGTCCTATTGGACCTGCGATGGTTGAAGCTGCACCTGTTGCACCAGCCGGACCTATTGGACCTGCGATTGTTGAAGCTGCACCCGTCGGACCAGTGGGACCTATCGGACCTGCGATGGTTGAAGCTGCACCCGTTGCACCAGTGGGACCTGTTGGACCTGCGATGGTTGAAGCTGCACCCGTCGGACCAGTGGGACCTGTTGGACCTGCGATGGTTGAAGCTGCACCCGTTGGACCAGTAGGACCTGTTGGACCTATTGGACCTGCGATTGTTGAAGCTGCACCTGTTGCACCTGTCGGACCAGTCAGACCTATTGGACCTGCGATTGTTGAAGCTGCACCCGTCGGACCAGTGGGACCTGTCGGACCTGCGATGGTTGAAGCTGCACCCGTCGGACCAGTAGGACCTATCGGACCTGCGATGGTTGAAGCTGCACCCGTTGCACCAGTGGGACCTATCGGACCTGCGATGGCTGAAGCTGCACCTGTTGCACCTGTCGGACCAGTCAGACCTATTGGACCTGCGATTGTTGAAGCTGCACCCGTCGGACCAGTGGGACCTGATGGACCTGCGATGGTTGAAGCTGCACCTGTCGGACCAGTCAGACCTATTGGACCTGCGATTGTTGAAGCTGCACCTGTCGGACCAGTCAGCCCTATTGGACCTGCGATTGTTGAAGCTGCACCCGTCGGACCAGTGGGACCTGTTGGACCTGCGATGGTTGAAGCTGCACCTGTTGCACCAGTGGGACCTGTTGGACCTGCGATGGTTGAAGCTGCACCCGTCGGACCAGTGGGACCTGTCGGACCAGTCAGCCCTATTGGACCTGATATAGTTGAAGCTGCACCCGTCGGACCAGTAGGACCTGTCGGACCTGCGATGGTTGAAGCTGCACCCGTCGGACCAGTGGGACCTATCGGACCTGCGATGGTTGAAGCTGCACCCGTCGGACCAGTGGGACCTATCGGACCTGCGATGGTT
>Ga0182021_10003596_pt1 | contig 18243 bp, 19 predicted proteins | sample 612E3MmetaG_FD_120493 | JGI IMG/M metagenome (GOLD analysis project Ga0182021, IMG submission 120493) | Permafrost microbial communities from Stordalen Mire, Sweden - 612E3M metaG (Illumina Assembly) | ecosystem: Environmental > Terrestrial > Soil > Wetlands > Permafrost | place: Sweden... | reverse complement strand
GTGCGTCTGGCCGGGCAGCTTGCCGGCCTTGCGGACCGGAACGAAGCCAATTCCAAGATCGTAGGCCACGGCCGCACCCAGAATCAGGCCGCGCGCCTCTATGCCGACCACGACATCCACCTGGCCGGCATACCGGCTCGAGATGTCCTGCACGACGGCCCGCAGAGCAGGGCCATCACTTAGCAGCGGTGTGAAGTCCTTGAACATCACCCCGGAAACAGGAAAGTCTGGGACGTCACGTAGGCGACTGGCAACGATCTCACTGATCGGGGCAGTCAACGGGGCCGCGTCGACTGCCAACGGGCTCAGTGGCCTTGTGCCCGTCATCGCTTCGACTTTGGCGGGCGTCTGGGCTGGTTGCGCGGTCCGGTCTGCACGAAGGGGTGCACGGATCGGTCGGCGGCTGAGGCGTCGCCTCGGCTGGATGCGTGCACGACGTCCCGGCCTTCGTGCTCCGCGTCGGCCTGCTCAGGCTCGTTGTCGTCAGCGCCAGCCCTCCGGGCCTGAGCGGCCTGGTAACGCGTTGCCCGTTTCTTGAGCGCTCTCATCGCCGGCTCCCGCTCGCGCAGATCCGCCAGCACCGGTGTCGCGATGAAGATGGAGGAGTATGTGCCGACGGCGATTCCGACGAACAAAGCGAGGCTAAGATCCAGCAACGTCCCCGGGCCGAGCAGGAAGTATCCGATGAACAGGATTGATGCCACCGGAAGCAAGGCCACCACTGAGGTGTTGATCGAGCGCACCAGAGTCTGGTTGACCGCCTGGTTTGCGGCCTGGGAGAACGTCAGCCGGCCGTTCCCGATCGCCTCCTGGGTATTCTCCCGAACCTTGTCGAAGACCACCACCGTGTCGTACAGCGAGTAACCCAGGATCGTCAGGAATCCGATCACAGATGCCGGCGTGACTTCGAAGCCGGCAAGCGCGTAGATGCCGACGGTGATCACGAGGTCATGTGCCAGAGCAATCAATGCCGCGATCGACATCTTCCACGTTCGGAAGTAGGCGGCAAGCACCAGCGAGACCAGAATGAGGAACCAGATGAGGGCGGTGATGGCCTGCTGACTCACCGAGGCGCCCCAGGATGGCCCGATGGTGTTAGCGCTGATGCTCGTTGCGCTGACCTTGAACTGGCTAGCCAGCGCGGTCTTGACCTTGTCAGTCACGGTCGTGCTCTGGAAGTTCTCGGTCTGGACACGGACCGTGTTGGCGGTCTTGGTGACCACGACGTTGGAGCCGGGGTTCACGGTGCCGATGGCCGTCTTGGCTCTGGCTTCGAAGTTGCTGAAGTTGGAGACCGACGGGATCTGGTATTCAGAGCCCCCCTTGAATTCCAGCCCGATGTTCAGTCCGCGCCCGAACAGGCCGGCGGCGGCCAGCGCAAGAAGTATCAGCGACACTGTGTACCAGGTCTTCTGACGACTTACGATGTCGATCGAGCGCTTGCCCGTGTACAGGTCGTTTCCGAACTGGGAGAAGCTCCTCATGACTGGTTCCCCTCGGCCGCTGCTCGGCGGGCAGCAATGGTGACTCGACCGCGCCCGGCGTAGGTCACGTTCTTGGCCCCTAGTCGTTCCGGGTCCAGGCCCGACCACTTGTGTCCCTGACCGAAGAACTTGGTGGTGGCCAGGACGGAAAGCAGCGGGTGGGTGAACAGCATCACCACGACGATATCGATGATCGTGGTCAGCATCAGCGTAAAGGCGAACCCGCGAACATTGCTCGCTGCCAGGGTGTACAGGACAGCCGCGGCAAGGAAGTTGACACCGTCCGAGATCAGGATCGTGCGTCGTGCGCGACCCCAGCCCGTCTCGACCGCTGCCCGCAGCGCTCGTCCATCTCGGACTTCGTCACGAACGCGTTCGAAGTACAGGATGAACGAGTCGGCCACGATGCCGATGGAGACGATCAACCCGGTCACCCCTGCCATGGTCAGCCGATAGTTCTGTGACCAACTGAACAGGGTTACCACGCCGTAGGTGAGCAGTGCGGCAATGAGCAAGGAGCTGATCGTCACAAACCCCAGTGCGCGGTACTGGAACAAAGAGTAGGCAACCACCAGAAGCAGCCCGATACCGCCGGCGAGCAGACCACGAGTGAGCTGGTCTCCGCCGAGAGTGGGACTGATCTGGTCTGCGGTCTGTAGCGTGAAGGACATCGGCAGGGCGCCGTACTTGAGCTGGTCGGCCAGTGCCTTGGCGGAGGCAGCGGTGAAGCTGCCCGTGATGCTCGCGGTGCCGGCGCACAAAGAAGCCTGGGCGACTGGAGCCGAGATGACCTGGTTGTCCAGCACGATGCCGAACTGGTTGCGCGGAGATGGTAGTGACACCAGGCGCGAGGTCACATTACAGAAAGACGTCGTGCCGGCGCCGTTGAAGTTGAGAAGGACCTCCCATACACCGGTAGAGCCGCCCTGGAGCGATTGCTGATCAGAGCTGGCGTTGGCGATCTGGTCACCGTTGACCTCCGCCGGGCCGAGAATGAACTTCTCCAAGCCGTTCGACGAACAGGTCACCATCGGTTTGGCCGGGTCGTCGACGATGGCCTCAACGCTCTTGGGGTTGGCACAGTTGAGTGCCACGAACTCCGCTTGGAGCTGCGGGGTGACCCACGCCGGGTCGCTCGCATTCGCCGGCTTAGCACCGGGTTTGGGCGCCGTGGTCGGGGATATGGCAGTTGGCGCAGTGGTGGCGGCGCTAGTGGGAGCTGCCGTGGGTGCTGTCGTCGCAGCACTCAGTGCTGCTGGAAAACCTGACTTGGGAGCCGTCGTCGTCGTGCCTGTGGGTTTGGCAGTACTGGTCGCCGGGGTGGTGGGGGTGCTGGTTGGCGTACCTGTTGGCGTGGGAGCCGGAATCGGCGCAGCCGAGCCCGTGACCAGGACTGCCCGCATCCGCAGCTGTGAGGACTTCTGCAGCGAGGCGATGGTGGCCGCGTCGGGGGTGCCCGGCAATGAGACCACGATGTCTCCAACACCCTGGGTGGACACCTCAGCCTCGGTCACACCCGATCCATTGACTCGGGCGCGGATGATGTCGACTGCTTTGGTGACCTGTCCCTGGTTGATCACCTGCTTGCCGACGAGCTTGGGTGTCAGGATCAGTTGGGTACCGCCGGACAGGTCCAGCCCAAGCTTCGGGGTGCGCTGAGCAGTGCCCCAGGTGCTGACGGCGCCCAGCAGCCCGTAGAGACCGACGATGAGCAGGACGAACACGGACAGCGTGCGCAACGGCCCACGGTTGTGCGGATTGATTGCCACGTGGGGCTTCCTAGTCGTTCGGGCGTGTGGGATCCGACGGCGTGTCGGTCTCCGACTCGCTCGATGCTGTTGTGATGGGCGAAACCGGTGCAGTCGGTGCCGGACCCGCGATGGCCCGGCGGTTGAATCGAATGGTCACTCCAGGGCTCACCTCGAGGCTCGTGATGTCGTCCTCAAGGGCAGTGATGCGGCCGAGCAGTCCCGACGTGGTCGTGACCTCGTCCCCGACGCTCAACGTTGACTGCAACTGCTGCGCCTGCTTGGTTCGGCGTCGCTGGCTGTAGAAGATCCAGACGATCAACAGCACAGGCAACGCGAATATCAGCAAGTTGCCGGATCCGCTGCTTGATGAGGCAGCCGCGACAAGCGAAGACATGAGTCAATCCTTTGTAGAAGAGTCGGCGGGCGCATCCAGGCAAAGCAGTTGGACGCACAACAGCGACGGCGTAAGCCGTGGCGTGACCATGAGTCTAGGGGAGCCGTCGGGAGGGGGCCAATGCAACGCTGCCGTCCATCCCCGAATGTGATCAGGTCGACGCGAGGATCAACCCCCGAAGCGGCCGTCACCGTCGCCCAGTGGTAGCGGCAACGCCAGCGGGTTTCGCGCTTCGGGTGGCGGTGGTGTCAGCCCCAGATGCGTCCATGCCAACGGCGCGGCGGCACGTCCGCGCGGGGTACGGATCATGAAGCCCTCGCGCACCAGGAACGGTTCGGCCACGGTTTCGACGGTCTCCGACTCCTCCCCCACTGCCACGGCGAGGGTACTTAGGCCGACCGGTCCGCCACCAAAGCGGCGACACAAAGCCTCCAACACCGCACGATCGAGTCGGTCCAGACCTCGGTCGTCGACATCGAACAGGGCTAGCGCGGCGTGTGCGGCTTCCTCGTCGGCCACACCCTTGCCGTGCACCTGTGCCCAGTCGCGGACTCTGCGCAGGAGCCTGTTGGCTATGCGGGGTGTCCCCCTTGACCGACGGGCGATCTCGGCGATTGCCGCATCGGTGGCCTCAACCTTCAGCAACCCGGACGAGCGTCGCAGGATGCGGATCAGGTCGGCGACGGCGTAGAAGTCGAGATGACCGGTGAAGCCGAATCGGTCCCTCAGGGGGGCTGGTAGCAAACCGGAACGTGTCGTCGCGCCGACCACGGTAAATGCCGGCAACTCCAGCGGGATTGCTGTGGCCCCCGGCCCTTTGCCAACGATCACGTCAACCCGGAAGTCCTCCATCGCCAGGTAGAGCATCTCCTCGGCTGCACGGGCCATCCGGTGGATCTCGTCCAGAAACAGCACCTCGCCCTCTGCCAAGGAGGACAGGATCGAGGCCAGGTCGCCGGCGTGCTGGATCGCCGGGCCGCTGGTGATACGGATGGGCTGCTCAAGCTCGGCTGCGACGATAAGGGCCAGTGTGGTCTTGCCCAGGCCCGGAGGGCCCGACAACAACACGTGGTCGGGGGGCGTTCCTCGTCGCTTGGCGGCCTCCAGAACCAGCGACAGCTGATCACATACCCGGTTCTGGCCGGGGAACTCGCTGAGCCTGCGGGGGCGCAGCGCCGCTTCGACCCTACGTTCGGCGTCATCGCCACCGGCATCGACGATCCGCGCAGTGGCGTCGATCATCGAGGGACTCTCCTGGTCGTCTTGTGCGAAGTAGTCGCTCATCGCCCCAGCTCCTGCAACGCGGCACGCAGCAGGGCGGAGACGTCCGACCCGTCCCCGGCCTGCGGTCTGACAGTCTCTACGGCATCATCGGCCTGTCTTGACGACCACCCGAGACCGACCAGGGCATCGTGTACTTGCGCGGTCGCCTTGTCGCCAGCCGGCCGTCTTGGATCGAAAGAGGCGCCGCCGGACGGAGCACCAATCTTGTCGCGAAGCTCCAGGATGATCCGCTCTGCGCCCTTCTTGCCGATTCCAGGGATCTTGGTCAGCGCAGCGAGGTCTCCCTCGCCAATGGCACGGCGCAGCCCGTCGGGGGCGTGAATGGCTAACATCGCCAGGGCGAGCCGAGGGCCGACGCCAGAGACCGTCTGGACCTGGGTGAAGATGGCCCGCTCATCCTCGTCCGCGAAACCGTAGAGTGTCAGTGACTCCTCGCGGACGACCAGGGTGGTGGCCAAGGCTGCCTCGGCACCAGGACGCAGGGTCGCTGCGGTCCCTGCGGTCGTATGCAACAACAGGCCCACTCCCCCGACGTTGATCACCGCCGAGTCAAGACCAGCGGACAGCACCACGCCCCGCACGGAAGCGATCATCGACTGCCTGCCTTCGACGCTTGTTGTTGGCGAGTGAGTTCTTGGTCGGCGAGCTGAGCTGCGACGGCTTGCTGCAAGCGGTTCTGAGCTGTGCCACGCCATACCTGACAGATGGCCAGTGCGAGCGCATCGGCGGCGTCCGCCGGTTTGGGCGGGGTGTCCAGTCGCAGGATGCGGGTGACCATCGCGGTCACCTGAGCCTTGTCAGCGCGACCGTTGCCGGTCACTGCAGCCTTGACCTCCGTGGGGGTGTGCATTGCCAGCGGCAGCCTGAGACGGGCGGCGGCGAGCATCGGAACCGCGGACGCCTGGGCGGTGCCCATGATCCCCTTGATGTTGGCCTTGGCGAAGACCCGCTCCACCGCCACGGCGTCCGGTTCGTAACGCGCCATCCACGCGTCGATCTCGATCTGCAGCGCGTACAGCCTCATGGCCGGGTCATCGGAGGTCGGAGTACGGACCACCCCGACAGCGATCATTCGCAATGGCCTTCCGAGATCGCCTTCGACGATGCCAAGGCCGCACCGGGTCAGGCCGGGGTCGACACCCATGACACGCACGCTGAGAACTCCTCACTTTTCCGAACACCTGTTCGGAAGAAACTTACAGCGTGCCGTCGGGATCTCTGGGCCGACTCGCCGCAAAGGGAGCCCTGCATGCCAGGTTGGCCGCCGAACTGGGCCAACTGATTGTGGTCCTATTCGTCGTCCTCGAGCTCGGCCAGGATCTCGTCGCTCACGTCGCCGTTGGCCCAGACGTTCTGAACGTCGTCACTGTCCTCCAGTGCCTCGATGACCCGGAACATCTGACGGGCAGCATCAAGGTCAAGCTCAACTTCGACCGTGGGGATGAAGGAAGCCTCAGCCGAGTCATAGTCGATGCCAGCTCCCTGTAGAGCTGTGCGCACAGCCACGAAGTCACCCGGCTCGCTGACGATCTCGAATGCCTCACCGATGTCGTTGATCTCCTCTGCGCCAGCGTCCAGGACTACCTCGAGCAGGTCATCCTCGCTCCTGTCACCTTTGGGGACGATCACAACACCCTTGCGGGCGAAGACGTAGGAGACGCTGCCAGGATCGGCAAACTGGCCACCGTTGCGGTTCAGTGCGGTGCGCACCTCGGCGGCGGCACGGTTGCGGTTGTCGGTTAGGCACTCAATCAACAAGGCCACACCGTGGGGGGCGTAACCCTCGTAGGTGATCGTCTGCCAGTCCGCACCGCCGGCGGTGGCACCGCTGCCCCGCTTGACGGCGTTGTTGATGTTGTCGTTCGGCACGCTGAGCTTCTTGGCCCTCTGGATGGCATCGAAGAGCGTCGGGTTGCCGGCGACGTCACCGCCACCGGTGCGCGCAGCCACCTCAATGTTCTTGATCATCTTCGCGAAGAGCTTGCCGCGCTTGGCGTCGATGACCCCCTTCTTGTGCTTGGTCGTCGCCCATTTGGAATGACCGCTCATCGCTTCTCCCTCGACGGCCGAACCGTCATCGACATCGTGGCCGATCCTACTGATCGGTGTTCTTGCGTTCAGCGCAGTGTGACTTAACCCAGTGCTGCGCGAACCATCTGCGTGAAGTACTCATGAATTCGGTGGTCCCCGGTGACCTCGGGGTGGAACGACGTCGCGAGCAGGTTGCCTGACCGGATCGCGACAACCTTGCCTGCGCCAGGCCCGCCTTCGACCCTGGCCAGCACCTCAACGCCCTCTCCCATCTGTTCGACCCACGGAGCCCGGATGAAGATGGCTTTGAAGGTGGACGGGTGTCCAGTCGGGACAGCCGTCGACGCAGCGATCGCCGGGATGTGAAGGTCGGTCTCGAAGGAGTCCACCTGGCGTCCAAAGGCGTTTCTTCGCACCGTGATGTCCAAACCGCCCAACGTCTCCTGGTCCGCTCGAGCGTCGGCAATCCGGTCGGCCAGCATGATCATGCCGGCGCATGACCCATAGACCGGCATACCGCCGGCAATCCGCTTGCGTAGCGGCTCCTGCAGGTCGAACGCGCGAACCAGCTTGTCCATGGTGGTCGACTCGCCACCGGGAATCACCAACGCGTCGACGTCATCCAGCTCGCCTGGTCTTCGAACGCCGACCACCTGCTCGCCGAGGCTGAACAGTGCATTGAAGTGCTCTCGCACATCGCCCTGGACTGCCAGAACGCCGATGCGGACAAGGGAAGTGCTCACCAGGGTTGGTGGCTACCAGCCGCGCTGGGACAGACGTTGTCCCTCGGCCAGCTCCGCAACGTTGATGCCCACCATGGCCTCACCCAGACCGCGGGAGACCTTGGCGATCACGGCGGGGTCGTCGAAGAACGTCGTTGCCTTCACGATCGCCTCGGCGCGTTGAGAGGGGTTATCGGACTTGAAGATACCTGAGCCCACGAAAACACCTTCGGCGCCGAGCTGCATCATCATGGCTGCGTCCGAGGGGGTCGCGATACCGCCGGCGACGAACATCACCACGGGCAGCTTGCCCGTCTCAGCGATCTCCTTGACCAGCTAGTACGGGGCCTGCAGCTCCTTGGCCGCGACGTAAAGCTCGTCCTCGCTCATCGAGGACAGTCGACGGATCTCACCGCTGATCTTGCGCATGTGCATCGTGGCGTTGGAGACGTCACCGGTTCCGGCCTCACCCTTGGAACGGATCATCGCGGCGCCTTCGCTGATCCGGCGAAGGGCTTCGCCGAGGTTGGTCGCGCCGCAGACGAAGGGGACGGTGAACTTCCACTTGTCGATGTGGTTGGCGTAGTCGGCCGGGGTCAATACCTCGGACTCATCGATGTAGTCCACGCCCAGGCTCTGCAGAACCTGAGCCTCGACAAAGTGACCGATACGGGCTTTGGCCATCACCGGGATGGAGACCGTCTCGATGATGCCCTGCACCATGTCCGGGTCGCTCATCCTGGAGACCCCGCCCTCGGCGCGGATGTCTGCGGGCACCCGCTCGAGAGCCATCACGGCTACGGCGCCAGCATCCTCGGCGATCTTGGCCTGCTCTGGGGTGACGACGTCCATGATGACGCCACCTTTGAGCATTTCGGCCATGCCACGCTTGACTCGCGAGGTGCCGGTGGCTGGGATGTTGGTGGTGGTCTCTGGCGCAGACAAGACAGTGCCTCTTCCGGGTGTCTCACATGAATTTTGGGGTACCTGCCCATATTAGGGCGTCAGGCGCCTCGCACGAGCATCGGTAGTTCGTCGTCGATCTCGAACGTCTGCGGGAGCTCGGCATGACCGGCCAGCCTGAGCAGTCGTACCCCTGGCTTGCGCCTGACCCGGCGGACGTCCGTAACAGCGTCATTGAGGAATCGGCGAGCCAACTCCACCCGCTGGTTGGCCGTAGCCACCCGTTGGAGCACTGGGGCGCCAACAGCCTCGTCCTGCCGAAGCCGCAGCAGTGCCTCTTCGCCCAGGGCCAGTTCGAGGGCCTGGGTAAGGTCACTTTCGATCGCTTCCCGGGACCTCTGGTCCTTGGTGTCGGCCTCGAGTGAATCGGTCGCTGCACCGGCCAGAATAAGGGCGCTCGCCGCGTCCAGGGCGCCACAGTTAGCCAGTTCGAGGGTGGCCTCAGCCCGGCGCACCAGCTGGGCATCCAGCACGCTGAGCGCGCCCTCGACCCGGGTGTGCAGCCGATCGAGTCGGGCCGCGCCATAGGAGACGTACCAGGCGATGATCACCGCTAGCGTTATCGCGCCGACGATCCAACTGAGGTTCATCATGTGCCTCCCGAGTTCTTGCCGCTACGTCGCAGTCGTGCCCACCGTGAGTCGTGCTCGCCAGTGCGCACCGAGGACGCACCGAAGACCACCGTCTCGTAAACCGCTAACACATCTTCGGCGACCACCGACCAGTCAAAGGCGTTGGCGCGCTCGCGCCCCGCAGCGGCCAGCTCTTCACGCCTGAGCGGGTTCCGCAGCAGCCCCACCACGGACTGTGCCAGGTCAACGGGATCTCCGTTGCGGAACATCTGACCCGCGCCGGCGCGCAATACCCTCGCAAACGCCGGCAGGTCGCTGGCCAGCACCGTCGCGCGGGCGCTCATGGCCTCGATCAAGATGATGCCAAAGCTCTCTCCCCCGGTGTTCGGGGCAACGTAGACGTCCACCGACGCCAGCAGACTGGCCTTGTCCTGATCACTGACCGGGCCGAGGAACTCGCATGCCATGGCTGCCTGCTTGGTCATCTCTTTGCGGATGGAGTCGGGGTCCCCAGGACCGGCGATCAAGACCCGGACGCCCGGGATCTCGGCGAGAATGTGCGGCAGAGCCTGCGCCAGGACCGGCATACCTTTTCGTGACTCTTCCATGCGTCCCAGGAACGCGATAGTGGGTCGCGCCGCCGTGCCCTCCCAGTCGCCACGTCGCTTGGCGGAGGCGAAACGCTCGACAAAGACTCCGTTGGGGATCACCACAGCATCACCACCAAGATGGGTGGTGACTGTTCGTCGCGCATCCTCAGAGACGGCGATTCGGGCGCTGATCTTCTCCAGGCTCGGACGCAACAGCGGGTATGCCGCCTGCATGGCTCGTGAGCGCAGGTTGGAGGTGTGGAAGGTGGCGACGATTGGTCCCTCGACGGCCCAGAGGGCAAGGACCGAGACGCTGGGAGTCACCGGTTCGTGCAGATGGACGACGTCGAAGTGACCGGCCTCCACCCACCGGCCGACCCGGGTCGCAGTCAGGGGTCCGAACGAGAGCCGGGCTACGGATCCGTTGTACCGAACTGGAACTGCCCGACCCGAGCTGACAACGTAGTCCGGCAGCGGAGTGTCGTCATCTGCCGGCGCCAGCACGCTGACGTAGTGCCCCAGGGAGATCAGGTGCTCGGCGAGGTCGCGGACGTGAAGCTGCACTCCCCCGGGCACGTCGAAGGAGTAGGGGCTGACGATCCCGATCCTCATGGGTTGTCGCCGGCCTGGGCAGGTACGTGCCCTTCGATCAGGTCCTTGGTAAAGACGCGCTGCATCATGTGCCAGTCCTGGGTGTGTTCGCGAACGGCTTCGGTGAGCACATCGGCGCAGGCCTGGGTCATCGCTTGGATCTTCTCGCGGGAGGTGCCGTGTTCAGGTGGGGCGAGAGCCTCGTGGAAGGTCACAACGGTCCGCCAACCGTGCCCCTGCGGATGGCGCTCGTAGTGCATGACACACGGGTAGAGGGCCGCGCCGGTAATGACCGCCAGCGCGGCTGGCCCGACGGCCATGCTCGCCTTTTGACCGCAGAAGTCGACCTCGATGCCGCCGTGGGTCAGGTCCCGGTCGGCCAGCAGCGCGACCAGTGCGCCGCAGCGGCACGCCGTGGTCAGCTCCCGGAAGACGTCGCCACCCCCGGTCAGCGGGATAATTCGCATCCCCAGTCGTTCACGGAAGGCAAGGAACTCGTCGAAGAGCTCTTCGGGCTTGAGCCTTTCGGCAACCGTGACGACAGGGGCCAGTTGGGTGGTGGACCAGGCGCCGCCGAAGTCCCAGTTGCCCATGTGTCCCAGGAACACGACCGCGGAGCTACCGGACCCCAGATGGGCCCGGATTGGGCCGTCGCCTACCGCTCTGACCCCATCGATCAGGTCTTCGACACGGCAGTCTGGAAGCCGGAAGGCGTCGCACCAGTAGCGCAGGTAGGAGCGCATTCCAGCGCGTACCAGGGCATCGAGCTCAGCGGGGGTCAGCTCTGGGCGGACGGTTGCGTAGTTGCTGCGCATCCTTCGCACGCCCTTGCCGCCGCGCCGGGTCGCGATATCGGCGATGAGGTCGAAGACCTGGTAGGCGAGGCGACCCGGCATCCGCCGGACCAGGAACCAGCCCGCGCGGTAACCTGCCAGCGTCGCACGCTCAGTGAGTCGGCTCACGCTGCGGTGAACGCCTGACGGCGCACCTCGAGCATCCGCTGGATCACGGTGATCAGGCTAGCCAGCGCCAACAACGCCAGCACGACGGTCAGCAGCACCTCGGGCACACCCAGACCGACCAGACCGGTGGCGGCCAGTACGACCACCACGCGCTCGGCTCGCTCGGCGATGCCGACGTTGGCGGTCATTCCGAGGCCTTCGGCCCTGGCCTTGGCGTAGCTCACCACGCTGCCCAGGATTAGACACGCGAGCGCCAGAGCTGCCAGGTAGGGAGTGCGTCCGCCGCCGGAGTACCAGAGCACGAGTCCGCCGAAGATGGCGCTGTCGGCCACCCGGTCAAGGGTCGAGTCCAGGTAGGCGCCCCACTTGGTCGAGCGCCCCGACAGCCGGGCCATCACGCCGTCCAGACTGTCGGAGAGGGCGAAGACCGCACAGATCAGTGAGCCCCAGAAAAACTCGTGGCGAGGGTAGAACACCAGCGCGCCGAAGCAGACGCCGAAGGTGCCAACGATGGTCACCACGTCGGGGCTGATGCCAAGTTTGAGGAACAACCTGCCCAATGGTGTCAGAAGCCTGGTGGCGAAGGCGCGTGCGAATCGGTTCAGCATGATGACCACAGCGTACCGATGCGCCCGACGGGGTTGTGCGGACGCTCGTGAGGCGCAATCGTGGCGCCATGACCGTCAAAGCCATTGTGAGTACACCTGGTCCGCAGGCCAACGTCCCCACCCAGATCCGCAACGTGGTGCTCGTCGGGCACAGCGGAGCAGGTAAGACCACCCTGTTCGAGCACCTCATTGCCGCCACGACCCCCGACTACCGGCCTAAGCCGGGTCTTGAAGAACGCTCCGTGCAGCTTGCTGTCGCCTCCGTGTCCTACGACGGCGTGGCGCTCAACCTCATCGACACCCCCGGATACCCGGATTTTGTTGGTGAGTTGCGGGCGGGTCTGCGGGCCGCGGATGCAGCCCTGTTCGTGGTCTCGGCGTCCGACGGTGTGGACGCCACCACCATGTTGCTGTGGGAGGAGTGCGCCGCCATCGGCATGCCGCGCGCTGTGGCTGTGACCAAGCTGGACAAGGAGCGCGCCGACTTCGAAGAAACCGTGGCGATCTGCCAGCGGGTCTTCGGCGACGGTGTCATGGCGATCTATCTACCGCTGCATGGTGACGACGAGGCGCTCATCGGCAACCTCGGGTTGCTCTCCCAGCAGATTCATGACTACAGCTCGGGCACGCGAGTGGAACATGGCGCTGAGGCCGAACACCGCGAGCTGATCGAGGGGAACAGATCCGAACTGCTCGAGGCCATCATTCAGGAGTCCGAGGACGACACGCTGCTTGATCGCTACCTCGGTGGGGAGGAGATCGACGTCGAGGTCGTGACGGGCGACCTGCTCACAGCCGTCTCGCGAGGCCGCCTGTACCCGGTCATCCCGGTTTCCACCGAGACCGGGGTTGGAACCTACGAGCTGCTCCAGCTGCTGACCACTGCTTTTCCTGCCCCGACGCTGCACCCACTACCGGCGGCTACCACCCCTGACGGCGACCCGCTGCAACCTCTGGTGTGCGATCCGAGCGGACCGCTGGTGGCCGAAGTCATTCGTACGACCAGTGATCCGTACGTCGGCCGGGTTAGTATCGTGCGCATGTTCAGCGGCACGCTGCGACCAGACTCGGTGGTGCACGTCTCGGGCCACCTGGCCCGCTTCGCCGGGGATGAGCGTCTCGAAGGACACCTCGGCCACGATGCCGACGAGCGGGTTGGGCTGCTTTCCTCGCCCCTGGCAGACTTGTTAAGGCCCAAGGCGATGGCTATTGCCGGGGATCTTGCCGTGGTAGCCAAACTGACTAAGGCAGAGACGACTGACACGTTGAGCAGCCCGAACGCGCCAGTGCTGGTCGAGCCGTGGATTTTTCCTGACCCGCTACTGCCGGTTGCCATCACCGCGGCCAGCAAATCCGATGAGGACAAACTGGCCGGCGCCCTGGCTCGCCTGGTCGCCGAAGACCCCACCATGCGGCTCGAGCACAACAGCGAAACCCATCAGGTAATCCTGTGGACGATGGGTCAGGCCCACGTAGACGTCTTGATGTCTCGGCTGCGGGATCGCTATGGAGTCCAGGTCGAGTCCGAGCCCCTACGAATGGCGCTGCGCGAGACCTTCGTCAGTCCCGCCAATGGTCACGGACGCCACGTCAAACAAAGCGGTGGCCACGGTCAGTACGCCATCTGTGACATCACCGTCGAACCCCTCGAACGTGGGGCCGGCTTCGAGTTCGTCGACAAGGTGGTTGGCGGGGCCGTTCCCCGTCAGTTCATTCCCAGCGTTGAGAAGGGCATTCGGGCCCAGATCGCCAAGGGCTGCCTTGCCGGCTACCCGATGGTCGACCTTAGGGTCACCCTGACCGACGGGAAGTCGCATTCGGTGGACTCCAGCGATATGGCCTTTCAGGCCGCCGGGGCGCTGGCGCTGAAGGACGCAACCTCACCGCAGACCGTCACGCTGCTGGAACCGGTCGACGCGGTGTCCCTGGTAGTCGCTGACGAGTACGTCGGGGCCGTGATGACAGACCTGCAGATGCGGCGCGGCCGGGTCATGGGGACCGAGCCCGACACCTCCGGACGAACTGCTGTCACAGCCGAGGTGCCTGCGGCCGAGGTCACCCGATATGCCATCGACCTGCGTTCGGTCTCTCATGGAACCGGCACATTCACCAGGACCCCGCTCGACTACGAGCCCATGCCGCCCAACCTGGTCAAGGACCACCTGCCCGGCTGACCAGAGGTGCCACGCCGGGGTCAGTAGGCCAGTCGTTCGTCAAGCAGGCCGCAGCCCTATCGGACGTCCTGCGCCATACTGCCGGCGATGAAGGCCTCACGAGCCTGCAAGGAGACGACCAATGAGCTCCAGGCCCGCACGGTGCGGCCGTGCTGGCGGCTCTGGGCGTTGACGGCTTCCAGGTGCGTACGCGCCTTGAGGAGTCCAGCCCATGAAGAGGCCGGTTCACCTTCTGCGGGCCTGCTAGGAAGAAGGGCCGGTGCCGCAGGTCGGTGTCCCGCCAGGCAGGCCATACCGGTGGTCGGCCGTCCAGGAGTAGATGCGCGCGGCCAGCCAGGAGACCCCAGGAGCCACCAGCAGCGCGCCCACGAGGCGCCAGACAGGTCGCCCTGTGCGCAGGGCCGACGCGATGGCGGCGTGTCCGCTGGCCACCTGAGCATCCTGGCCAACCCACTGGGCAGCCGCTCTGCACTGCTCTGCAGTGAGCCCCAGCTCAGCCAGGTTCAGCCGCTGCCATGGCGCAACCGAGGTTGCCCTGCCTTTGAGCACCCAATGTGCCAGGAAATGGGCGCAGCTCGTGCAGAATCCGCAGTCTCCGTCGAAGACCAGAACCGGTTGCAGGATTCGCGCGCTCATGAGAAAGCTCGCTGCCTCACTCGGGCGGCCAGGCTTGTACGAGGCGCTGGCGAACGTCCTCGAGCAGCATGGGCAGAGCCTTGGTCTGGGCAATGATGGGCAGGAAGTTCGAGTCGCCGCTCCAGCGCGGGACAACATGTTGGTGCAGATGGGCGCGCACGCCGGCTCCGGCGACAGCACCTTGGTTGATGCCGATGTTGTAGCCCATGGGCGAGGACGAAGCTTCCAGGGCCGCGATGCTGGCTTTGGTCAGTATCCCGAACTCAAGGGTCTCCTCATCGGTCAGGTCGACGTAAAGCGACACGTGACGGTAAGGGCAGATCAGCACATGACCGGGGTTGTACGGGAACAGATTCATCACGACGTAGCAGCTCTGGCCACGATGGACGATCAGGCCTTCGCCATCAGCCTTGCCGATGACCGCACAGAACGGGCAGCCGTCACCGGCATGATCGGTCGGGCGTTCGCCGTTGATGTAGACCATCCGGTGCGGCGTCCACAGACGCTCAAAACCATCGTCGACATATGTGAAGTCCTGTGGCGACTCGAGCGCCGGCCCCTCGCCGTTCTTCTCCTGCGTCATGCTGCCGATCCTACGCATTAGCCTTAGGTCGCAGCGGTGACCATCCAGCGGGCGCCAAGAGCCAGTGCCCCTACCGTTACCACCAGGAAGAACCCGATCCATACAATTGCCGGCACTTTCGTCAGGCGGGCGAGTTGGTCGGCGTCCGAGCTCGTCGCCCCGGCGCGGCGTCGTTGTGTCTGAAGCTCCAGAACGGGCCGTGGCGCGGCCAGGAGCAGGAACCAGGTCAGGCTGTAGGCGAAGGCGGACTGTGCTTGTGGTTGAAGCCACCACGACACCGCGAACACCACAGCGGCACTGACCAGGATCGACCAGAGCCCGAACCAGTTGCGCACCTGGACCAGCAGCAGCGCCAACAGGATCAGCAACACCCACAGCAGTCCCACAGCCCGGTGATCGGCCAGCAACGCGGCAGCCGCCAGACCAAGTACGGCAGGGCCGACATAGCCGGCCGCGGTCGTCATGATCATTCCCGCCCCGGTGGGTCGTCCAGCTGAGACAGTCAGGCCCGAGGTGTCAGAGTGAAGCTGGATGCCGTGCAGCTTGCGCCCTGACAGCAGGGCCACCAAGCCGTGAGCCGCCTCGTGAGCGATGGTCACGACGTTACGGGTGATCGGCCAGGTGCCAGGAGCCCAGACCAGCAACAACCCAAGGACCGCGGTCAGCGCCACGAACCCACTCGTTGGTGCCGACTGAGTGCTCAGGGCGCGATGCCACACCTGCCCAACCACGTCCACGGGACTCAAACCTGCCGGCGGCTTTCGACGGCCTCCGTGATCTCCTTGATCGCCTCAGCGATCGGGACACCATTGTTCTGCGACCCGTCGCGGTAACGGAACGAGACCGCTCCGGCGGACCTGTCGTCCTCACCGGCGATGAGCATGAACGGCACCTTGGACTTCTGGGCGGTCCGGATCTTCTTGGGGAACCGGTCATCGGAGGTGTCAACCTCGACGCGAATCCCGCTGGCCTTCAACCGATCCGCGATCTCGAAGAGGTAGTCGTGGTATTCCTCCGCCACCGGGATGCCGATCACCTGGACCGGGGCCAGCCACGGCGGGAAGGCTCCCGCGTAGTGCTCGGTCAGTACGGCGAAGAACCGCTCGACCGAGCCGAACAACGCACGGTGGATCATCACGGGACGTTGGCGCGACCCATCGCTGGCGGTGTACTCGAGCTCGAAGCGCTCCGGCATGTTGAAGTCGAGCTGGATGGTCGACATCTGCCAGGTGCGCCCGATCGCATCGCGCGCCTGGACCGAGATCTTCGGGCCGTAGAACGCGGCGCCCTCCGGGTCAGGCACCAGCTCGAGGCCAGAGGCGGTTCCGACCTCCTGAAGTGTGCGGGTCGCCTCTTCCCAGAGTTCCTCGGTGCCGACCGACTTCGCCGGGTCGCGCGTCGACAGCTCGAGGTAGAAGTCCTCCAGCCCGAAGTCCTTCAGCAGGTCCAGCACGAACTGCAGCAGTGTGGTGAGCTCGTCTTTCATCTGCTCGCGCGTGCAGTAGATGTGGGCGTCGTCCTGGGTCATTCCGCGGACGCGGGTCAGCCCATGCACTACGCCAGACTTCTCGTAGCGGTACACCGCACCGAATTCGAAAAGCCGCAGAGGTAGCTCACGGTAGGACCGGCCCCGGGCGTTGAAGATCAAGTTATGCATAGGGCAGTTCATCGGTTTGAGGTAGTACTCCTGGCCCGGCTTGTGCACCGTGCCGTCCTGGTTCAGTTCCTCATCCAGGTGCATCGGCGGGAACATCCCGTCGCGGTACCAGTCCAGATGCCCGGACACCTCATAGAGACGGCTCTTGGTGATGTGGGGGGTGTTTACAAAGGAGTAGCCGGCGTCCAGGTGCCGCTGGCGCGAGTAGTCCTCCATCACCTTGCGGATTATCCCGCCCTTGGGGTGGAAGACGGGCAGGCCCGAGCCCAGCTCCTCGGGGAACGAGAACAAGTCCAGTTCGGCCCCGAGCCTGCGGTGGTCGCGTTTCTCCGCCTCGGCGAGGCGTTCGAGATACGCCTTAAGCTCGTCCTTGGTTGGCCAGGCAGTCCCGTAGACACGTTGGAGCTGGGGGTTCTTCTCCGACCCTCGCCAGTAGGCCGCAGCGGTTCGCATCAGTTTGAAAGCGTTGCCCAGAGCCTTGGTCGTCGGCACATGGGGGCCGCGGCACAGGTCGCCCCACGCGCGCGTGCCATCACGGCGGATGTTGTCGTAGATCGTCAGCTCGCCGGCACCGACCTCGGCGGAGGCGCCTTCGACGGAGGACACAGCGGAGGCGGTTCCGCCTTTCAACCCGATCAGCTCGCACTTGTAAGGCTCGTCTGCCAGCTCAAAGCGGGCGGCCTGATCGGTGACCACCCGTCTGCGAAAGGTCTGCCCCTCGTTGATGATTCGCTGCATGGCCTTCTCGAGGACCTTGAGGTCGTCGGGGGTGAACGGGGTCTCGACGTCGAAGTCGTAGTAGAACCCGTCGCTGATCGGCGGACCGATGCCCAGCTTGGCTTTGGGGTTGATCTGTTGCACCGCCTGTGCGAGCACGTGGGCGGCCGAGTGGCGAAGGACCGCGAGCCCCTCGTCGCTGTCCAGTCCCACCGGATCAACGAGATCGCCTTCGGCCAAAACGTGAGCCAGGTCGCGCAGTTCCCCGTTGACCCGTGCCACCAGGGTGGCTTTGTCATCTGCGAACAGGTCAGCGGCCGTGGTGCCTGCCGTCACCGTTTGCTGACTTCCGGCGACGAACACGTTGATGTCGGCAGAGGACGAGGACACTATTGGGCTCCTGCAAAGTTGATGCGTGTGTCGCCCTGCAGGGCGACATGGTCGGCCACCTGCACGCGGTGTCCGCTCCGATGCTATCGGCCCGAGGCCTCACGCCGTTCGCCGCCGCTGATCGCGGCCGGCCG
>Ga0182021_10003595_pt1 | contig 18243 bp, 15 predicted proteins | sample 612E3MmetaG_FD_120493 | JGI IMG/M metagenome (GOLD analysis project Ga0182021, IMG submission 120493) | Permafrost microbial communities from Stordalen Mire, Sweden - 612E3M metaG (Illumina Assembly) | ecosystem: Environmental > Terrestrial > Soil > Wetlands > Permafrost | place: Sweden... | reverse complement strand
CGGGCTGGGCGCCCCTTTGGGCCTGTACCTCGCCGCGGCGGGCGTGGGGCGGATCGGAATCGTGGATTTCGACGTGGTGGATTCCTCCAACCTCCAGCGGCAGGTGATCCATTTCACGCGCGATGTGGGCCGGAAGAAGCTGGACTCCGCAGAAGAGAAGATGCGCGGCATCAACCCCAACGCGACCGTGGTCAAGCACGAGACCGCGCTCACCAGCGACAACGCGTTGGCGATCTTGAGAGACTAGGACATCGTCGTGGACGGCAACCTCAGGCAATACCCGATTCTGGAAACTCACTTTCGAGTATTTGGTGAATCTGCCTGCGTAGCTGCGGAACGTCCGCTGTCGGGCCGCATCTCGCCGCGTGCCGCCGACCCGAAAAATGAGAGTTCCACGACGCAGTACCGCCGGCAGAGATCCGACAGCTTGGTCTCATCGACCTGTGCGTCACCGAGTTGGAGCATGCCCGATTACCGGGTGAGTTGGACGCCAATCCGCCGACCATCCTCCAGTTCGCAACCTGTTCAGGTTGATGCTGCCGGCCCATTTCGGCCGTCGAACCCAGGGAGAAACCAATTGGAAATGCGATTCCCGGGGAGGCTGCGGATGCGCCCGGATCGACGGCCGCCGACGCCACCGGCGCGACGATTGAAGTAGGGCGATTGGTCGAAATGCATGGCACCTGTGATGAATTGACCAGGTACGCCGAACAGTCCAGGGGATTCCCGCGCCGAGAGGGCGCTTCCGACTTGCTGCGCCGGCGGCAGGCCGACTCGCCCGGCCGACTCGCCGCCATGCCCGATGCTTCGTGCCAGCTCATAGCGGCGTAAGCTATCGACTTCCGCCACCCGTAGAGAACTCCTCTCACCCAGGTTCAGTGCTGGCGGGTGCGGGCTTCTTCGAGCAGGCGTTTGGCCCGCGCCGGATTGTAGACACCGCAAGGGCAGAAACAGGCCAGGTAAGCGGCGGCTTCCTCCGGAGTGCGGTCGTTCTCCTTCACATAGGCGATCATCTTCTCCACCAGATTGTGGGAAACCATGCCATGGCCGCACATGGTGGAGAGCTCGATCACCTGGCTGTTGGGCAGATGATTGTGGCGGTCCATGAAACCCAGCGAGTATTCCACGCTGTGACGCTGGATGCCCGTTTCGCGGCAGCACTGGTGCGCGCCTTCGACTGAATTGCTCAGGTTGATGGAGATCCCCAGGTCGGCCTTGACGACCTCCCTCAGCGCGGCTACCAGCTTTTCCTTGCTGTCGAATTCAGCGGCCACGCTGTTGGGCTTGCCGACGCCCGCGATCACCTTCTCGTAGTCCGGCATGGGATCGCGCTTCCCTCCGGCGGCGGGAGCGGATCCCTCCGAAGGGTAATACGCGCCCAGATCCCCGTTGCCCATGTTGACGGGCTTGTGGGCGGCGCAGATCCGCAGAAACGCGCGCAGCTTCTCGACGCCGCCTTCGTCGTTGTGGCCCTTGGCGACCATGGCCAGCAGAATGTAATCGTCGCCAAAGCTCGCGGCATCGCCATCCCGGTGCAGTGTGTGGGTCACGCGCGGTCTCCTTTCATCCCCGTGTTGGTGGCGCGTCCCAGGCCCAGATTGGTTTTGGCGCGCTTGCGGCTGTAGCCGTGTTCTTCCAGCAGGGCCGACAGCACTTTCTCTTCCCCGTCTTCGTCGCAGCGCGTCGAGACGGCTACGGCGAGTACGGTGTCGATCTCCCTCGATACCCGGTCGACCGCGTCGAGAACCTCGGGGACGCGTTCGATCCGGGTCTTGGTCTCGGCGATGGCGGACATGACTTTCTCGTTCAGCACCTCGGGCCGCAATATACCCGTGGACTGGTCGGCGATCAGGAAGGTGAGCGGGTTCTCCTTTTCGAACTGGACATGCACCTGGGCCAGCGCCATGGTGACCTTCTGAATGTCGCGGAAGCGCGCGCCCACGCCAGGCCGGCCGAATTCGATCACGCACCCGGCCTCCCCCACCTTGATGCGGTTGGTCACGTCGTTGGTCTTCACCTCTTCGGTGCCGCGGCCGGTGACGCCGGTGGAGGGGTGCCCGTTCCGCGGGTTGGAGAATTCCCGCCGCACGCTGCGCGGCCACGCCACGTCCTCCAGGGAGAAAGCCGCCACGGGGCATACGATGCTCATGTTGCGAAGGCAGGTGGAGCACTCCACGCATTCGTCGTAGTTGATGGTGGAGCGCTTGATGGCCGGATCCACATAGATCGCTCCCATGGGGCAGACCGCGATGCAGTTGCCGCACGCCACGCACTTCTCCCGGTCGATGTGCATGCCGCCGCGGCTACTCGCCGCCGTTCCGGCCTGGCCGCGGGGAGCGGGCGCGCCGCGAGACTGCGCGGCCGCCAACGCGGCCGTCAGTGCGGATGATGTGAGAAAGTCTCTTCGATTCATAGCCTGGGAGGTGGACCTCATTCCAGCCGGGATTTCCGTCTTGGCCGTCCCGACCAACACCGATTGTATGCTCACGCGGCCTCCATTGGAGACGTCTGTCCCATTTCCACCAACCCGAGCGACTCGAGCGACCCAGGAAAAAGCCCCCTCCGCCCGCTCCGGGTACGAAGAAGAACAGGGCTGCCGGTGGAACGCGGCAGCCGCGCGAAAGACCACCGTCCCGCCCGGCCGCCAAGCGAAGAAGGGGAAAGCCGCAACGTCCAGCCGGCCTTGCACGATGTCGCTGCGCAGGACGTTTCCGGCCGAGGAACCCGGCGTACGCGCCGCGGCGCGTTTGGTAGACTCGTGGTGTAAGAATGACTGGCACGCTCGACGACGTTCTCGAAACGCTGCGCACACATGAAGGCGAGTTGCGGCGGTTCGGCGTGTCTCATGCCGCGGTCTTCGGCTCGGTGGCTCGCGGAGAGGCGAGGGCCGATAGCGATATCGACGTGCTGGTGGAACTCGATCGGGACCGCCCCATGGGGATCTTCGAATACGCGAGGCTGAAGCTCTACATCAACGAGCTTCTCAACGGCGCCGGCGACGTGGTGAACCGCAGGACCCTCAAGCCGCTGCTCCGGGATAGCATCCTGCGCGGTGCCGTCCATGTCTTCTAAGAATCCCGCCCAACGCCTGCGCGACATGGTGGATAACATCGACGCGATCCAGGAGTTCACCGCGAAAATGGATCGCGACGATTTCGTCGCCGATCGAAAGACTCTGTATGCCGTCGTCCGTGCCCTGGAGATCATCTCGGAAGCGACGAGACGACTGCCGGCGGAACTCAAGGAACGACACCCCGACGTCGATTGGGTGGCTGTGGCTGCGGCGGGCAACGTCTACCGGCACGAGTACGAGGGCGTGGACGAGAACCTGATCTGGCACACCGTGAAGCACGATTTGTCCGATCTGCGAACTGTGGCCGCGGTCGAGTTTGAGCGTCTGCTCAGCGCCTGATGCACGGCGGCTTCACCCTTTGCCCCTTCCACTGTGCGCCGGCGGGCGCGGCGGCTGGGCGGGCGGCGGTTCGAGAGCCGCTTCTTGCCGCAGCAACTCCAGGAAGGTCCGCGTGGCCCGGTTGAAGGTCTTGCGGCGGCGGTGGATGATGCCCAGCGGGCGGACCAGCTTGCAGCCCTTGATGGGGATGGCTACCAGCCGGCCTTGCTCGATGTCGTTGCGCAGCACGCGCACCGGCATGATGCTGATGCTCGAGCCCAGCACCACCGCCTCTTTCATGGTCTGGATGTTGTCGAAGTGCATCACCACGTTCAACTGGGCGCCGCTCTCGCGGATATAGCGCTTCACTTCACGGCCCACGCGGAGCTCGTCGTCGAAAGCCACGAAGTTTTGCCGGGCCAGGTCGGCCAGGTCCAGGGTCTCCCTGGTTGCCAAAGGATGCGAAGGAGCGGCCGCCACCATCATCTTCTCTTCGCGCCATGGGATCGCGGCGATTTCCCGGTTGGATTCCGGGTAGCTCACCAGGCCCAGGTCGGCCTGCTCCGTGAGCACCGCATCGTAGACCTTCTCGGGACGCAGGTACTCGACCAGAAGCTCGGCTTCGGGCATCCGGCGCGACAACTCGAGCTGCAGGCGGGACATATCCGAGAGGCCCACGGAGTAAATCGCGGCCACCCTCACGGTGCCTTGCACGAGGCCCTTGAGCTTGTCCAGCGACTCCTCGAACTCCTCCTGGCGGCGCAGGACGTCGCGGCAGAATTCGTAGTAGAGGCGTCCGGCTTCGGTAAGCTCGATGGGCCGGACGCGGCGGTCCAGCAACTGGACCCCCAGCAAACGTTCGGTTTCGTGCAGGTACTGGCTGGCGGCGGACTGGCTTACGCCACAGACTTCCGCGCCGTGGCTCACGTTGCGCGCCAGCGCGATGTCCCGGAAAAGCTTGAGATGTTCGAGCGTCATACTTCAGGCCTATTATAAGCCAGAATAATGTCTCGGAATAATAATATCCAAATAACTTAAAACCTGATATACTGCTTGGTCACTCTCCCCGTCGAGAGATCTCCTTATGAATCAGGACGTTGCCACTATGGGTACACCACCACAGGGTGGGGGTTCGTGGGCCACGGTTCCGGGTCCCGTTACGGTCTTCGTCTGCGCCAATTGCGCCCGTGCGGGCCTGGCTCCCACCTCGGCGGGCCGGCCGCGGCCGACCGGCCCGGAGTTCGGCTGGCCCTGGCCGGTGCGAGAAATCCTGGTAGCCTGCACGGGGCGGCTTCAGCCGGAACACGTGTTGAAGGCCTTCGAGTCGGGGTCCGACGCGGTTGCCATGGTCGCCTGCGAAGAGGACAACTGCCACTATGTGGAGGGCAGCAAGCGTTGCGCGCGCCGGGCGGACTATCTCCGCTCGATTCTCAACGCGATCGGGTTGAGCGGCGAGCGTCTGATGCTCTTCCATCTGCCGGGTACGGCGGAGGAGGATATGGCCCTGGCCGCCGGAAGGTCCGCGGCGGCGTGCGATCCGGAGGCGCTGGCGGCGCAGGCCACCGCCATCCGGGACCGGGTGATCGAGGCTCTCCGGGCACTGCCCCCCAACCCGTTAAACAAGGTTCACGCGGCCGTACAGGGCGAAGAAATGGGAAGTGGAGATCGGCTATGACGATAACAAAGAGTAAACTGGGCCAGACGCTGAGCGCCGGCCGGTTGGCCGTCACGGCCGAGTGTCTGCCGCCCTTGAGCGGCGACGCCGCCGCGGTGAAGAAGCTGTCGGCCCTGCTGCCCGACCGTCTGGACGCGGTGGTGGTGGCGGACAATTGCGGCCATATCGGCGGTTCGTCCCTGGCGTGCGCCGCGATTCTGGCGGCGGAGGGCCGGCCGGCCGTGGTTTCGATGGTGACCCGCGACCGCAACCGCATCGCCCTGGAGAGCGAGGCGCTGGGCGCGGCGGCGTTGGGCGTCGACGGCGTCTTCTGTCTGACTGGAGACCACCAGTCCCTGGGAGTCTGCCCGCAAGCGGCCGGCGCTTACGATATCGACTCCATCCAGTTGACCCAGGCCCTTAAAAAGATGATGACCGAGGGCCGGGGGTTCAACGGGCGCGCCATCGAGCCCCGGCCGGAGTTTCTGGTGGGTGCGGCTGCGCATCCGTACCTGCAGCCGATGGAATTGAACCTGCTGCGCCTCCGCAAGAAGATCGCCGCGGGGGCGGACTTTCTGCTGACGCAGGCGGTCGCCGACCTGGCCGGCTTCACGCGCTGGATGGACGCCGTGCGGGAGGCGGGGCTGGACCGGAAGGTCGCGATCCTCGCCAGCGTGCAGCCGGAGGAGGATGTCGCCAAGGCGGCGGAGATGGCTGCCGCGCTGAAGGGCATCCCCGGCGTCCGCGGCATTCACATTTTGTGCGGCGGGTGCAAGGTGCTGGCCGCTGGCGTGATCGAAAAAGCGGGATTGGTTTAGACGAGGCCTGGTATGCCCGATCGTTACCACATACACGTTGTACCGACGCCGGCGCAGTTCCGCCGCGTCGGCAAATTCGGGAACGTCGATTGGCGGGAGGATTGCTCGCGCTGCACCAATTGCGTCAAGCTGCGCTGCCTCTACGACGTTTACAAGCACGAAGCGGCTTACAATCGCGACCCGCTGGCGCCGGTCGAGACATCCGACGAGTGCAAGGCCTGCCTGTCTTGCGTGCAAGGTTGCACCAAGGGGCTGCTGAGCGTCTCGGTGAACCCCGAGTTCCTGGACCTGGGGGACGAGTACTGGCGGCCGGACATCCTGGCGACTACCTGGAACCAGTCGGACACCGGCAAGATTCCGGTCTCCGGCGCCGGCTACCGCGGGCGATTCCACGGGCCGGGCTTCGATTCGATCTGGACGGACATGTCGGAGATCGTGCGGCCCACTCGCGATGGAATCCACGGGCGCGAATACATTTCGACCAGCGTGGATATCGGGCCCAAGCCGCTGCGCCTGCGGTTCACGCCCGATGGGCGGATGCTGACCGAGCCCTCCCGGCTGCTGGAGATCCAGCTTCCGGCGATTCTGGACATGCCCGCCTGGCAGGTGGAGGGCGGCGGCGCCGATCTGGCGAAAGCCCGAGCCGCGGCGGCCGGTGAGCTTAAAACTCTCGCGGTGATGCCGGCTGCCGAGGCCACTCCCGAACCGTTCGTCGTGCCGCTGCTCGGCCGGGACGATATCGCTGGCAGCGAAGCGCTTCTCAAAGCCGTGCGCATGGCCCAGTTTGCGGATGGCCCGGACGTGGCGGACCTGGCCGCCCAGGCGCTCGCCATCAACCCGCGGGTGATTCTCTCGGTGCGCCTGCCGCTGGGCCCGGCGGCGGTTGGCCGCATTCTGGAGCTGGCCCGCGCGGGCATCAAAGTGTTCCATCTGTGCACCGATTTGCACGGCCGCGAGCGGCTCGAAGACGGGCGGCCCGGCCGGCACATCAAGGACGCTCTCAGGGAATTGCACGGGCGGCTGGTGAAGGAAGGGATACGGGATGAGGTGACCCTCATCGTCTCCGGCGGCATCGCCCTGGCCGAGCACATGGCCAAGGCGATCATCTGCGGAGCCGACCTGGTGGCCGTGGATACGGCGCTGCTGGTGGCTCTGGGATGCCGGGTCTGCCGGCACGCGCGCGGCACGAGCGGTTCGTGCAATCCCTGCCCGGCTGAGATCGGCTCGGCCGAGGGCGACTACGCGGCCCAGCGGATCGTGAACCTGATGGGCGCCTGGCACAGCCAGTTGATCGAGGTGCTGGGCGCGATGGGCATCCGCGAGGTCCGCCGCCTGCGCGGCGAGGTGGGCCGCGCCATGTTCTTGGAAGACATCGAGAGGGAGGCGTTCGGCGACCTGTGCCGCGTCTCCCGGGACCGGGTGAGCGCATGAATACAACCCACGACTGGCCCCAGGAAACCGTCGTCCGCGAGGTTCGTCCCGCGCCCGACCGCTATCGCAACGTCCTGGGCAAATACCGGATCGACCGCTCGGCGGCGTGCGCCTCGTGCGGCCGGTGTGTGGAGGTGTGCACCTACGGCGTGCACGAGAAGCCCGCGGGGTACGCCTTCACGCTGCGTCCGCAAGACTACCTGTGCATTGGCCCGGAGTGCGCGGAAAGCGCCGAATCGTGCATCAACCAATGCTCGCGGCAGGCGCTGACTATGAGGCGCAACCCCAGTTCCGAGTGCATGGGCGATCCGCGATGGTCGAGCGACCTGATTCTGGCGAACTGGCACCAGGCGGCCACGGGGCACGCGGCGCCAGCGCATCTGGAATCCCGGCAGGGAGCCTCGGGCGGCGGGTTCGACAGGATGCGGTTCAAGTTCGAGGTGCCTGGGTTGGAGGAGCCGGTGGCGGCCCCAACAACCACGGAGATCGACACCAGCCTCGACCTGAATCACCGTAACGACGGCCGTCCGCAGGCCCACATCGACATCCCCGTCTACGGGGGCGGCATGAGTTTCGGGTCGGTGAGCATACACACCATCCTGGCCAAAGCCCGCGCGGCGGTGGCCTGGAACAGCTTCACCTGCACCGGCGAGGGTGGCTACCCCGACCGCCTGAAGCCTTACGACGACCACGTAATCACGCAAGTAGCTACGGGGCTTTTCGGCGTGCGCGAGGATACCATTCAGCGCGTGCGCATCGTGGAGTTCAAGTACGCGCAGGGCGCCAAACCGGGGCTGGGCGGGCACCTGCTGGGCGACAAGAACACGCCCGCCGTGGCCCGCATGCGCGAGGCGGTGGCCGGCAACGCGCTATTCAGTCCGTTCCCCTTCCATAGCGTATACAGCGTGGAAGACCACAAGAAGCACCTGGATTGGATCAAGGAAGTGAACACCGGCTGCCTGGTGAGCGTGAAGGTCTCGACGCCCACCGACGTGGACATGGTGGCGGTGGGCAGCTACTACGCGGGAGCCCACATCATTCACCTGGACGGCAGCTACGGGGGCACCGGCGCGGCTCCGGACATCGCCAAGAAGAACATCGCCATGCCCATCGAGTTTGCGATTCCCAAGGTGCACAAGTTCCTGGTGGCGGAGGGCATTCGCGAGAAGATCACCCTCATCGCCTCGGGCGGCATGCGCACCGTGTTCGACGTATTGAAGGCGATTGCCCTGGGCGCCGATGGCGTGGTGATCGGCACGGCCGAGATGGTGGCGCTGGGCTGCGTGCGCTGCGCCTGCTGCGAAAGCGGCCGGGGCTGCCCGCGCGGGATTGCGTCGACCGACCCGGAGCTGATCCAGCAGATGAGCGTCGAGTGGGCCACCCAGCGGCTCATCAACATGCACAACGCCTGGCGCGAGCAGATGGTCGAGGTGCTGGCGCGGCTGGGCATGTCGTCGATTCGCGAGTTGCGCGGGCGCAGCGACGTGCTCTGCTACTTGAGCGAAGAGCCGGCCGGAGAGGTGGCGTAATGAGCGAGTTTGCCGAACGACTACTGGCCAGCCGGTCGCAGATCTACTCGGGCGAAGAGCGGCCCATCGGGTCCGAGCCGGCCGAGGAAGGCGGCTGCGGGGTCACGGGGTTCGCCTGCACCGTGCCGGTGAGAGGGCGATTCATCTACGAGCCTTCCATCCAGATGCAGAACCGCGGCAACGGCAAGGGCGGCGGCATCGCCGCGGTGGGCCTGGTGCCGGAGGAATTGGGCATCTCGGCGGATGTGCTGGAGAGCCATTACCTGCTGCAAATCGCCCTGCTCGACGCGGAGTCCCACGCCGAGCTGGAACGCCAGTTCATCCTACCCAACTTCGATATCGCGGTTTCCACGCGGCAGGCGCACATCGACGACTATCGCGACATTCCCGGCCTCGAAGTGCGGCCGCCGGACGTGCATCGCTATGTAGTCCGGGCCAAGCCGGAGGCGCTGGCGGCCTTCGCGGCGTCGGCGGGCCTGGGTGGGTTGGCGCCGCGCGCACTCGAAGACGAGTTCGTGTGGCGGAACTCCTACCAGCTCAACGAAACGTACTACGCGTCGCTGGGCGAGAAGCGCGCGTTCGTCCTCTCCCACGGCCGCAACCTGCTGGTCTTCAAGATGGTGGGCTACGCCGAGCAGAACGTGGAGTATTACCAGCTTCAGGATTTCAAGGCGCACGTATGGATCGCCCACCAGCGCTACCCCACCAAGGGGCGCGTGTGGCATCCCGGCGGGGCGCACCCGTTCGTGGGCCTGAACGAAGCCCTGGTGCACAACGGCGATTTCGCCAACTACCACTCCGTGTGCGAGTATCTGCGGCAGCGCAACATCCGCCAGCAGTTCCTCACCGATACCGAAGTTTCGGTGCAGCTTTTCGACCTGTGGGACCGCGTGTACCAATATCCGCTGGAGTACATCATCGAGGCCCTGGCGCCCACCACGGAGCTCGATTTCGACCAGTTGCCGCCGGAAAAGCAGATCATCTACCGGCAGATCCAGGCCACCCACATTCACGCCTCTCCGGATGGCCCCTGGTTCTTCATCATCGCGCGCAATCGCCAGGACAGCTTCCAACTGCTGGGCATCACGGACACGGCCATGCTGCGGCCGCAGGTGTTCGCGCTATCCGATAGCGGCGAAGTGCAGATCGGCCTGATCTGCTCGGAGAAGCAGGCCATCGACGCTACGCTGCGGAGCCTGGCCAAGGAAGACCCGCGGTTCTGCCCGGTGGCCGACAAGTATTGGAACGCGCGCGGCGGATCGAGCAGCGACGGCGGAGCTTTCATCTTCACCGTGGCGCCGGACGGGAACGGCGGCAAGCGGCTGGCCTGCACGGACAAGTTCGGCCGCGAGGTGAAGCTCGAAGGCGGGACGGTGCGGTGCGACCGGGGGAGCGTCGAGACGGGCCAGAATGCGGCGCCCGATGGGATTAGGGAAAAGTTGCAGGCGGGCGATGTGGCGAGCCTCTTTGCCCACATGCGCGATCTGCCGGATTGGCCGGCCGACGGGTTGCAGCGCTTCTGCCAGGCGGTGATTCAGGCGGCCGACAACGCCAAATCGCGCGCCGCGGCCATCGAGCTGCTGACCATGCTGCACGACCGGCGCTTCGCCACTGGCGACAAGCGCCGCGCCACCGTCGTCCAGGTGATCGAGCAGTCCATCGACCAGCTATTCGATTCCGCGCCGCTCTTTGGAGAGCCGGCCACGCGCTTCTGGCGGCGGATCACTTTCGCCACACGCGGCCAGGTGGCCGCCCCGCAGGCGGGCGAGGAGCTTCTTCTCGTCGATTCCCAGGGCTTCCCGCCGGAGGGCGACGATTGCGACGCCGTGCTGCTCGACAAGGCCCACCAGTTGGGCTGGAAGCGGTTCGCGGTCTACCGGCTGCGCGGGCAGCGGTTCCACGGCGCGGGTCTGGGCCCGGCCACCGAAGGTATCCGGCTGGATCTCTACGGCTCGAACGGCGATTACACCGCCAGCGGCATGGACGGCCTGGAGATTCACATACACGGCAACGCGCAGGACCAAGTGGCTCAAATCGCCAAGCGCGGCAAGCTGGTCATCCACGGCGACGTAGGACAGACATTTATGTACGGGGCCAAGGGCGGTGAGGTATACGTCCTGGGCAACGCCGCGGGCCGGCCGCTGATCAACGCCGTGGGGCACCCGCGCGTGGTGATTAACGGCACGTGCCTGGACTTTCTGGCGGAATCGTTCATGGCGGGCGATCCGCTGGCCGGCGGCGGCTTCGTGATTCTGAACGGAATTGAATTCGACGCGTGGGGCCGCACCGTGGCGCTGGAATCGCCCTACCCTGGCGCGAACCTGTTCTCGCTGGCCAGCGGCGGAGCGATCTACATCCGCGACCCGCGGCAGAAAGTGGTCGAGCGCCAGCTCAACGGCGGAGTGTTCTCGCCGCTCGGCGACAAGGACTGGCGGGTGATCCGCCCGTACCTGGAAGAGAACGAGCGGCTGTTCGGCGTCCGGATCGAGGATCTGCTCACGGTGGACGGCGAGCTGCGGACGCCGCAGGATGTCTACCGCAAGGTCAGCGCGGTGAAGCTCTCGGTGCTGGCCGGCTCGGAGAAAAAGAAATGAGCGCTGCGACCAACCCCGTTGTCTCACAACACCCTCAAACTTTCGCAGCCTGTGGCGCTCTTGTGGGGCGGGCCCCCGGCCCTGGGGCCCCCTCTGGGGACGACCCCCTGGTCGGCCTGCTCGAACACACGAAAAGCCGGACCAGGGGGTCCGGCGCGGACGTGGGCGTCCGCCCCACATTTGGTTGCGGCTTATGCTGCATTGTGGGGCAGGCTGGTAGCCTGCGGCGGGTTGGCAACCCGCCCGGCGGCTCGGAGAAAAAGAAATGAGCACTGCTATCGCGGCAACCATCGAAATCGAAAATGTGGGCGGCCTGGCGGGCGAGGTGACGGCGCGCGGCGGGGCGCGGCCCATGAGCTGCTTCCAGTGCACCAAGTGTTCGAGCGGGTGCCCCGTGGCGGCGCGCGCCGACCTCAAGCCGCACGAGGTGGTCCGCATGGTGCAGATGGACCAGCGGGAGGCGGTGCTGGCCAGCCGCTTCATCTGGGAGTGCACTTCCTGCCAGACCTGCTCCACACGCTGCCCGCAGCAGGTGGACCCGGCGGCCATGAACGACGCCCTGCGGGCCATGAGCCGGGCGGCCGGGAAGGTCTCGGCCGGAACGGCGGTGCCGGCCTTCAACGACATCTTCCTCGACACCGTGCGCCGGCGCGGGCGGATCTATGAGATGGGCCTGATGGTGCGGTTCAAGCTGCGCACCCGGCGGTTCTTCGAAGACATCGGCAAGGCCCCGTCTATGCTGCTGAAGGGCAAGCTGCCTCTCTTCGGAACGCAAGTGGGTGGCAAGTCCGGGCGCAAAGCGATGTTCCGCCGGGCCGCCCAGGGAGGCGACCAGTGAGTTACGTATTCTTTCCGGGCTGCTCGCTCGATGGCACGGCCAAGGACTACCACCGCTCGACTTTGGCGGTGGCGGCCAAGCTGGGCCTCGAGATCCCCGAGCTGAAAGACTGGATCTGCTGCGGGTCCACGGCGGCCCACTCGACCGATCCGCTGCTGGCCGACGCGCTGCCCGCCAAGAGCCTCGCCAGCGCCGGCGGGGCCACGGTCGCGGTGGCTTGCGCGGCGTGCTACAGCCGGCTCAAAGCGGCCAATCACCATATCGCCGGAGACGCGGCGGTTCGCGCGCGCGTGGCGCGCGTGGTGGGCAGCGATTACGACGGCCGCACCCCGGTGCGCCACCTGCTCGAAATTCTCAGCCGCGAGATCGGCCTCGCGCGCATCGCCCAAGCCATCCGGCACCCGCTGAAGGGGCTGAAGGTGGCCTGCTACTACGGCTGCCTGCTCACCCGTCCACCCGAGGTCACCAACTTCGACGACGCCGAGAACCCCACGCTCATGGACCGGCTGTTGGAGACGGCCGGCGCCACGCCGCTTGAATGGCCGCACAAGACGGAATGCTGCGGGGCGAGTTTTTCGATCACCGACGCCAGCATCGTGCTGGAGTTGAGCAACCAGATCCTGGCCATGGCCAAAGCCGCCGGGGCCGACTGCATCGCCACCGCCTGCCCGTTGTGCCAACTGAATCTGGATATGCGGCAGAAGGATATCGAGGCCCGTTTCGGCCGGCAGTACCAGATGCCGGTGTTCTACTTCACGCAGTTGCTGGGCCTGGCGATGGGCTGCCCGGCGGAGGAGCTTTCGCTCGGCAGTCTGGTGGTGGAGCCGCGGGATCTGCTGGCGGCCAAGGGGATCGCATGTTGAGGGCCTGTCACAAAACCGCTGAAATCGCCGGGTTGACAGGCGGAAGCGCCTGTCCCACCTTGGTGCGCGAGGGCTTGTGTTTTTGTGGGGCAGGCGCTTTCGCCTGCCAACCGACGGTTGGACTACCTCAGGGGCGACCATGATGGAACATAAGGATACTGCACTGAAAGCACCCGAGGCCATCGGCGCCGTGCTGGTCTGCGGGGCCGGCATCACGGGCATCCAGGCCTCTCTGGACCTGGCCGGCAGCGGCTTCAAGGTCTACCTGCTGGATTCCTCCCCGGCCATTGGCGGGCGCATGGCACAGCTCGACAAGACCTTCCCCACCGGCGACTGCGCCATGTGCATTCTGTCGCCCAAGCTGGTGGAATGCGCGCGCAACAAGAACATCGAGATCGTCACCCTCGCGGACGTACAGGGAATCTCCGGCGAGCCGGGCAACTTCAAGGTCAAGATTCGCCAGAATCCGCGCTTCGTCGATCTGGACAAGTGCAACGCCTGCGGCGACTGCACGGAGGCTTGCCCGGTCAGCCTGCCGAACGAATTCGACCGGCGCATGGGGACGCGCAAGGCCATCTTCCGCCCGTACCCGCAGGCCATCCCCAACGTGTTTGGGATTTCGAAGGCCGAGGGGCGCGCGCCGTGCAAGGCATCCTGCCCGGCCGGTGTGAACGCGCAGGGCTACGTGGCGCTGGTCGGCGCCGGCAAGTTTGCGGAAGCCTACGAGCTGATTCGCGAGCGCTGCCCGCTGCCAGCCGCCTGCGGGCGCGTGTGCCAGCATCCCTGCCAGGATCACTGCAACCGCAGTGAAATCGACGAAGCGGTGAATGTGCGCGACCTCAAGCGCTTCGCCGCCGACTACATCCACGCCAACCCCGAGCAGTATCCGCCCGCCAAGCCGGCGGCGGCGAAGCTCGATGGGAAGGTGGCCATTGTGGGCGGCGGTCCGGCCGGTCTGACGGCCGCCTCCGACCTCGCTCTGCTGGGTTACGGCGTTACCCTGTTCGAACGGCAACCGCACCTGGGCGGCATGTTGCGCTACGGAATTCCCAGCTATCGCCTGCCCAATGACGTTTTGGATAAGGAGATTCAGTACATTCTCAACCTGGGCGTCGAAGCGCGGACCAACACCCCGGTTGCCGATCCGAAAAGTCTGCTGGACGCCGGGTTCAATGCCGTGTTCGCCGCACCGGGCGCGTGGATCAGCCGCAAGCTGGGCATCCCCGGCGAGGACGCGGCGGGCGTTTGGGCGGGACTCGATTTCCTGCGCCGCGTGAACAGCGGCGAGACCCCGCGCATCGGGCCGAAGGTAGTCGTAATCGGCGGTGGCGACGTGGCCATGGATGCCGCCCGCTGCGCCCTGCGTATGCCGGGCGTGAAGTCGGTCGACCTGGCGTGTCTGGAAAGCCGCGCGGAAATGCCGGCGCATTCGTGGGAAGCGGCCGAGGCGCTCGAAGAGGGCGTGGTCTTCCACAACAGCCTGGGGCCGGTGAAGATCGATGCAGCCGGCGTGGCGTTCCGCGCCTGCACCAGCGTGTTCGATGAGAACAAGCGGTTCAATCCGAAGTTCGACGATTCCAAGACCAGCAAGCTGGCGGCCGACACCGTCATCGTGACCATCGGCCAGGGAATCGACTCGGCGGAATTGGGCGTGGCGACCGGCCCCGGCGGCCGCATCGTCGCCGCCAAGGACACGCTCGCCACCAGCGTCGCCGGCATTTTCGCCGGTGGCGATGCGGTGCTGGGCCCGGCCTCCATGGTGGATGCCATGGCGCAAGGCCACCGGGCCGCCGAGGCCATCGACGCCTACCTGCGCGGCACTAAGATTGCGCAGGCCGACTTCGCGCAAGTTGAAACGGCGGACAATCCAAAGCCGGACGCCCCCAAGCAGGAGCGCGTCAAGATGCCGCAAGCCGCACCGGCCGCGCGGCTCGCAAGTTTCACCGAGATCGATCTCGGCTACAGCCCGGAACAGGCCATGGCCGAGGCCCAGCGCTGCCTGGCCTGTGGTCTGTGCAGCGAGTGCATGCAATGCGTGAAGGCGTGCTCGGCCGGGGCGGTGTGGCACGACCAGGTGGCCGAGGAGCTGGAGATCGGCGTCGGCAGCGTCATTCTCACTCCGGGCTTCGAGGAGTTCCAGGCTTCGCTGCGCGGCGAGTTCGGCCACGGGCGGTACGCCAACGTGCTTTCGAGCGTGCAGTTCGAGCGCATGCTTTCGGCCGCGGGCCCCACCGGCGGCCATGTCCAGCGGCCCTCGGACGGCGGCGAAGTGAAAAAGATCGCCTTCATCCAGTGCGTGGGCAGTCGGGATGCCGCCCGCGGCAACGGCTACTGTTCCTCCATCTGCTGCATGAGCGCCACCAAAGAGGCCATGGTCGCCCTGGAGCACGCGCACGGGCAGCAGCTCGACGTTTCGATTTTCTGCATGGATGTGCGGGCGTTCGGCAAGGAATTCGACAGTTATGTCAACCGCGCCCGCGACGAAAATGGCGTGAAGTTCATCCGGGCGATTCCCTCGCGCGTGATTGAGACGCCCGGCAGCCAGACGCCGCGCGTCCGCTACTTCGACCAGCAGGGCATCGAGCAGAACCAGGAATTCGACCTGGTAGTGCTTAGCGTGGGCCTGCGCGTTCCCGCCAGCGTGCGGGAAATGGCCGGGCGGCTGGGTCTCGACCTCAACCAGTTCGGCTTCGCGCAAACCGAGCGGCTCACTCCGCTCGCGACCTCCAAGCCCGGCATTTACGTGGCCGGGGCGTTCCAGGAACCCAAAGACATTCCGGAATCGGTGGCGCAAGCTTCCGGCGCGGCGGCGTGCGCCATGGACCAACTCGCCTCCGCGCGCGGCAATTTGATCCAGCGCCACGAATACCCGTGGGAGCGCGACATCACCGATGAATCGGCGCGCGTGGGCGTGTTCATCTGCCACTGCGGCCACAACATCGCTTCCGTCATCGACGTGGAGCGGGTGGCTGGCCAAGCTGCCAAGATGCCCAACGTCCTGCACGCCGAGGCCAGCCTATACACCTGTTCGGACACCAACCAGCAGCACATCAAAGACGCCATTCAGAAGTACCGGCTGAACCGGCTGGTGGTGGCGTCGTGCTCGCCGCGCACGCACGAGATCCTCTTCCAGGAGACGCTGCGCGAGAGCGGGCTGAACCAGTATTTGTTCGCGATGACCAACATCCGCGACCAGTGTTCGTGGGTCCACAAGGACGACCCCGTCGCGGCCACCGATAAGGCGGTGGACCTGATGTCCATGGCCGTCGCCCGCGCGCGCCATTTGAAGCCGCTCGCCACTGGCCAACTCCCGGTGACGGCATCGGCGCTGATTATCGGCGGCGGGTTGGCGGGCATGACCGCGGCGCTAGGCATCGCGGACCAGGGCTTCGATGTTCACCTGGTGGAAAAGGACGCCGCCCTGGGCGGCAATCTGCGCACTCTCCACACCACGCTCGAGCGGGCCGATGTGCAGTTTTACCTGGCCGGCCTGGTGGCCAAGGTGGAGTCGCACCCGAAAATCCATTTGTACGTGAACTCCACTCCGGCCAGCATCGCCGGGCATGTGGGCAACTTCAAGAGCGTCCTCAACGTCGCCGGGAGCGAGAAACCCATCAGCCATGGCGTAGTGATTATCGCCACCGGCGGGCAGGAGCGGCCGACCGCGGCGTACCTCCACGGCCAGAACCCCCACGTCACCACGCAGAGCAAACTCGAAGCGGCCCTGGCCGGCGGCGTTCTTCCGCCCGAGCTGGGCTCGAAGCCGAATCCCACCGTGGTCATGATTCAGTGCGTGGAGAGCCGCAACGCCGAGCACCCGTACTGTAGCCGTGTGTGCTGCTCGGAGGCGGTGAAGAACGCGCTCGAAATCAAGAGCCGCCTGCCAGGGGCGAGAGTGGTGGTTCTGGGCCGCGACATACGCACCTACGGATTCCGCGAGCTGTACTTCCAGAAGGCCCGTGAAGCCGGCGTGCTCTTCGTCCGCTACCCGGAGAAGAGCGACCCGGTGGTGGTGGAAGAGAGCGGCAAACTGAAGGTGACCGTGCACGACGGGTCGGGCAACCGCGACCTGGTGTTGCGGCCGGACCTGCTGGTGCTCTCAGTCGGCATCGCGCCCGCCGCCGGCAACCCGGTGCTTTCGGGCCTGCTGCGCAGCGCCCTCACCGCCGACGGTTTCTTCCTCGAAGCCCATCCCAAGCTTCGCCCGGTGGACCTGGCCAACGAAGGCGAATTTCTATGCGGGCTGGCGCACTCGCCGCGATTCATCGATGAAACCATCGTCCAGGCGCAGGCGGCCGCCGGAAGGGCTAGCACCATTTTGTCGAAGGCATTTCTGGAGATTCCCGGCCAGGTGGCCCGGGTCAACCCGGAGGATTGCGTGGCCTGCGCCACGTGCGTCAAGGTCTGCCCGTACGGCGCGCCCATGATCAACAGCCTGAATAAGGCCGAGATACAGGGCGCCAAGTGCATGGGGTGCGGAAGTTGCGTAGCCTCCTGCCCGGCCCGGACCATCACCCTCCAGCACCAGGAAGACCAGGCGCTGGTGGCCATGCTCGACGAGTTGCTCGTCGCTGGAGTAAACGCATGATTCAATCGAACTGGGAACCGCGCATCATCGCCTTCTGCTGCAACTACTGCGCGTATGCGGCGGCCGACCTGGCGGGATCCAAACGCATGCAGTATCCCGTCAACGTGCGCATCGTCCATTCGCCTTGCACCGGCAAGATCGAGATGGAGCACATATTGGAGGCGTTTGAGAAAGGCATCGACGGCGTGCTGGTGGCCGGGTGTCTGGAAGGCGGCTGCCATTTCCTGGAGGGCAACCTGCGCGCGCGCAAACGCACCGACCGCATACGCGAGATGCTGGATGAGATCGGGGTCGGCCGCGAGCGGCTCTTGATGGTGAACCTCTCGGCCGCGGAGGCCCCCACGTTTGTCCAGCGCGTCAACCAGATCGTCGAGACGGTGAGGGCGCTGGGCCCCAGTCCGCTCCATTCGTCCCAGCAAACGGAAAGTGTAGGAGTGTCATGATCGTAGCTTCCCCGAAACCAATTACCGAACTGAAGAACCTGATCGCGCGCCACGGCAAGGTGCTTTTCGTGGGCTGCGGCACCTGCGTCACGGT
>Ga0182021_10003594_pt1 | contig 18246 bp, 18 predicted proteins | sample 612E3MmetaG_FD_120493 | JGI IMG/M metagenome (GOLD analysis project Ga0182021, IMG submission 120493) | Permafrost microbial communities from Stordalen Mire, Sweden - 612E3M metaG (Illumina Assembly) | ecosystem: Environmental > Terrestrial > Soil > Wetlands > Permafrost | place: Sweden... | reverse complement strand
GGTCTGGTGAATTTAAAAAAACTGACTATCCGCCTTACCGTAAAGGCGAATAATCCTATTGTTATAAGAAGTGTAATTGCAAATATTATCTGTTTTGACATGGTTATAACTTTGTCTTTTTAATAATAATCTCCCTTTGGCTCAACGGTGCAATGGCGCAAAGGCTCAAAGGGTCAGAGGTGTTTGTTACAGGATCATTTAAACTTATCCGATCTAAATTGAGTATTACTAATTATAATTATAATAAATCCAGGTTACTTACATCATTATTGTACCATTATGCCACTGCGCCATTGCGCCTTTGAGCCGTTGAGCCCTTGCGCCGAATGTTATTTCTTGATTTCTTTTAAAGCAGAAACCAGTTTTGGAAGGACTTTCATTGCGTCACCTATGATACCATATTGGGCGGCTTCAAAAATAGGAGCGTCTTTATCTGTGTTTATGGCAACAATATATTTTGAGGAACTGACACCGGCCAGGTGCTGAGTCGATCCTGAAATCCCAATGGCGATATACAGATTTGGTGCAATAATCTTACCAGTCTGTCCTGTATGTTCATCATGAGGTCTCCAGCCTTCATCTGAGACCGGACGTGAACAGGCAGTTGCAGCTCCGAGCAGATTTGCAAGCTCGATCAATGAAGGCCAGTTGTCGGGCGACTTCATGCCTCTTCCTCCGGAAACAACTATATCAGCATCAGTAAGAACTATTTTTCCAGTCTGTTTCTGAACCTCTTTAACAACTGTTTTCACCAGAGAACCATCAATCGAATAATTCAGATTTTCAATTGTTGCAGTATTTTCAGTCCCGATCAAATCGAAAGAGTTTTGTGACAGGGTGATTATTTTTACATCCGTTTTAATAACAACATGAGCATATGCATTTCCGGAATAGGTTTTTTTATAAACAGTAAATGGGTTCAGACTCAGAGGCAGTCTGCTGACTCCTGATCCGATACCGGCTTTCAACCTTACCGATACCCGGGGAGCTACAGCTTTGCCTGTATTATTATTTGAAATAATTATAACGGTTGCATTTTCCTTTTGTGAAATATCTGAAATAACGCTGCTACAAGCCTGACTGTCAAGTGTATTTAGCAGATCATTATTTACATTTATGATCTTTTCTGCACCATAGTTCCCAAGTTTCTTTAACTCCTGCTCCTCTACTTTTCCTATAGATAAAGCAGTTACCGAAGTGTTAAGCATTTCAGCAACTCCTGTTGCATAAGAAACCAGTTCAAATGAAAGTTTCTTGAATTTTCCATCCCAATTTTCGGTATATACTAAAACTGACATATTAGATTGATTTACTATTTTATACTATCGTTCAGATCACTTTTGCTTCATTTTGCAGAAGATCAATAAGCTGTGCAGGATTATCTGCATCAATATATTTACAGGCTGCACGGGGTGCAGGTTTCTCATATGACACGATTTGTGTCAGAGGTTCAATTGCAACAGGTTCAACCAGTTTGACTGGTTTTGATCTTGCCATCATAATACCCCGCATAGCTGCAATGCGTGGTTCTTTTGCAATACCCTTCTGAACAATTGCCACAAATGGTAAAGGTACACTTACTTCCTCTTTTCCACCGTCTATCTCACGTGTCATAACAGGCTGGCCGTTAACAAATTTGATACCTGATACGGCAGAAACTGAAGGTATGGCAAGAAATTCAGCTATCATCCCTCCGACTGCTGATCCATTGTAATCGCTTGATTCAATGCCGCACATTATGACGTCAAAATTCTCTTTTTTCGCCACTCCGGCAATCTGGGCAGCAACAAACCATGCATCGGCAGGTTCGGCATTTACCCTTATTGCATCATCAGCTCCTATTGCAAGTGCTTTACGTATTACAGGTTCGGAGGCAGCCGGTCCAACGTGTATGACTGTGACTGATTTTACACCGTTAGCTGCATCATCTTTAAGTTCGAGAGCACGGGTAAGAGATAATTCATCCCATGGATTAATGACCCATTGAATGCCTGTAATATCAACTGAAGCGTTTCCTCCGGCAAATTTGATCTTTGTCGTTGTGTCGGGAACATTACTGATACATACCAGAATTTTCATTAAACTTTATTATTAATAATTTAACCTATCCTAAAAGGTGAAAAGAATCAATCAGGTGATTTTCAACCTTGAGGCGGCAAATATAATAATTTATGCTTCACAATCAAATCACAATAATATCAAGTTTACCGTATGTTCGAAACCTGATAAAATTCTATTCGTTATTATAACAGAGCATTAATACATTCCAAAAGAAGTATTATTTTATCCGGTCGAATGATCGGATTAACCACTAAAAAAAAATCATCCTCATTACAAAGGAATCTGCAATTTAGATTTAAATTCGCAGCGCCGAAAATGATAAATTCCAATAATGTCTGAAATTGAGCAATAAATTAAAAACATATAGTGCAGTAGTTCTGGCAATGATTTTCTGGTCATTTTCTTTCATCTGGTTCAAAATAGCAAATGAAACTTTCCGTCCGGTTACAATTGTATTTATCAGACTCTTTTTTTCAGTAATTATCCTCACAACTTATCTCATCATAACTAAGAATTTTATGAAGATAAAAAAAAGAGACCGGAAACTATTTCTGATGCTTGCTGTATTCGAACCCTTTTTATATTTCCTTGGCGAGAGTTTCGGACTTACTTATGTTTCGGTAACAGTATGCTCGGTGCTGATATCAACCATACCGGTATTTGCCACCTTAGGCGCGTGGCTGATATTCAGGGAGAGACTGAAAGTTATAAATTATGCAGGCATAATTCTATCTTTTATCGGAGTTCTGGTTTTTATCCTGAATAAAGACGGGACCATTTCCTTCAATATTAAAGGATTGGGGCTTCTGACGCTCGCAGTTTTTTCAGCTGTCGGTTATAATCTTACTCTCAGTCGTCTTGTAGGAACCTATAGCCCTGTGTACATTGTAACTGTCCAGAATTTCATCGGCGCAATTCTGTTTCTTCCGATATTTATGATACTCGATTTTAAACATTTTATCAGTACCCCGTTCACGTTTAATATGTTTAAACCGATAATTGAACTTTCTGTATTTGCATCCTGCAGCGCATTCATCCTATTCGCCTATACGGTCAGGAATATGGGTATAACAAAGGCAAATGTATTTTCAAACAGCATACCCGTTTTTACAGCGATATTTTCTTTCATGATCATCGGAGAAAAACTGTCTGTTCAGAATGTGACAGGAATGGTTATTGTAATTGCAGGTCTTTTGATGTCGCAGATGAATGGCAGGGAAAAGAAAATTGATGAGGCTCTTGCACTCACAGGTAAAACCGCATGATCTTCCGGGTTTGCTTTGATTATGTTCATTGATACTAATTCACAGAGCATTCCCGTTTAAAAAAATCGTGCTATATTTAACACGGACACCAATCATGCGAAAAAAGTCTGTATATATTCTTCTTTTCATCACTATAATCTCTCCTGCCTTTTCACAAACCGGGGGAGATAATATATATGAATTTTTAAACCTGACACATTCCGGACTTGTCTCCGCTCTGGGTGGTTCAAATGTATCATTGCCGGGAAATGATCTGAATCTTGCGTACCATAATCCTGCTCTTCTCAATCCCGGCATGAATAAATCTCTTGCATTAAACTATGTAAACTATTTTGCAGGTATCAATTACGGTATGGCTATGTACTCAAGATCATATACCGGTGCAGGAAATTTTGCAGCCGGATTGACCTACCTGAATTATGGTTCATTTACGGAGGCGGATGCTTCTGGTACAATAACCGGAAGCTTCGGTGCAGCCGAATATGCTTTTTCAATGATTTATTCCCGTGATATCGATTCATCATTCAGTGTGGGAGTAAATCTGAAACCGGTGCTTTCAAATCTTGAAAAATATACTTCCTTCGGTGTCGCATGTGATATTGGTATGGCATATCACAACCACAGTAACCTTTTTTCAGCCGGTCTGGTTATCCGGAATACAGGTTACGAAATAACTACCTATGCAGGGGAAGCGCGTCAGAAGCTTCCTTTTGAAATACAGGCAGGTGTGACGCAGAGATTAGCACATGCACCTTTCCGTTTCTCGCTGACAATCAGGCATCTTGAAAAATTTGATCTTACACATCAGTATTCCCCTGTTTCCTCACCCGTAGTTAGTGATCAGCCATCATCTGAATTTAAAGAAAACCTGTTAAGACACCTGATCCTGGGAGCTGAACTCATTCCGCACAAGAACTTCTATTTCTGCGTAGGATACAACTATCAGAGAAGAAGAGAGTTGGAGATCGAATCAAAGGTGTCTACAGTCGGATTTTCATGGGGATTCGGTATAAATACCTCCTGGCTGGGTTTAGAGTTTGGCAGGGCAACCTATCATCTCGCCGGATCATCAACCAGTGTTTCATTGATCATCAGACCAGATCATATTTATAAACGGGGCCGATTTTAATTGATTTAAGCAGGGGTGCAAAAAGACAGATAAAATGAATAATTGTGGATAAAAGACTCATTATTGCAATTGACGGATATTCCTCGTGCGGTAAAAGCACTTTTGCGAAACTGATTGCGAAAATGCTTGATTATATTTATATTGACAGCGGTGCAATGTATCGTGCCATTACTCTCTTATGCCTGAAAAATAATTTTATAGGTAAAGACAGGTTGAACATTTCCGGATTGTTATCAGAACTCAGTGCCATTGACATTAAATTTATTTTTAACTCTCAAATAAATGAGTATGAGACATTTCTCAACTCCGAAAATGTTGAAAAAGAGATAAGAAGTCTGGAAGTAGCAGCTCATGTCAGCAGGATAAGCCAGATTCCGGAAGTGCGTGAACGTCTGGTTGAGATGCAGCGGGAAATTGGCTTAAACAAAGGTATTGTAATGGACGGAAGGGATATCGGGACAGTAGTTTTCCCTGATGCTGATATTAAAATATTTATGACAGCATCTCTTGATGTAAGGGTTAAAAGAAGGTATGATGAACTGATAGAAAAAGGAATCGCCATAGATTTTGAAGAAATAAGAAGGAATACAATAGCCAGAGATATTGCTGATGAGAACAGGGATATAAGTCCCCTTAGAAGAGCTGATGATGCAATTATCCTGGATAATACAAGAATGACTGTCGGTGAACAGATGGAGTGGGTAAAACAGATCATTGACAAGAAGAAAAATGTTAGTTGAGATTGACAGGAAATCAGGTTTTTGTTTTGGCGTTCAGAATGCGGTTAAGATTGCCGAGAAAGCCTTGTTAAGGAAGGAGAAGGTTTTTTCGTTAGGACCTATCGTTCATAATGACAAGGAAGTGGAGCGTCTTTCAGCCATGGGACTTGTATCAATCGATCACGATCAGTTTAATAATCTCAGGAATTGCAAAGTACTTATCAGGGCGCATGGAGAGCCTCCCGAAACATATATCACTGCACGGAAAAATAACATTACAATTATTGAAGCTACTTGTCCGATAGTTAAAAAGCTTCAGTCAAGGATTAAAGAGACCTGGCTTCATACAAAAGAGACAAACGGACAGGTTGTAATATTCGGCAAACCGGGCCACGCTGAAGTAAACGGGCTGCTTGGCCAGATAAACAATGAAGGTATTCTCATATCCGGACCTGACGATTACCCTAAGATTGATGTTACCCGACCGGTTTTCCTATTTTCCCAGACAACAATGAGCGTTAAGGAATACAGGCATCTTTCAGAAATTATTCTTTCTAAAATGCTGGAGCATGGTATTAAAGAACCTGATAAAAACCTCGTTGTAAACAAAACTATCTGTGGCCAGGTCTCTGACAGAGAACCTCATCTGAAGGCATTTGCAAAAAAACATGACTTAATAATTTTTGTCAGCGGAAGAGAGAGCTCAAACGGCAGGATGCTTTATTCTGTTTGCAGGAATATCAATCCTGATACCCATTTTGTTTCGTCGCCTGATGAAATAGAAAGATCTTGGTTCGATGGGAAAAAATCAGCCGGGATTTGTGGTGCGACTTCCACACCGAAATGGCTGATTGAAAGAATAAGAGATATTATCGCTGATATCTGACTTCAATATCGTTATTTGTCAGGAAAATAAAATATATTACCTTTGTGGGCTTATTCAAAAATTAATATCCATGGGCAAGATTAAAAGAATCGGAGTACTGACTTCGGGTGGAGATTCTCCCGGTATGAATGCTGCTATTCGCGGTGTAACAAGAACTGCTATCTTTAATAATCTGGAAGTAATGGGAATCTTTCAGGGCTACCAGGGTATGATAGATGCAAACTTCACCCCGCTTCAGTCACAAAGTGTCAGCGATATCATACAGAGAGGCGGAACAATATTAAAGACAGCCAGGTGTGAAGAGTTCAGGACGCCCGAAGGAAGACTAAAAGCCTATAATAATCTGAAAGAAGCTCAGATTGATGGCGTTGTAGTAATTGGTGGTGACGGATCGTTCACCGGTGCAAGAATATTCAATGAAGAGTATGATATTCCATTCGTTGGGATACCCGGTACGATCGACAATGATATCTATGGAACAGACTATACAATTGGTTATGATACTGCTCTGAATACAGTTGTACAGGCCGTTGACAAGATAAGGGATACTGCAAGCGCTCATAACAGAATGTTTTTTGTTGAAGTAATGGGTGCGGAAGCAGGGTTTATTGCTCTTTACAGCGGAATCGCCACAGGAGCTGAGGCGATTATCATTCCGGAAATCAGGGAAGCAGATCAGGACCTGAAGTCGATGATCCAGGCTGGTAATTCCCGCAAGAAATCAAGCAATATTATTATTGTTGCAGAGGGTCACCAGGAAGGTGGGGCATTTGCAATGGCTGAAAAGGTGAAAGGTGATTTTAAAGATTATGATGTCAGAGTATCTGTGCTTGGACATCTTCAACGTGGCGGATCTCCGTCAGCAATTGACAGGGTTAACGCAAGCAGGCTCGGACATGCTGCAGTTGAAGCGCTTATCGATGATCAGAAAAGTGTGATGGTCGGAATAATGAATGGAGAAATAACTCTTGTGCCATTCCGAAGAGCAGTGAAACTTCATAAAGATGTCAACCATGACCTTGTGGAATTAGCTAAAATATTGTCTGTATAGAAAATCATAAAACATGGCTTCATCAAAAGTTTATTTTACCAACCTGAGGGCAAAACCCTCACAAAATCTGTTTAAAAAGCTTGACACACTTATTCAGAAGGCAGGTATCGGAAAAATTGATTTTAAGAAAAAAATTGTTGCAATAAAGATACATTTCGGGGAACCCGGAAACCTGGCCTACCTGAGACCAAACTATGCCGCCCGCATCGTTAAATTCCTGAAAGCAAAAGAGGCAATTCCCTTCCTTACTGATTGCAATACTCTTTATAATGGCCGGCGTTCAAATGCTCCTTTACACCTTGAAGCTGCCTTTGAAAACGGATATAATCCTCTTGCAACCGACTGTCCTGTTATAATCGGTGATGGAGTCAAAGGTACCGATTATCGTGAGATTGCATTAAACCTGGAATATTGCACAACAGCCAAGATAGGCAGCGCAATTGCCGATTCCGATGTAATTATTTCAATGAACCATTTTAAAGGGCACGAAATGACAGGGTTTGGAGGAGCGCTTAAGAACCTCGGAATGGGTTGTGCATCAGTAGGAGGAAAGCTGTTCCTGCATTCAGGCGCATCACCCAGGATATACGAAGAAAACTGCACCGGTTGTAAAATGTGCGAGAAGTATTGTGCTTATGAAGCTGTGGAAGTAGGCAGAGATAAGATAGCACATATAGATTATGTAAAGTGTACCGGTTGCGGACAATGCGTTGCTGTTTGCCAGTATGATTCTGCCCAGGTGGTCTGGCAGAATTCTTCTGAAACCGTATGCAAGAGAATTGCCGAATATTCATTAGCCGTTGTAAAAGACAAACCTGCTTTTCATATTAATTTTATTATGAATGTATCCCCTGATTGTGATTGCTGGGGATTTAATGATTATCCGCTGGTTCCGGACCTTGGAATAGCAGCATCATTCGATCCTGTTGCTCTTGATCAGGCATGTGCCGATCTGGTTAAAGCCGCTCCGGCTCTTCCGGGAAGCAGGCTGTTTGACGGACATAAGCAAGGCAGCCTGGAAGGAGAAGACAAATTCAGGAATTTACATCCTGATACCCACTGGCAGTCAGGTCTTGAACACGCAGTGAAGATCGGACTAGGGAATATCGAATATGAGTTGATAAACTTATCATAAAAACATTATGCAGGAGAAAGTAAGCATTGCCCGCCTTTCCATTTTATCCAACTCATTTCTTATAATTATGAAGCTGACCGTAGGTCTGATCAGCGGATCAGTAAGCATAATATCTGAAACAATTCATTCTTCAATGGACCTTATTGCGGCAATAATTGCTTTCTTTTCTGTAAGGATATCGGATAATCCTCCTGATAATGAGCATCCTTATGGCCATGGCAAAGTCGAAAATATTTCCGGTGTAATTGAAGCCTTACTTATTTTTATTGCTGCCATCTGGATTATCGTAGAAGCTATAAAAAAACTTACCGGTAAGGAAATAGAACTGGAATCAATCGGACTTGGTTCAATTGTAATGTTAATTTCAGCAATTATCAATATTATTGTTTCGAAAAGGTTATACAAGGTTGCCCATAGAACAAAATCGGTAGCTCTTGAAGCTGACGCTCTTCACCTGAAGACAGATGTTTATACTTCTTTGGGAGTTGCTGTCGGACTGGCACTGATAATGATTACAGGTATTAACTGGTTGGATCCGGTTGTTGCAATTCTGGTTGCTTTATTTATAATCCGCGAGTCGTATAATCTGCTGAAAAGGGCCTTTACTCCTCTCCTTGATACCGCCTGGGGAGCAAAGGAAATTGAGGAGCTTGAGATGACCTTAAATAAACTCGATGTAAGCTATCATAATCTCAGGACACGTGTAGCCGGAAATTACCGGTTCATCGATCTTCATATTCAGATACCCGAAGATGTATCTGTTGGGAACGCACATCATTATTGTGATAAGATTGAAAACGAACTTAACAATAATTATGAAAATCTTACTGTCACAATACATGTGGAACCAAGTTAAGAGGGTGCAGAAAGATTTAGGTTTTCGTTCTGTATTTATCCATTTCAGCCTTTAAGACTTTTTTCTGCAATTTAATAAATGGTATGATTTCATCTCCGGTCAACCTGAAGCTTTCAGGTTTTTCAGGATTATCAAGATAGAGCATTGTTCCCGGAGCCAGTCCTTTTTCAATAATTACGTTTTTCTCATTCGATTCCCCCGGAAGTACAATCTGCTTGTTCCCGTTTTTTGTAAAGACATAAGTAATGCTGTCAACTCCGGCCTGAACACACTCAATAGGAATATAAACAGCGTTTTTGAAAGCTTTAATCATGATCTTATTCCCGGTTGTCATTGCGGGTCTGAGTGCGGGATCCGAACCGTCGATTTTTATCTGTACTTCAAATACCTTATCGTCGGTATTAGGCAATTTCTCACCGATATTGGCAACAAAAGATACGTAACCTGAAAACGCCTTTTTTGGAAAAGCATCAATGGTAATATTTACTTTCTGACCGATTTTTATTTTACTTATTTCAATTTCGCTGATAAATGTCTTGGAGAGCATTGTTGTAAGATCAGGAAGTGTAGCAATTACCCGGTCAATTGGATTAATTGAAGACCCGACTTTTCTCTTGGTACCCGTCCATTCCTTTTTATAGATAACCATCCCTGATGCAGGAGCCGTAACGGTGAATCCGGCTAATACCTCTTCTATATCTTTTACTCTTCTGTCTATCTTTGAAATCCAATAATTCTGATTGAAAATATCAGTCCTGCCCTGTGCCAATACCTTTGTATAACTTCTTTGGCGCTGCTCAAGAACCCGCTGTGATTTATCAAGTTCAATCTCAGCCTGACGGATAACAGTAGGGGCTTCATATTGTGAATTACGAAGAGTCATTGCAGCTTCCTGAACAACGTATTTCTGATTTTTAATCCTGTCTCTTAAACCAGTCATCACGTAAGCTGTATCAAGCAACTTCATTTCTAAATTTGACCGCAATGTAGTCAGCCTTTCACTCTCGTCCTTTAAGGTATTAGCCAGTTCTGTTTTGTCGAGCGTGGCTATATAATCACCTTCTTTAACCAAAGTACCCTCCGGAATAAGATCCTGAATTTTAACCATATTTGCCCTGATATCTCTGCCCTGCGCAAATTCCGGGCCCTTAATGTCAACTGATTTTTCGGCAATTAATTCACCTGTCGCAGATATTGCTATTTCAAATTCCCCATATTTTGCTTCTGCAAATTGAATAATATCACCTCTCTTTGAGGTAAATTTGTTGAAGACAATTAATAACAATACTGCTGCAACAATAACAATACTTGTAATTAGATATGATTTTTTCATCTTATGTAGTACAACCTGAAATTCACTCGGATTTGAATTTTATCCGTGCGAAAGTATTAAAAATTAAACTTATTGAGGGTCCTTTCAGATATATTTAACAGAAATTAACATCTTTGGAACAACGATGCCGGAGCAATATATAGGTGCTCCTGAACATTTTTTTCATCTATCTTTGAAATATTTTTCATCAATCTAAATATATGAAACAGGAAAAAATCATTGCCGGTTTTATTGGCTCCGGAGGGATCGCCCGCTCCCATGCATTCTCCCTCAACTCATTACGCTACTATTATTCTGACTCACCTTCAATTGAACTTGAGGCGGTCTGTTCTGCCACCAGAGAGAGCCGGCAATCGTTTGCAAGACAATTCGGATTTAATAAATCGCCCGATCTAACTGATTTTATTTCAGATGACAAAATAAACACCGTATTTATCCTGGGTCCTAATAGAGTCCATTATGAACATCTGAAAGCAGTTACCGGAATGGCTTCACTAAAACGGGTTTATCTCGAAAAACCTGTATGCTCAAATATTAAAGAAGAAGACGCTATTGCCGGACTTATAAAAGAACATCCCGGATTAAAGATACAGGTTGGTTTTCAGTTTCTCTTTACAGCAGCTATTAGCGAAGCACTTATATTATGGAAATCAGGAAAGCTCGGGAACCCGATTCATTTCGATCTTAAATATTATCATGGCGATTACCTGCGGAAAGATTACCGCGATCGTCGTGCATCCCGTCTGACTCCGGCGCCCGATGGAGGGGCAATGGCTGACCTTGGATCACATGTGATAAGTCTTATTACGGCTTTCCTGGGTAACAGGTTACATATTACCGGTGCACTGCAGGCAGGTCACTTTGAAGATGTTACACAGGAATCGGACCTTTTCAGCCAGATTTCCCTGTATGATGATTCTACAAAAGCTGTCGGAACATTATCCGCAAGCAGGATAAGTTCAGGCACCGGTGATCATCTCTCCATAAAGATTTTTGCTGAAAAAGGTGCCTTGCGATACACAACTGTTTCCCCTGATTATTACGAATATTATCTCGAGGATCAGTCCGTATGGAAAAGACAGATGGTGGGAAGCAATTATAAACCGGCCACCAGTTTCCCATCCGGACATGTTCCGCCCGGCTGGCTCAGGTCGATGATCCATGCCCACTATGTTTTCGTCACCGGAAATGAAAATGTACCGTTTATACCTGATATTGAACATGGTTTGGTGGTACAAAGACTGGTCAGACAAACTGCCGAAAAACTGGAAGAATTCAGGACCCTTACAGCTTAAGAGATTAATTCAATGTCTCTTAATATTTGTTAAAAGGTTAACTGTTCATAATTTTTTATGGATGTATCTCGTATCTTTACAAAATTATTCTAAAAGTCTGCATAACAATTAAAAACTAATATCATGTCACTTACCGAGAAAATTTCAAGCGATCTAATAAATGCAATGAAAGCAAAGGATAAAATTGTCCTTGAAGCCATCAGGGCTGCCAAAACCGCATTTACACTTGCCAGGACCGAGAAAACCGGAGATACTGTCCTTAGCGCAGATGAGGAATTGAAAATAATTCAGAAACTGGTCAAGCAGAGAAGAGAATCTGCTGCAATTTATAAAGAGCAGAACAGGCCGGATTTATACGATAAAGAAGTTGCTGAAGCGGAAGTTCTTGAGAAATATCTGCCTGAAAAAATAAGCGATACGGAACTGGTGAATATTCTAAAAGGAATTATTGACCGGGTAGGTGCAAAAACACCTGCAGATATGGGCAAAGTAATGGGTGTTGCCGCAAAAGAACTGGCAGGAAAAGCTGATGGAAAAGAAATCTCAGCTAAAGTGAAACAGCTGCTAGGTTCATAGTTAAAATAAAGTATGTATAATTTTATCGATGGACCCCGGACAAGACAAGAAAAACATCTGATCTGGGCTGCGACGCGATCGGTATTGGAGAATATCAGATCTTTTCGCAATACAAAAGGGAGAAAGAGCAAAAGCCGATGGGATCTCTTCATCCGCTTCCTTAATATATTTGCTGTTTTTTTAAAAGCAACGGGCTTTTACAGAAAAGGGTACATTAATGCCAGGACCATAAATGTCAGCGAAATAACCCTGAAATATTCAAATCTGCCGGCTGCTTTTAACGGATTCAGAATACTTCATCTTTCAGATTTGCATATTGATCACATCCCCGGGTTCGCCTCAATAATAAACGAAAAGATAAAAAAACTTGAGTTCGATGTTTGTTTCCTTACAGGAGATTACAGGAAAGATATTTGCGGAAGCATCACTCACATTCTGAAGCCTTTTAAGATACTTTCCAGATATATCCAGGCTCCGGATGGAACGTTTGCCGTTCTGGGAAATCATGATACTTTCCTGATGGCACAATATGAGAAGGAAGCTGGAATCGAATTGCTGATTAACGAATCGGTTGAAATAGAACATCATGGACAAAAGATACTGGTTACAGGTACAGATGATCCGTTTAACTATTATACGGAGCAAGCCATGCTTAGCCTAGAAACAAAGGGCTATGATTTCAAAATTGCATTAGTTCATACTTCGGAACTGGCTAAAATTGCTGCAGCCCATAAATACGATTTATACTTATGCGGTCATACGCACGGAGGCCAGATATGTCTGAAAGAAGGAATTCCTTTAATCAGTCACCAGTTCGAAGGAAAAAGATTTAATCGCGGGCTATGGAAGATTGGCAAAATGAAAGGTTATACATCAAGAGGTGTGGGAGTTAGCGGAATACCGGTCAGGTTCAACTGTCCGGCGGAGATTACGCTTATAACTCTTACTGTTAAATAAGTACCGTACCGGGAAAATGAGTATTATAAAATATGTAATTAAAGAACTTCGCCGCCATTTATGGAGAACGGTTGCCGGCATCAGCGGATATGTTATTGCAGCAGTTTTTATCCTGCTAGTATTGTCAGTCACCAAATCTAATGAAAAGGACTCATTTGGGATCCTGAAGGGCACCGGCACACATTTTATTGTTTACATTCCCAGCAATATTTCCTGTTGTGTCAGTTGTAACAACGAAGGTGCAGGTACCGGTGGCTATTTGTTTGCCGAAGGGGTACTGACAATAATGCTTGACAATGATCTGATTACCTCCATAAAAAAAATAGACGGCGTTAAAGATGCTGCCCCCTATCTTCTTTATAAACTTTATGATAAAAAACTCAATACCGAAGTTTCTCTGGGGGGAATCGATACTTTAAATATAGCGACAAAAAGTAATGTTTGTGCGGCAACTAACATTATTGCAGGAAAGTATCTTTCTGATAGACAGGATGAAATAGTAGCCGAAGAATCATTCGCAATGGCTCACAGACTCTCAGTAGGTGATACTTTAAACATTTATGGAGGGAAACTTGTCCTGGCAGGTATCATTAACTCAGGCATCAGACCGGGGAAAGCCGATATTTATGCGCCGATTGAAAATGTCAGAACCATTCTTAAAGAAAAACTAAAATGTATGTCACCCGGCTTCGATATGAATATTGTTCTTGTTGAAGTTACCGATGCACGGATTCAGAAGCGGGTTATCGATCAGATTAAGAAAGAGATGAATTATTTATCCGTTTCTAGTTACAACTGCTATGAACCTGCAAGTAAAGTTATGACTATCGTTGAAAAAACTTCGGGTTTGCTCACAGTACTGGTATTCTGTTTTCTGATCATTTTTTCAACCAAAACACAATTGACATCACTAATAGAACGTTCCCGGGAAATTGGAATTTTAAAATCTCTCGGCTGGTCAGATTTCACCTTAAGCAGACAAATCCTTCTTACATCACTCATTCAATCATTTATTGGAGTGATCATTGGTTGTTCGCTTGGTCTGTTAATAATTCTGTTGATCAACATTAATAATTTCCGGCTTTTTGACCTGGTAAAATTTCAGTTCCAGTTCAGCAGCATTCCCTTATTAATCAGTCTGTCGTTAGCAGGCGGAGTAATTGCAGGGATATTTCCCATCATTAAATTGTACCGCACCAAAGCCGGAGACATGATAAATAATTATTTGTAATATTAAGCAAAATCAATATGGGTGAATCTCAAATAGAATGCATCGCTCTGGGTAAGCAGTATACGAGAAATAAACAAACAATAAATGTTTTAAATGATATTAATCTGACAATTAACCTGAATGAGATAGTGATAATTAAAGGCCGTTCGGGTGCAGGAAAATCGACTTTACTGAACCTTATGTGCGGTCTTATTAAACCAACAACCGGCAAAGTAATTATTGAAAATAAATGTATCAGCGAATTGCCGAATAATGAATTAAGCCGGTTACTATCAAACCATATCGGAATAATATTTCAGAGTTTTAACCTCTTACCCACTTATACCATATATGAAAACATTGAGATTGCAATGGTTCCTGACGGTTCAAAACCCAGATTGAACAAAGATGTAATCATGTCTTTGCTTGAGCAATTCAACCTTAAAGAAAAAGCAACTCTCCTGCCAGCAGAGTTGAGCATAGGTCAGCAGCAGAAAATTGCAATAATCAGAACATTAGTCAGGCAACCATCAATCATTTTTGCCGATGAGCCAACCGGATCAGTGGATGATGAAACAGCCGGTGAAATTTTGCATCATCTTAAATATCTGAAAGAACAAAAGGGAGCGACAATCGTAATTGCAACTCATGGAACTGTTCCTGAATCATTTGCTGACAGAGTAATTTTTATCGAAAATGGTCAGATAAAATCCAACAAAAAATGATAATTGAACAGACTTACCGGTTACTTAAAACGAAGTATAAGGACAAAGTAGAAAATCTTTCTATTTCCGAAGTCAGAATGGGACTATTCATCACTGCGGTCCGTTTATCAGACAATAGTTACGGAACTTCTGCAACTCTGGTGGATGACTTTCATCATTGTATGAAGAGTTCCCGCGATTTCGGTGAGTATACACCATTGAAAATCAGAGGAACTAAAGTTTGCGATTTATTTGAAACAAACAAAGAATCCAATACAATACTCACTTTAAAAACTGCGGTACTCAGTGCCATATCCTCAGGCATATTGTCATCAGGCAATTATAAAATTCTTGAGAATTGTGACCCTGTCGATCTTCTGGATCTGGGTTCACAAAAAACAATAACTATTGTCGGAGCATTTCAATCCTACATTAAGAAAATATCTGAAACGGGAAACAGATTATTTGTCCTTGAACTAAATGAAAATGCTCTGACAAATGAACAAAAACAATACTATGTTCCGGCAAATGATTACAAATCAGTACTTCCTGATTCTGACATTGTTATAATTACAGGATTAACTCTGGTAAACAGGACAATTGACGGTTTGCTTTCAGCCATTGACAAAAAAACAAAGGTTATAGTTACAGGACCGTCGAGCAGTATAATTCCGGATATACTATTTGCCAATAAAGTGAATATTATCGGAGCAACCAGGATTACAAAACCTGATATACTATTTGATGTTGTAAGTGAAGCAGGTACGGGATATCATCTGTTTGAATATTGCTGCCAGAAAATTTGTATCTTAAAAGGTGATGAAAGGTGAATTGAACGAAAAATGGATTAAGGCATCAATTATCGGAACAATCTGGGCAGCATCGGAGATTGTACTCGGTAGTTTTTTACATAACCTTAAAATACCATTCAGTGGAAATATCCTGACTGCAATTGGTATTATAATACTTATTTCCATCAGTTATACCTGGACCGAAAAAGGTCTTTTCTGGCGTGCCGGTTTGATTTGTGCCATTATGAAAACAATGTCTCCCAGTGCTGTCATCTTTGGTCCCATGATTGCTATATTCAGTGAAGCGCTTCTCCTTGAATTATTTGTAAGATTATTAGGAAGGACATTTGCAGGTTACATAATCGGGTCGATGCTGGCAATGTCGTGGAACCTGTTTCAAAAGATTGGGAATTATATTATTTTTTACGGGTCTGATATTATTCAAGTGTATACCAATCTTTTAAAACTTGCCCAGAAACAGCTTAATATTCAGACTGATATTGTCTGGTTGCCAATAATAATATTATTGATTGTCTATTCATTATTCGGTTTATTTGCCGCTGTGATAGGGATAAAAGTAGGTCGCAAAATGTTGAACCAACCGGTTAGCAGTTTACCAGGAATCATAAACAATTCTTATACTGGAAAAGCAAATAATCAGAACGAGGAGTTCAGATATTCTCTTATCTGGCTTTTTGCCAATGTTTTACTCATTACAGGATCGTTCATTTTATTGAACTACACATCATGGATTATCTGGAGCCTGACGATAACTGCAATCATAACTGTTTGGTCTTTAAGATATAAGCGCGCATTAAGACAGTTATCAAAACCAAAATTCTGGATATTTTTTGTTTTCATTACGTTAATTACCGCTTTCGTTTTCACAAACGCACAAACCGGTAAAGATGTACTGAAAGAAGGACTCCTGACAGGATTTCAGATGAACTTCAGGGCTGTTATAATGATTGTAGGCTTTTCGGTTCTGGGAACTGAATTATACAATCCAAGAATCAGGGATTACTTTCTGAGAACTTCATTTAAGCATCTGCCCCTGGCATTGGAACTTTCTGCTGAAAGTCTTCCTTCATTTATTGCCGGTATCCCCGATTTCAAAAGTCTTATCAGGAATCCCGTTTCAATTTTTTATCAGGTTATCTCACGCGCCAACAGCAGGTTGTCTGAAATAAAAAGTAAAACGAAATTCAGGCAGAAAGTATTCATAATCAGCGGGGCTGTCAATGAGGGAAAAACATCTTTTGCCAAAAAATTAACGGAAGTTTTTAAAAAGAATAATATTGCTGTGGGTGGCATTCTGCTGGAAAGGGTTATGGCAGGCCCTCAAACTATAGGATATGATCTTGTTGACATAGAAAGTAATGATAAAGAAATATTTCTGAGACTAAGCGGAGAAACAGGCTATGAAAGAGTCGGGAAATATGATATTTACCCGAATGGACTGGAGAAGGGAATCAGAATTTTACAACCATCCGGACAAACCAGGAATAAGATTGTTGTAATTGACGAAGTAGGGAAACTGGAACTTTCCGGAAAAGGTTGGGCGGGATCACTTTTGGAATTAATCGATGCTTCGGAAAATCATTTGTTGATCACGGTTCGTGACAGTTCGATCGAAGCGGTTATAAATAAATGGAATTTCAACCAATATTTTGAGTATAAAGTTTCAGAATGTGATCCTGTAACAACCGGCAACTCAATAATTGAGCAGATTAACTCCTGATTTTCACTTATTTTACTCATTATTCAAATTCAATGTTTATGAAAAACATAATGTGAATGATAATGCCTGTGCTCCTCATTTCCATGCTTATGAATATGTTCGTGGATCAGGTTTACACTTATGAGAAGTTCCTGATCGTCAAGTATTTCGGAAGCAGTACCCGTCTTCCTTATAGTATGTTCTTCGGAAAGTACGGCAACCCTCGGTTGAAGGTGTTCGATAAGATCAAGCTGATGTGTGGTGAAAATAATGGTTTTTCCGGCATGGTTGAGTTCCAGAAGAAGCTCGATGAAAAATGTCTGGGTTTTGGGGTCGAGACTTGAAAGAGGCTCATCAACCAAAAGTACCTCAGGATTCATGGTAAGAACAGAAGCAATTGCTACTTTCTTCTTTTCACCGCCTGAAAGCATATATACCGATCGTTCTTTCAGATAGCCGATACCAAGATAAGCCAGAGTCTGTTCAGCTCTTTCAGTTGCAGCTTCAAGAGAAAGATTCAGTTGAAGGGGACCAAATAAAAGTTCATCAAAAACTGTC
>Ga0182021_10003592_pt1 | contig 18250 bp, 15 predicted proteins | sample 612E3MmetaG_FD_120493 | JGI IMG/M metagenome (GOLD analysis project Ga0182021, IMG submission 120493) | Permafrost microbial communities from Stordalen Mire, Sweden - 612E3M metaG (Illumina Assembly) | ecosystem: Environmental > Terrestrial > Soil > Wetlands > Permafrost | place: Sweden... | reverse complement strand
TGCCGGGCCGTGGCGAGTTGGCTGTCCGCGATGTCCACCGAAGTTACGCGCGCCCCCATGCCGGCAATGGCAAACGCGACCCAGCAGTCGCCACTGCAGAGGACCGCCACGCGCTTGCCGGCAAGGTCGCCAAGCCAGTGCAATTCGCGCATGTCGAGCGCCAATCCCGGTTCTCGCGTACAGCGCCGCCAGACGCCGCGTTCTTCCATGCGCTTCGCCCAATCCGCCGAGACCGCATCCCAGTTCCTCCGGTTCGCTTCGTGCATGTCGTTCATGCTTTTTGTTTCCTAGCTCTGAAAACGATGGTGCCCGGGATCTTTTCCAGCAGCGCCGGAGTGCAGTCCCACAGTCCGTACCACGGGTCTTCGGGATACCGGGTGCGCGAATCCGGCTCCACGACCTGCTCGACGACGAAACCAACGGCAACCTGGGCGTTGAAATATTCAGCCACAGTGCGGTGCATGGAGGCGAAAACATCGCCGGGACCTGGTCCCTCGGCATGCCGACCGGTGTCGAAGTAAGACCGGTGCAAGGCGAGCGTTTTCGAGTCAACGGCGTACTGGAACGGGTGGCCGATGCTCCAGACGAACAGTCCGCCGGGCGCCAATACGCGATGGACCTCGGCGAAACAGGCCGGCAGATCGTCCATGTACGCCATCGCACAGGCCGAGAAGACCACGTCCTGACTGGCCGGGGCGACGCCGGACAGGTTCGCCATGTCGCCTTGAATGAACCGGATGGCGACGCCGTGTTGGGTGGCCAAGGAGCGGGCCAACTGGAGCGAACTTTCAGCCACGTCGAGCGCCGTCACGCGGGCGCCGCGCCGGGTGAACGCGATGGCCGCTTGGGCGGCGCCGCACCCGATCTCGAGCACCGACTTGCCGTACACGTCGCCGATGAGTTGGAGCCGGTCCTCGTTCGGCGCGCCCGGGCCGTAGAGGATATCAATCGGGATCTGCGACTGCCGTTGGTACTGCGCCGCGTGTTTCTCCCACCAGTCTCTGGCTTCGGTCAGCATCTCAAACCTCCAATATCCGGTGCATCGCCTTGGGCCTCCCCTGTATTGATTCTGTCTAGGGTCTCTGGCAGCGCGCAGAGCTCAGAGATGGTTGCGTCTGCATCTCTGGGCGCAGGCCAGTGTCGGTCTTCCATCCATACGGCCTTCAGGCCGACCGCCTTGGCGGCGTGAATATCTGCTTCTGGATTGTCTCCAACAAAGACTGCGTCCTGCGCCCTCACGTTGAGCGTTCGCAAGGCGCGATGGAAGATCTCGGGGTCTGGCTTCTTCACTCCCTGTCCTTGGTAGTATGTCCGCGGGCATCAAGTTCAACGACTTTCGGCAGGTACTCGACCAGCGGAATGCCGTCGAGCACGGATCGGCACCTGTGCATTTGTTGGTGGACGTAGAGCAGGAGGCTGCCGTGCCTGTCCAACAACGTTCCGTCCAGATCAAATAGTACAGCTTGAATCATCTTGCTTTGGCCTAGCGTGCCCTTGCGCGGGGCGCGTCACCGCGCACGCTCAGAGGGCGCATTATGAACTGATTTGTCCTGTTTCACAATTCACCGATTCTTCAGGAGCACAAACAAGTGCCTAGCCTTCGGATCTGTCGAATCGGGGACGATGTCCGACCATAGAACAGTGAACGCCGTCTTCGCGATCATTTCCATATACTGCCCGGCCGAAAAATGGCTGAAATACATCTCCTTCACCGGACCAAGTTCCGATACGTAGCCTTCACAATCACTATCTGCCAAACAAAGGAAGGCGTATCCCCCCGGCTTGAGCATTCGCTGGAAGTTCTCGAGCACGTTCTGCTGTCTACTGCGCGGAACGTGGAGGATGGCGTAGTATGACACTATGGCATCGAATGATTCTGCGGGCAGAACTGGCTGCTCCATATCCATCCGTTGAAATGACGCTTCGGGCACGTTCTTCCTGGCTTGGGACAATTGCCCTTCGGATATATCAATTCCGGTCACATGATGTCCGGCATCAACAAGGCGACGAGCAACAGGCAACCCGTTGCCGCAACCTGCATCCAACACCCTCGATTCAGGCCCAAGGCGCTCCAGCAGGTGAGATAGTACTATCTGATCCGGAGTCTCAGTCTGGCGAGAAACATGCGGCGCCTTGGCGGCAAACTCATCATAGGCGAATTTGACTAACGTTCTTGGATCATCCTGTTCGTTCATGTCATTTCCTACACGCCCAGTTCCTCCAATGTTCGGCTTCATCGGGTCCCACTCTTCTGTATCACCACAACTTCTGACTCAGCCGCCATCCTGCATTAACGAGTCCTCTTTCCGGCGTGCTATTTCGAACCCGTTTGCTGTGCGGTGGCCGGTGGTTGGCCCGGCTTGCCGCGCACCTGCCCCAGCAGCCAGTCGTACACCTCCACCTGGCCGAAAGCCTTGCCCAGGATGGTGCCGTGGTCATCCTCCGGATATTCCGTGTAGCGGACGCGTCCGTTGATGCGTTCAAGACCGGCGGCCATCCGGCGGGCACCGGCCACCGGGGCCGCTTCGTCCTTGGCGCCGTGGAAGATCCAGACGGGAGTATTCTTGACCCGTTCCATGGCGACTTCGTCCAAGGTTGCCATTCCGTCCCCGCAGATGACGCCCCCCGCAAAAAACCCGGGGAATGCGGCCAGCATATCCCAGCAACCGTAACCGCCCATGCTATGGCCGGCCACGTAGATTCGGTCGGCGTCCACCGGGTAGCGCGCCGCGAGATCGCTGATCATGTCATCCAATTGGGCGACCGACCAGTAAGCGTCTTTCGGACACGCCGGCACAGCGATGATGAAGGTGTCCGGTTTGACGCCCCGCGGAAAACCGGCCCAGCCCTTGAAATGCTGCGGCGTCTTGCCTCGCTCTCCCGCGCCGTGCAGCAGGACATAGAGCGGCCACCGGCGGGCTGGATCCTTGTCCGCGTTCTGCGGCAGTTCCAGCCAGTACTTCAATGTGGTTGCCAGACCGGCCTGACGCCGCATGGCGTGCAACCACAAATTGGTGTGCCAATCGGCTACATAAGGGAACACAGAATCTTGGTGACGCCGCATGGCGTGCAACCACAAATTGGTGTACGAAGTACCCGGCTCCGGCTTCGCCTCGGCGTCACCGGCCGGACGTGAGAAGGTGAAGAACCGGTGCAGCGGAGGTTGGAAGAGCCGCGGCTGCACCTCCACGATCGCGCCATACAACCCCGGTCCGGTGGCAGTCGTCACTCTGGCGAAAGTCTCGTTGAAGCAGGTTACTTTCATGTCGAAAGTGCCCACCAGCCGTTCGGCGGAGGCATCCGCAAGTGCAGCCGTCGGCAATTTGTCGCCCGTGAACGTTGTCGGCATGCGACAGCCTAGGGGAAAGGCGGATTCTCCGCGCTCCTGCTCGAGATCGGCGGCTCCAACCGGTTCCAACGCGGATCCGGCGATTGCGACTTCAAAGCTATGGGTGTTGAGACAGTCCGGCGGCAGCAAGGCATTCAGGCAGACCCCGGCCCGGCCGGAGCAGGCTGACACTTTTCCTTCCGCGACCTTCCGGCCTTGAAACGTTACGGTCACGTCCTTCCCAACCAGTCGCGGCGGCGTCACCACGCTGAACCAGTAGTTGCTGCCCAGGGTAAAAGCATGGGCCACCCCCGGCAGTGTGGGGCTGGCCTTTTCCGCCAGGCGGATCGCGTTGGCCCGTTGCGTATTCATGAAAGTCCCGGTGGCCGGATGCCATGCCAGCGTGAGCGGTCGTGCGCCCGCGTCGGCGTCGTTTACGAAGATCTGCACCGCCGCCTCGACCCCGGGTTGAGCGGATATGCCAACGTTGGCCCAGGGGAGCAGCGCCTCCAGGATGTAACCCCCGGGCACCTTTGTGCGAGCTGCGGTGATGGTTGGCGCATTTGCTTTGAGCGTTGCGTTCTTCCGATAGTCATACAGCCGGCACCGCAATTCGGGTTGCGCAGCGCTCATCCCCGGGGCGATGACCGCCTGTATCATCTCCGCGCCACCGCGCTTGTCAACCAGGTACAACTCGACGGAGTCGCCCGCGTAGAGCTGATTCGTGTCCGCGTTTTCGACGAAATCCTGGTCCAGAATCTGTGCCAGAACCAGCAAGCCACGCTCGTCCCAGCCAATGGAAATGCGGCTGTCCATGTTGGATACGGGCCTAACCCAACCGTCCACGGATGTCATGACGTCGACGTGGAAGCCGGCCTCCTTCCAGTCGTCCGCGGTTCCGTCAATGACGATGCCGTCCAGTTTCGGCACGTCGAACACGCGTGCGCCCTCGTCGGCGACCAGTTGTCCAGCAAGCAACACGGCCAGTGCCACCGTTGCCAAGACCATCTCCGTAGCGCGATTAACGGCAAGTTTCTTCATTTCGACACCTCTCTCTTTCAAATCATTTGGAATCGAGGACTTTGTTGTGCGCTGAACCCTCACGCCGGAGTCGCAACTCCATGTAGATCACGTCGAGCCAGCAGTCGAACTTAAAGCCCACCTCGCGCAGATGGCCCACCTGTTCGAAGCCGAACTTGGCGTGTAGACCGATGCTGGCAGTCTGGTCCCCGTCAATGCCTGCGATGATCGCATGATACCCCAGCACGCGGGCACGCTCGATCAGATCCCGCAACAAAGCCGCCCCGATCCCGCAGCGATGAAAGGCGTGGTCCACGTAGACGGAGTTCTCGACCGTATACCGATAGGCAGAGCGCGCGTGGTACGCCGACAGCGACCCCCAACCAACGATTCGTCCGTTCACCTTAGCCACCGTCACGGGATGCGCTGTACCGTGGCGGGCAAATCATTCCCGACGTCCCTCGATGGGTTCAGGCTGCTCCTGGTATGTGCAGGTAGAGTGCCGGACGTAGTGATTGTAGATCGCATTGATCGCCGCCAGATCTTCGGCGCATGCCAATCGAATCACCGGCGTCAGCGTTTCTGCAGGAGCGGCTGTCATGTTGCTGTTTCCTGGCTTTCTTTGGCCTGGGCCGCGGGCGGCGGACGACGCAGGACCATCCAGCGCTCCGGCATACTCTGTGGATCGGTAATCGGACGAAAGCCCAGCGGCGCGTAGACGCCGTGAGCGTCCCGCGTTGCCAGCGCCCAGGTCCTGACCGCTGCCAGTTCCGCATGACCGAGGGCATACTGAACCATGGCTCGCCCGACCCCGCGCCCACGGTACGCTTCCTCCACCACGACATCGGCGAGGTACGCGATTCGCGACTTGTCGGAGATGACCCGGGCATAGCCGATTTGCAAGCCGTCAGCCGCAAAAGCGCCGATGACGAGCGCCGAGTTCCGCGCCTCACGTTCCACCGTTTCCCGCGTGATCCCCGGTACCCAATAGGACGCGGTCAACCACGCATGGACGCGGCCGAAGTCCATCGCGCCGCCGCCGTCACGGATCGTGCAGTAGTCAGGTGGGACTGTGTTCATGGCTTCCTCGGAACGAGCTGGTTCAGGCCGGTGAGAACTCCACGATCGCTTCGATCTCCAGCGGAATCTGGTGCGGGGCGGAACCGGCGCCGATGGCGGTGCGGGCGTGCCGGCCGCGTTCGCCGAAGACCTCGACGAACAGGTCGGAACAACCGTTGATGACCTGGGGATGCGCGGTGAATTCCGGTACGGCGTTGACGAAGCCGGTGACCTTCACGATGCGCGTGACGCGGTCGAGGCTGCCGAGTTCTTGTTGGATGACGGCCAGCAGCATCAGTCCGGTCGAACGTGCATACGCGCACGCCTGTTCGACCGAAACCTCGCGCCCGACTTTGCCAGCCGCGTTGCCGACGCCTTTGCCGGCAAGAAACAGCAGGTTGCCGGTGCGGACGGCATGGACGTAGTTGCCCGCGGGTGCCGGTACTGTCGGTAGTTGTATTCCCAGTTGACGCAATCGCTCGTTGGCTGAACTCATTTTGTAACGCCTTCAGTTTGGGTTGCGAATCGGAACGTCATCATGCGCTGGTCAATTCTCCGCCACCAACTCCACGCGGCTGACGGTCACGGCTTGCCCGCCGAGCAACACCCGGTCCCCGCGCACGCCGACTTTGACCACGCCGCCGCGGGGGCTGGCTTGATACGCGATGAAATCGGCTTTGCCCAGTTTCGCCTGCCAGTACGGACCGAGCGCGCAATGGGCCGAGCCGGTCACAGGGTCTTCATTGACCCCGGCCGCGGGCGCAAAGAAACGCGAGACGAAATCATACTCCGCCGATGCGCTCCGGCAGGTCACAATCACCCCGCGCACCGGCAATTTCGCCAGCGCGGTGAAGTTCGGCGTCAGTCCGCGCAACGTCTTCTCGTCAGCGACTTCGACGAGGTAGTCCATGACATTCAAGCCGGTCGACAGCAACTGGCAGCCGAGCGTCTCCGCCAGGCCAACGGGCGGCGCGCACGGCGCGCAGACTTTCGCCGGAAAATCCATCTCGATCCAATCGCCCGCGCGCCGGCAAGTGAGCCGGCCACTCAAGGTGTCGAATCGTGCCGGCTCATCCGGCTTGAGCCTGCCGGTTTCCCAGAGTGTATGCGCGCTCGCCAACGTCGCGTGCCCGCACAGCTTCACCTCGACGGTCGGCGTGAACCACCGGAGCGCGAACGCGTCGCCGTGGCGCTGGAGAAAGGCGGTCTCCGACAAGTTCATCTCGCGCGCGACGAGTTGCATCCACGCCGCGTCGCGCGGTTCCCCCAAGAGACACACCGCGGCAGGGTTGCCGGCAAACGGCCGATTCGTGAAGGCGTCAACGATGTGTAGGTTCAGACTCATGGGTTCTCTTGTTTCCTCTCGGATTCATCTTCACATGACTTGTCGGAGGCATCGTCCTGCAAGTATCCCCGCTCTGGTTGTGCCATGCCGAGACTCAACACCGCCATCGCCGTCAGTCTTACCGCGATCTCCGCCGCTAGAAATGTGAGCTTCTCCCGGACGTTCCACTGGCCGTGCCAATCGCCACGATTCGAATAACGTTCGGCTTCATCGGGTCCCACTCTTCCGTATCACCAGTGACAAGAAATCGCTTTTCGGCTGGTACGGCCTACACGGGCCGAAAGCATGCCGGGACCGGTCTGACGCAACGATGTCATGAACAGGAGCATGGCAGAAGCGGGGATGAACATCAAGATCACCACGGACGCACTACCGACGACACGCATTGCTCCCAAATGTTTTGACTGGTCAACGGGCGCATGGCGCATCCGCGTCCGTCCACATTATGCCGACGCGCCATGACGTGACGTATCGGGACGGCCACCCCATGCCGGTCTATGACGGCCGTCTGCCGCTCCACAGCCCTTGCGCGATCTCCTTCCATTCGAGATCGGAAATCTCCGGCCGCGCGGCGGACAGAACGATCAGACGGTCGGAACGCGTCATCCGGGCAACCCAGGGCCGGTAGCCCGCCCACGTCCCTTCGTCGGCCTGGATGCCGCGAAGGATTCGCAGGTTTTCGGGCGTCATCAATCCGGACTCGAACCCATAGACGTAGCGCCACGCTCCTTCCGGGTGCTCGAAGAAGAGGCGGGTGAACACGGCCATCTGCGAGTTATAGACCACTCCGCCCGGCTCGGGAAGCCAGGCAGCCGTTCCGCCGTCGTTCCCTGGCGAACCGGCGCTCCGGTCTTCCTTGGCCGCCCAGACCGTGTGGGTCCATCGCTCGCCGCAGTCGCCTGCAAAAGAGCAGATCAACGCCGCGCAGGACAGACCGACGAGCGCCAACCGCCGCGACCCCGGAAGGAGGCCGTCCCTTTCCAAGATTTGTTGAATGGCCAGCGCCATCCAGAGCAGTGTCGCGGGAAGTCCCCACTCGCTCCACCAACGGCTGACCAGCAAGCCGCCGATCCATCCCAGGAGGCCGAGCGACAGGAACAATCGTTCATCCGATTCGACCGCCCGCGTTCCCAGGACCCGGCGGCGGACCAGCCAGACGACGGCAAGCGCCAGCAGATACGTGGCGCATCCGTCGGTCGGATGGAATTCACTGACCAGGAACCGGGGGAGCGACCCATGGCCAAAGGCCAGGCAAAGGTGGGCGACTTGTTGGCGCAGGTAATCGAAGGGATGGCCCGTGAGCGCCGCTCCGAGGAAGGAGCCGGTCAACCAACAGGCGCCGAACCCGGCCGCGGCCGGGAACTCTCCCAGGACGAGGAAAGCGGCCGGGATTGCGCCCCAGAGATACCAGGCGCCATGGATCCAGGCGGACAGGGCCAGCAGGCTAACGGTCAATAAAACGAGGGGCGTGGACGGCTTTCTCGGGGCTCGCCTCCAAAGGAAGAGCAAGATCAGGAGGAACGCCTCGGTGAGGAGGTAGGGACGGCCCCGGGTCAGGCGGAAGAAGAAAGTGTCAGGCAGCGCTACGCCGGCGACGGTCAGAGCGATCACCCAGGCCTCCGGCCGCCGGAAGAGCGGCAGAACCGCCATCGTCGCCAGGATCAGCAGCGAGGTGTAGGAGAAGATCGCGAGCGCCGCGGGGCCGCCGCCGGACCCCCGGTGCATGAGCGACAGCAGGGCGTGCCAGCCCGGGTTGGGGTCGAGGCGCACGTCGCCGCGAAGCACGAGAATTTCGTTCCAGGGTTTACCCGACAGCGCCTTGGCGGCGTGGTACAGGCAGTCGTCGAACGGGATGAACCGGTAGTGGAAGACCAGGATGCAGGGGATGGCCAGGAGGGTCAGATACACGCCGACTCGCGCTGTCCCGCCTGTGTTCACGCCCGGGACTCTACACACACGCCCCTCGGAATCCAACACTATCCGACACACGATCTTCGCAGGGCGCGGAGAATGGGGCAGTCGGTCCCGTCGCCTTCATCGGCCCATAATACTTGAGGCGAGCGCCGCCGCCGCGTCGGATGCCTTGCAGCGCAACGTGACGTTCACAACCTTGTTCTGACGCGAAATCTGCCCCAGTTCGGCCAGCTTTCCCAGTTCGCTGGTCGCGTCGGCCAGGTTGGCGGCCAGAGCCATGCTCCGGATGTAGGTTTCAATCCGATCCGCGGCGTCGGGCGATACGGCGGCCAGCCACAGGCCGGCCTCCGCGATTCCCTTATTCTCTCCGATCAGGACCGTGGCCGTGTCGGTGTTGCGCAGAATCTCGGCCCGGATAGGGTTTTCGTCGGACCCCGAATAACTCCGGGTCACGGCCGTGAAGAAGACTCCGTCCCTCGAGGCGGGGAGGGGAAGTCCCTGGCGCGTGTCGCTGAGGCTGGGTTTGCTGCCGCCGAGCACGTCGAGGGCGGCGTTCAAGGCCGGTTCGTCGGAGCCGACGATCAGAAGTTTCGCCGTGTAAAAACAGGCCGCCAGGTTCGCTCCGGAGTTCTTGTCCCGCCACAGGTGAAGGGTGAGTTTGCCCGCGGTTTTGGAGCGATACTGCGCGTTTCCGGCGATGCGTTTGGCGAACAAGCCGGGATTCAGGGCTCCCGCGATCAGCGCCACGCCGCGGCTTCCGGAAATCTCCTCGCCATAGAGGGTCACTTGCCGGACGTCCTCGAGCGGTTCGATGCCGAGGAAAAGGCGGTAGTGCGCCAGTTGCGACTGGAAGGCCTTGCCGCGCACCGGGTCATTGAGAAGGCTGGCGCACGTTTGAGACGCCGCGAACCGGTCCATGTCCAAGTGAACGACCCACTTGGCGTTGGCGGAAATCTGAGCCTTCGGGATCGCCGCGGCCGCGGCCGTGGCGACGATCGCGGCGGACAGGAACAACGGACAAATGAGCTTTCGGGTCATGGTTTCCCCAACGGTGTGTCGGGGCCGAATAATGCGGCATAACGCGGCGCCGCGGCGAGTCATTTCTTCAGGCGTTTCTTTGGTGGAGGGGGCGGTTCCATTCTGGTACATTGCGCTCCACTTTTTTCGGGCGACAACGCCCGGCCGGGAGAGAACCATGAAGTTACTGGGCATTGACATCGGCGGGACCAAGACCTCGGTTTGCGTGGGAAACGTGCATGGCGAGATCATGGCGTCAAAGCGCATTCCGACGTCCTGTGAGTCCATCGAGACCTACCGGCGGCAGCTCCTGGAACTTTGCTTCGCCGTGCTGGAGCAGGCGAAGGTCCAACCCGAGGCGCTGAACGCGGTGGGGATTTCCGCGCCGGGTCCGCTTGACGTGAAGCGCGGCGTGCTGATCGCCCCTCCGAACAATCCCGGCTGGAAGGACGTGCCGATCGTGGCCCTGGTTCAGAAAGCGTTCAAGGCGCCCGTGTACCTGAACAACGACGCCAACGCCTGCGCGTTGGCCGAACTGCTGTTCGGCAGGCACAAGGGCGTCCAGAACCTGGTGTATCTCACCTTCAGCACCGGCATGGGCGGCGGCATTATCGCCAACGGCGAACTGATTCAGGGCCGGACCGACACCGGGGGCGAAGTCGGCCATCACACGCTGGATCCGAGCGGGCCGCTTTGCGGCTGCGGCCAGCGCGGGTGCTGGGAGGCGTACGTCGGCGGGCGGAACGTGGCCGAACAACTCAAGCGGAAGATCGGCGAAGGGAACATCAAGACGGCCATTGTGGACAAAGCCGGCGGGATCGAGCGCATTGACATGCGGGCCCTTGAAGCGGCCGCCAAGGAGGGCGACCGCTTCGCCATGGCGGAATGGGATCTCTTTGCCGAACGCATGGCGCAGGGCATCGGCAACCTGATCATGATCCTCAATCCGGACGTGGTGATCCTGGGCACAATGGCGATTCACGCCGGCGAATTCGTCATGGCGCCCATTCGCGACAAGCTGCCGAAGTACGCCTGGGAGTGGCCGCTGAAAGCGTGCAAGGTCGAGGCGAGCCAACTGGGCGGGAAAATCGGCGATCTGTCGGCCCTTGCCGTGGCCATGACGGAACTCAAGAGCGCGTGATGTAAGGCGAGCGCTAGGAGCGCGGGGTATGCGTTTTCGCCGGAAAAGACGGGTCATAGCGGGACTCCATCCGATGGAACGGTCCACCGGCCTGAACCTTGAGCCCTGCTTCCTGGCCGCCTGCTACGCCAGCACGCTCTCGAGAAACGTCCCGGTGTGGGAACGGGCACAACGGGCGACGTGCTCGGGCGTGCCTTGCGCAACCACGCGGCCGCCGGCGGACCCGCCTTCGGGGCCGAGATCGATCAGCCAGTCGGCTTCGGCGATCACGTCGAGATTGTGCTCAATGACCACCAGCGTGTTGCCTGCGTCCACCAGCCGGTGCAGCACCTTGATGAGTTTCTCCACGTCCGCCATGTGCAGTCCGATAGTCGGTTCATCGAGCACATAGAGGGTGTGCGGGGCCGTCGCGCCTCGGCGGCCGGCGGGCCGCGCCCTGGCGAGTTCGGTCACCAGCTTGATGCGCTGCGCCTCCCCGCCGCTAAGCGTGGGGCTTGGCTGGCCGAGCGTCAGGTAGCCGAGCCCCACGTCGTGCAGGAGCCGCAGGGCGTGATGAATGCGCGGATGCGGCTCGAAGAAAGCCGCGGCGTCGTCCATCGTCATGTGCAAGATCGCGGCAATGTTCTTGTCGGCATAGGCGATAGCAAGCGTTTCGGGGGCGAAACGCGCGCCGCCGCACACGTCGCAGACCACGGCCACATCGGGCAGGAAACTCATCTCGATCCGTTTCAGGCCCTGGCCCTCGCAAGCTTCGCAACGTCCGCCGGCCACGTTGAACGAAAAGCGGCTCGGACCATACCCGCGTATCCGGGCGTCAGGCGTGGCCGCGAACAAGCGGCGGATTTCGTCCCAAAAGCCGACATAAGTGGCGGGGCAGGAACGGGGCGTCTTTCCGATGGGCGTCTGGTCCACTTCGAGCACCCGGGCGATGCGTTCGTATCCGGCGATGCTTCTGCAGCCGGCGAAGGCGTCTGGCGTGGCGGTCCGGCGGCGGTCCGCGGTCAGTTCTTTGAGATTGGCGTGAATGATGTCGCGGACCAGCGTGCTTTTGCCGCTTCCGCTGACTCCGCTGATGCAGACGAGGCAACCCAGGGGGAGGTTGACGTCAAGGTTCTTGAGATTGTGCAGACTCGCGCCGGAAATGCGAAGCCAGGTCGAGTCCCCGGCCGTTCGGTCCGGAACCCCGCGGCGGGTTCCGGCGAGCGGGTGCCGGAGCGGCTCGCGGAGGAAGCGGCCGGTCACGGAACGCGGGTTGCGCATGAGCGACTTGACCGAGCCCGCGCCGACCACGTGGCCGCCGTTCAGCCCCGCGCCGGGACCGAGGTCAATCACGTGGTCCGCCTGCCGGATCGTATCTTCGTCGTGCTCGACGACGACCACGGTGTTGCCCTTATTCTTCAGGCGGCGCAGCGTGTCGAGGAGCATCCGGTTGTCGCGGGCGTGCAGTCCGATGGTGGGTTCGTCGAGGATGTAGCAGACGCCCCGGAGGTTGGAGCCCAGTTGGGCCGCCAGCCGGATACGGCGCGCCTCGCCGCCGCTCAGCGTGGGGGCGCCGCGATCGAGCGACAAATACGGAAGCCCCACTTCCATCAGGAATCCGAGTCGGGACCGGAGTTCGGGGAGGAGGTCCCGGGCAATCTCGGCGTCCCGGCCCTTCAGTCGCAGGGCGCGGAACGTCCGTTCCGCGTCTTTGACCGAAAGCGCCGCGAACTCGGCTATGGACCGGTCCTGGAACGTGACGGCCAACGCCTCGGTCCGGAGCCGGCGGCCCTTGCAGCCGGGGCACACCCGCTCGCCGCCTTCCCACCACTCATTCCACCAGATTTCCTCGCCGGTTTGGTTCTCGTCAAAGCCGGACATCAGTTCGCCCGTTCCATAGCAGCGGGGACACCAGCCGTGTTTGGAGTTGTAGGAGAAGAGCCGCGGATCGAGTTCGGGGAAACTCCGGTTGCACTTGGGGCACGCGCGTTTGACCGAATACACGGCGTCGGTTCGGATCCCGCGCGGATCGGCCGCCAGGTACGCCACGCCTTTGCCGAATTCCAGGGCGCGGCCAAGGAGTTCGCGCAGAGCTCCCTCGGTGCGGGCACTGACCTCGGCCGCGCCCACGGGCAGTTCGATGGAGTGCTCCTTGAAACGATCCAGGCGCGGCCAGGGTTGGGTCGGGATCAGGCGGTCGTCCACCCGCAGGCGGTCAAACCCGCGGCCGGCGGCCCAGACCGCCAGATCGGTGTAGTAGCCTTTTCTCGACACCACGAGCGGGGCCAGCAGGCTGACTCGGCGCCCAACATAACGGCGCAGAATCTGCGCGAGGATTTGGTCGGGCGTTTGAGGCTGGATGGGGATCTTGCATTCCGGGCAGTGCTGGAGGCCGAGTTTCACGAACAGGAGCCGTAGGAAGTGATAGATTTCCGTGACGGTGGCGACGGTGCTTTTGCGTCCGCCGCGGCTCGTGCGCTGCTCAATGGCGACCGTGGGCGGAATGCCGAAGATGGCGTCCACGTCCGGTCGGGCCGCGGGCTGGACGAACTGGCGGGCATAGGCGTTCAAGGATTCCAGGTAACGGCGCTGTCCCTCGGCGAAGAGAATGTCGAACGCCACGGTGCTCTTTCCGCTCCCGCTCACCCCGGTGATGACCGTGAAGCGGTCGCGCGGAATCGACAGGTCGACGTTCTTGAGATTGTGTTCGCGGGCATGGTGGATGGTGATGGCGGGGGAATGGTTGAGGGTTGAGGGGTGAGGGGTGAGGGGGAATGGTTGATGGTTAACGGGTTGATGGTTAATGGGGGGTGGAGAAAACAAGGCGCGGAGGGCGGCGCCGGTGTGGCTGCCGGGGCAGGCGGCGATGTCGGCGGGCGTGCCTTGACCTATCACCTCGCCGCCCTTGTCGCCGCCTTCCGGGCCCAGGTCAATGATCCAGTCCGCGGAGCGAATCACATCGAGATTGTGTTCGATCACGACGATCGAGTTGCCCGCGGCCACCAGTCTCCGCAGGGCGACCAGAAGCGTGGCGATGTCGTTGAAATGCAGGCCGGTCGTGGGTTCGTCGAATAGGAAGAGAGTCCCGCTGCGGGATTCGCCCGACGCGCTTTCCGCCAGATGGCCCGCCAATTTGAGGCGCTGGGCCTCGCCGCCGCTCAGGGTTGGGGTGGGCTGCCCGAGCTTGATGTAGCCGAGTCCGACGTCCCGCAACGGCGCGAGGCGGGCAAGGACCTCTCGCTGCGAGGCAAAGAAATCGCACGCCTCGGTGACGGTCAGGTCGAGAATATCGGCGATGGATTTTCCGCCGACCCTGACCTCCCGCACTTCGGGGCGATAGCGCAGGCCGTCGCAGTCGGGGCAACGGATGAAGACGTCGCTGAGGAACTGCATCTCGACCCGTTCGAACCCGTTCCCGCCGCACGTGGGGCAGCGGCCGGTCCCGGAGTTGAAGCTGAACGTTCCGGCGGTGTAGCCGCGTTCGCGCGCGGCCGGCTGGGCGGCGAAGATGGCGCGGATGGCGTCGAACGCCCCGACGTAGCTGCCGGGCGTCGAACGCGTCGTGCGCCCGATCGGCGACTGGTCCACCATAACGACGTCCGCGACCCGCTCGTGGCCTTCGATGGCGCGATGCCGACCGGGGTGTTCCAGCGGCTTGTGCTTGAGCTTGCGGAGGGCGTAGTAGAGGACGTTCTGCACGAGCGTGGACTTGCCCGAGCCGCTGACGCCGGTGATGCACACGAGCCGGGCGAGCGGGATTTCGACGTCAATGTTCTTGAGGTTGTTTTCGGCGGCGCCGAGAATGCGGAGGGGCGGGAGCCGGCGATTCTCATTTTGGCCGATGGCGGCGGGAAGGTTTCGCGGGCTCAACCTTTCCCGCCCTTCTACCGTTTGCGGAATCTTTGAATCTCTTGTGGGGCGAGAAGGGTCGAAGACCTTCCCGCCGAGTGAATGCTCGGGCGAGGCCCAGACCCTATCGTGCGCCAGGTATTGGCCGGTGAGCGAACGGCGGCAGCGCAGCAAGCCCTTGAGCGCCCCGAAGTACACGATTTCGCCGCCCTTTTCGCCGGCGCCGGGCCCCAGGTCCAGCACGCGATCCGCGGCGCGGATCACGTCCGGATCATGCTCGACGACGATCAGCGTGTTGCCCGAGTCGCGCAGCCGGCGGAGGATGCGGATCAGCCGCTCGATATCCCGGGGATGCAACCCGATGCTCGGTTCGTCGAGGACAAACAGCGTGTTGACGAGCGAAGTCCCCAGGGCCGTGGTCAGGTTGATGCGTTGCACTTCGCCGCCGCTCAACGTCCGCGACTGGCGGTCGAGCGTCAGGTAGCCGAGGCCGACTTCGACCAGATACCCCAGGCGCGTCCTGATCTCGCGGAGGAGCATGTCCGTGGCTTCGTCGAGAGGGGCCGGCAGGCGCAGAGAGTCGAAAAATGCCTTGCAGCGGTCAATGGGCAGAAGCACGACGTCATGGATGGACAAGCGCGCCGGGCCGAGCCGCCATAGAAGGGCGTCAGGCTTGAGCCGCGCGCCGTTGCAGTCGGGGCATTCCCGGTAGGTCCGGTAGCGGGAGAGCAGAACGCGGATATGCATCCGGTAGCTCTTGCTTTCGAGCCACTCGAAGAAACGTTTCGCGCCATACCAGACCTTGTCTTCCCACGGTCCTTCGCCCTCGATGACCCAGCGCCGATGTTCGGGAGAAAGGTCGCGCCACGGCACGTCCACGGGCACCTTGCGTCGGCGCGCGAAGGCCATGAGGTCGTCCTGGCATTCCCTGTAGCTTTCGGTTTGCCACGGCTTCAGGGCGCCTTGCGCGAGCGTCTTCGTGTCGTCGGGAATCGCCAGGCCGTAGTCAATGCCGATGGTGCGCCCGAATCCGCGGCAGGTGTCGCAGGCGCCCTCCGGCGAATTGAAGGAGAAGAGGCCTGGCGTGGGGTCGCGGTAGTGAATGTCGCAGTCCGCGCAATGCAGGTCCGAGGAAAAGCGGAGGGTGGCGGCCGGTGTACGATCCGGGCCGAGGCGGTGAACCGTCACGCGGCCCTGGCCATGCTTGAGGGCGGCCTCCAGCGATTCCACGGCGCGGGTCCGCTTCGTGCCGGAAAGGGCGATTCGATCCTGGATGACGTCCAGCGCGTCGCCCCGGCGTGTCACCCGCTCGTAGCCCTGCCGGGCCAGGAGTTCCCGGACCTCGGTTTCCGAGAAGTTCCGCGGGATGGGCGCGGCGAACGAGATTTGAATCTCGGAGGGAGCCGTGCCGCTCCACGCCTCCGTCAGTTGGTCGAAAATGGAATCCGGCGTGTCACGCTGGACGGGCCGGCCGCAGTCGCGGCAGTAGAGGCCGGCCGCGCGGGCAAACAGGAGTTTGAGGTGGTCGTTCAACTCGGTCATGGTGCCGACGGTGGAGCGGGAGGTCCTGACGGGGTTGGTCTGGTCAATCGCAATGGCCGGCGGAATGCCTTCGATCCGGTCGGCGCGCGGTTTGTCCATGCGGTCGAGGAACTGGCGGGCGTAGGGCGAGAAGGTTTCCACGTAACGGCGTTGCCCTTCGGAGTAGATCGTGTCGAAGGCGAGCGAGGATTTGCCCGAGCCGCTGACGCCTGTGATGACGATCAGTTCGTGGAGGGGGATCGCGAGGTCGAAGCCCTTCAGGGTGTTTTGGCGCGCGCCCTCGATGAGAATGCATTCTTTTCGGGACATGACTCGCATCATGGTCGCGCAGTTGGCCTCCCGTTGTCAATCGGGCGGCGAGGATGGCAGAAAAGCACAGCGGCGGCCACGCCCCTTCTGGAATCCACGCGATCCTCCCTGTCGGCGTTGCGGCGGAGAAGCAAAACAGTGCTTTATGAACGGCCTGTCGTTTGGTATGGCTCCGGCAAGGATTGGCGGACACGCGCATGTTCAAGTATTTCGCCTATTTTCTGGCCGGGGCGGTCAGCCGCGGCACTCCCCGGCGGTTCGCGTACTGGCTGGCGCTTCGAATCGCGGATCTGTATTTCTTTCTCGACCGGCGGGGCCGTCGTGCGGTAATGGCCAATCTGCGTCAGGTGTTCGCGTTCCGGGGCGAACAACCCGGCCGGCGGCAATTGAGGTTGGCGGCCCGCCGCACCTTCCAGAACTTCGCGAAGTATCTGGTGGACTTCTTCCGGTTCTCCCGCCTGACCGAGACCGAGATTCGAGAGCTTCTGGAGATCGAACACGGCGAGAATCTTGAACAAGCCAAGGCGGATGGGAAAGGCGTCATTTTGATTACGGGACATTTGGGCAACTGGGAACTGGGCGGAGCCGTGCTGGCGAGCATGGGGCATCGGATCAATGCCGTGGCGCTGCGCCACCCGTCGGCGAAGGTGAACGATTTTTTCCAACGTCACCGCCGCCAGCGGGGGGTCAAGATCGTGCCGCTGGGGCATGCGGTTTCGGAACTTATCAACGCGTTGCGGAGACAGGAGTGCGTCGGCTTGCTGGCCGACCGCGATTACTCTCGGCACAACGATTTCGTACCGCTCTGCGGCGTGCCCGCCAGCCTGCCGCGGGGGCCCGCCTGGCTGGCGGAGCAGACGGGCGCCCCCATTGTTCCGGTGTTCGTCCTGAGGCAGGACGACGACACGTTTCTTCTGCGCGTCGGCGAACCCCTGCGGGCGAACGTCGGCGGCAGCCGCAAGGATCTTCAGCGCCGGATTTGCGGCGTCCTGGAGACGGCGATCGGCGGGAACCCGTCGCAGTGGTTCATGTTCGAGCGCGTTTGGGACGGACACAACTACGTTGGCGCGGCGGCGGCGACTCGCGCCTCGGGAAGCGAAGGCGGGCGCCCGTGAGTGAACTCGACCCACAGCGCATTTGTGCCGTCATTGCCGCCTACAACGAGGGGGGGCGGATCGGGGGCGTGGTGCGGCGGGTCCGCGCCGTGCTGCCCGACGTGGTTGTGGTGGACGACGGGTCGGCGGACGCCACGGCCAAGGAAGCCGAAGCGGCCGGCGCCCTGGTACTCAAGCATGCCGTCAACAGCGGGAAGGGCGCGGCTATGGCTACGGCCTTCGACTTTGCGCGTGCGCAGGGGTTTGAGGCGGCGATCACGCTGGACGGCGACGGCCAGCACGATCCGGCGGACATGGCCAGGTTTCTCGCCGTCTATCGGGAGGGAGAATTCCGAGTGTTGGTGGGGAATCGCATGGCGGACACGCGCCACATGCCTTTGGTTCGCCTGCTGACCAACCGGTTCATGAGCTGGCTCTTGAGCCGCGAGATGGGCCAGCGGGTGCCGGACACGCAGTGCGGGTTTCGCCTCTATTCGCTCGATGTGCTGGCCGGCGCGTTGCCGCAAGACCGCCGTTTCGCGGCGGAATCCGAAATCCTCATGGAACTTAGCGTGCGGGGGGTGAGAATCGGTTCCGTGCCCGTGGCGACCGTGTACGGGACGGAGCAAAGCAAGATCCACCCCGTCAAGGAC
>Ga0182021_10003591_pt1 | contig 18251 bp, 17 predicted proteins | sample 612E3MmetaG_FD_120493 | JGI IMG/M metagenome (GOLD analysis project Ga0182021, IMG submission 120493) | Permafrost microbial communities from Stordalen Mire, Sweden - 612E3M metaG (Illumina Assembly) | ecosystem: Environmental > Terrestrial > Soil > Wetlands > Permafrost | place: Sweden... | reverse complement strand
TTGATAAAGCCAGTCTTTGATGCTCTGGAAAAGGTTTACAATGAAGTTCTAAAGCCAATCGGCGACATTTTGGGCACCATTGGCAACGGCTTAGGCAGTGTCGGAAAAGCTATCAGCGGCGGTCTAGGTAGTGTTGGGAAAATGCTTGGACTTGCAAGCGGAGGAATTGTTACTGAACCAACGGTAGCGATGGTTGGCGAGGATGGCCCCGAAGCTGTGTTTCCCTTAGATGAGAATGTTGGCGATGTCCTTGACGATATTACTGGAGGCGGAGCAATTCAAACAACCAGCAACAGCACAGTCAACAGTGGAGATTCGAATCAGAACATCACAATTCAGATGACCACAAACCCTCAGATCTCCATCGCACAACTTAGCGGCAACGCAAGCCTCACAGACATTATCAACGCCATAACAAATGCAGTCAATAACGGGATGGCTCAACCGCTCATTGATGCACTCAATAAGGCGTTTGCTGAGCAAGTTCGGAGGCGACGCTAAAAATGACAAGTGGTTGGGCTCTTACTCAAGGGTCAACAACTGTTAATTTACCTACGGCACCAAAGGTAATTAACGATCAGAACCCCGCGGATATTACAGTTGTTAAGGTTCAGGGCGCTGCTCCGGTGCTTGTTGGAGTTGATCTTGACGCCCGAACTATCCGTTTAGAAGGGAGCATTTGGGTTCATGGCCAAACAAATGCGCAGTTAGAAACAACTTATTTGGCACCGCTGCGAGCAATGGCAAGGCAATTAGTCATAGTCACAGATCCCGACAGCCAATTTAGCGGAAACTGGATCATGAAAGAGCCCGATTTTAAACGTGAAGCGGAAGGCGCTGAAGTCCGTTACACTTACACGATCACGCTGCTGCAGGGTCAAAGCATAGTGGTGCTCTAAGATTGGCAGCGAAATATCTTTTTCAATACTGCAACGGCGCAACCTGGACCACCATTTCAGGCGTAACTTTCGATCATACGCTCGAGGAGCTGAATGGAACTGAAGAATTCATCTTCAATTTGCCAAACACTCCAGGAAACCGAACAATCATTGCAAACAACGTCTTATTGAACGCGAGCTACAACGGATCCGTTATCTTCTATGGCTTACTAACTGGAGCCGACTACACCGCTGCAAACCTTAATTGTAAAGTTTACAATCCCGTCTTTGTTGCTCTCAAACAAGCGACAGGCGTTTTGAATAAGAGCTATACTTCTGTTGCTGCAAACTCCATTCTCGCTGACATTATAGCTCTCACAGCTGCCCAAGCAAGCCCTTTTGTTCCAGCTATAACGGCTGGAGCTTGCCCCACAACTGCAGTTAGCATAAAATTCACCAACGCCAATCCCTTCGATGCCATGGTATCTCTCACCAAAGCTCTCGCCTTATATTATTGGGGCGACGGCAACGCCTTAACCATAAACATTGGCACTCGCGATAACACAGTTCAAACGCCAACGATTTATGAGCAAGGAACCAAAAGAGGCGTAGATCGCAGTAAACAAATCGGTCAAGTAGTCATTAAAGGAACAGACGTTTCCGGAGTCCAAATTCAAGGCTCTGCAGGAACCAGCGGAGCCCTAAAATACTTCACTGATTCTAAAGCGGCAGACGTCGCAACCTTAAACAGTCTTGCCTCATACAAATTGACTTTGCTAAATAACCCTTCGACTGGCAACCCAATAGTCGTTTTGACAGATCAAGCCTACGCATACAAGCCTGGCCAATATGTCAGTATTTCGAGAGCAGACTTGGCGCTTTCAGGCTCTTTCATTATTCAGAGAATAACCAAACGTGACGTTTTAACTACAATCGATGTTGATGTGCCAGTAAACCAAGATGATGTTTACCTGACTGAAACCGATCAATATGGAGATCTCGCAACCTACCAATCGCAACCAACCACAAACACACCAACAGCATTAACGCTTCAAGGGCTTCTACATCTCTATCACTTATCAGAAGGCTCCGGAGCCGTAGCGACCGACAGCTCGCCAAATGGAACCGCTAAAAATGGAACAATCACAAACGGATCCTGGGTAAATGGAGCTATCCCTGGAACAAAAGTTATCAACTTCAGCGGAACTGGATACATTGATGCAACCAACACGGACGTTTTGGGCAACACTTTAGCTATAGGCTGCTGGTACAGTCCTTCATCCCTCATAGATCATGGAGCCATGATAGGAAAAGCCAACAATTTCCTTCTCGAGATCTCAGGCACTTCAGGAGCAATCCGTTTCGGTTTACATATAGGCGGATCCTGGATGTACTTAACAACTCCAACAGGAACTATCTCAGCAAATGGCAGAGGTTTCGCTTTAGCCGTCTATGATGGGTCTAAAATGTACCTCTACGTTGCCAACCCTCAAGTGCTAAACCAACTTTTGAATTATAGTCAAGCACAAACTGGCAGTCTTGATAGCTCTTCAGCTGATCTCTACTTAGCCGCATCAGGCTACAAAGGAGCCGTAGCTGAAGTTATGATCTGGGGCAGAGCTCCGAGCGCTCAGGAGGTGCAGGAGCTATTTTTTCGACCCCTTACTCGAATTGTAGCCAAAAGTTCTGGTCCGTCAGGAATCAAAAATCTTGCTTTGACAGTCATCAATATTTCGGTGGCGTAAATTAATGTCTGTAATGAACGGTGCAACCATAACAATTCAGTAAGGATCCACCCTTGTTGCCACTCTTACGGCTGATGTAAATGGTCAAGCAAATTGTACTCTTCCACAAGGCACATATCAGGTTACAATAGCTAAAACAGGCTACGTAACAACCATCTATCAGATTGTTATCTCTGCGGATAATACTTCTGCAACTTTTAATTTGCCTGCTCAGCCGCTTAAAAGCTCTCCAGCATTAATGACAGAACAACTAACAGAAAACACGATTGCGGCCAATAATGTTCCTATAACTGAGCAAATAACTGATGCTATATTGGTTGTAAACACGCCAGTTATTTCTGAAACAATTACAGACAGCCTCAACGCCTTAAACAGCACCGTTGCTTCTGAGAGTATGACTGAGGCAGCTAGCGCTGGAGCTAATCCTTCAACTTGGCAACTTATCGTTCTACTAACTTTTGATGACCCCACGCTTCCTAATGGACAAATCAATCCGAATGGAAACCTTGGGGAAAACAACCAAGTTTCAACAACTGCCACAACCAAACAGTACAGTATCTACAACTACGAAATAATTGACGGCATAATAGTCAATAGCAATAGCGGCACATCCTATGAAGCTCCCAACACTAATCATTCTTACACAATTCCCAACCAAACCAAAGGAACAATACATATCTTTATTGTCAAGTTTCGAGCCGCATGGGAAATAATTACTTCTACAGGCGGCAGTGGGTCAGGAACGGTTTCACCTTCAGGCACTTTTGAAGTTGCAGACGGATCCGCAATTACCGTTTCAGCAACGCCAAGTTCGAACGTAAACATGGGTGATGGGCACACAAAAATTTACTTTTTAGATCATTGGGAACTCGACGGACAAGTCGTAAGCAGTGGCAGTGTACCATCGCAACCTAAAGCAACTACGCATACCCTGACGGCAGTTTTCGGGTATTACTATTCACCACCTTACTAAACACAGGAGTGAAAAACAAATGATAAATGAAAAAATGGAAATTGAGAAATTACTAAAAAGTGAGCACTGGCAGGACAACCTTTCAGGCCTAAAATGGACCCCACAACTTTGCAAAGCTATTCAGCTGAAGCATTCGCATGAAGTCAGAATAAGAAGAATAGAAGATCAGCTTCCTAAACTCAAAGGAGCAACCTTAGATGATATTTTGCAGCAACGCATCGATGAGCAACATGTAAGCGACTCAACCATAGCAGCTGTTCTCAAAAGCAAAGACAACCCTCGAATAATGGAAGTAGGCTTTAGCGATCCTGATGATATGCTTCTCAACAATTTCGGAATGTGGTTAGCCTCAATAATTCAGCCACCAAGCGTAGGCATAACTGGCTATACAATGTACGATACATCAAACACAGCTAGAACAAGCATTTACTTAGACAGCACTTTCTTTAGTTCTCCAGCAGGTTTTATTTTCCAATTCGGTGCAGGCACTACAACCCCAGCAAGAACTAACTATCAAATGCAAACACCTTTTCTGGGTTCGCCAGAAATGAACAAGTTTAACGTCGGAAGCTCAAGTTACGCTGGAAATACAATCAGCTTTGCCAATGTTATTACTGCAGGCGGAAGCGGAACGATAAATGAAGTAGGTGTATTTTTCCAAACATGGATGTGGGACAGCAACAGCGTTCAAAGAGTGTTTCTATTAATTCGTGACGTCTTAGGCACAGGTATTAGTTTCGTTGCTGGCAATCCGATAGTCGCAAGCTGCGCCATGGGCATTTAGCCTAATTTTTGAAACCGCATTTGTCGTGCACTTTTAGGGTACTCCCTATTTTTTGATTTAGCTCTTTCTCGGTTCCTATCTTACGGAACAGCATCTTTTGGAGGTGAATGTAAATAATGGATATCTCGCCATATTACGGAATACTCTTTGCCCTAGCCATGGCAATCTTCACAGCACTGCTCTCATGGAAACTAAGCGGAGAAGTCTTTAGCGAAACCAAATTTCTACGATTAGTCCTTGCATCTTTTGCTTTAGCCTTAGGATTCAACATCTCAGGCACACCCTTAGCAAACGTTGCAGTCAACCCCTTCGCATCATCATTAGCAGGATTACTGTTTAGCAAAGGACTCAACTACATCAAAGAAGTCCCAACCCAATCCCTATCACAAATAGAGAACATCGTTACTGAAGCAGCAAAACAAATACCTGCTTCAGACCCAACACCTGCAACAGCATCTCCGACTCTGCCAGCTCCAGTTCCATCTTTAGCTCCGACATCTTAAAAGTTAATTTTCAATTTTTTCTTTCTTTTTTTCCAAACTTGTTCTAGCATGACCATTGAAGTTTATCAATAAATTTTCTTTTTGGCATTTTTATTCAGTTCAGCGGAGCGAATGTATCTTTACTAAAATTCTCCGAGTTAATTTCTTTAATTATTAAAGATACAAAAGTCTTAAATGATTTCACTTACCAATTGATTTCTAGATTGGGGGCTTAATTCGATCAGTTTAGCTGAGGGCTTAGTCTGTTGCATTAAGGGTTTAAAAAATTTCAGGGCAACCAAGAGGTGCTCGGTGGATTAATGACTCTGAGAGACCTTAAATTAAAGAGCTCTTATGACTCAGACACTGATAAGATACTAACCGATTTCTATGTTCCTGCACTAGCTAATTCTGTGATATATGATCGCTTAACCGGCTTTTTCTCTTCAACAACTTTGGCTACAGCGGCAAAAGGAATTGTTGGCTTGGTAAAAAACGGTGGTGTTATACGGCTAATTACTGGAGCAGTTTTCCAAGAGCAAGATATCCAAGCGATAAAAGAAGGAATTGAGACTCCTGAGAAAGTTATAGAAAAGTCGATGCTAAAAGAACTTGAGAGTCTAGAAGAAGGTTTTGTAAAAGACCATGTTAAGGCTTTGGGGTGGTTGGTAGCCAAAGGAAAATTAAAAATCAAAATTGCCATTGTCCTTGACGAGCAGGGATTTCCGTTAATTGAACAGCGACTGGCCAAACACGGTATCTTTCACCAGAAAGTCGGCATTCTCGAAGATACTGAAGGAAATCAGTTATCATTTAGTGGCTCAGACAATGAAAGTGCTAATGGCTGGAAACATAATATAGAAGAATTTAAGGTATTTAGAAATTGGATCGACGCAGAAAAGGAATATTTTAATACTGATTACCTAAAGTTTCAAAAATTTTGGTATGGAACTGCGTCGAGGACACGAATAGTAGAAATTCCTAAAGCAATCGAAGATAAACTAGTAAAAATCGCCCCAAATTCAATAGAGGAATTGAATTTAGAAAAATGGATGCAGAGTGAAAGCTTCCAGGGGATTAGACTAAGAGAATACCAAAAGAAAGCTGTTGAAAATTGGTTGGAAGCCGGGAAAAAAGGGATACTTGAAATGGCTACAGGTACCGGAAAAACAATTACAGCCTTGAGTTGTGTGGACCGACTTAGTAGAGAAGAACACAAACTGATTACTATTATAAGTAGTCCGTTTGTGCACTTAGGTGAACAATGGCTCAAAGAAACAACTAAGTTTGGAATAAGAGGAAAGAAGATGATTGCTGACAGCAGTCAAAACAAGTGGAAAGACAAACTAGTTGATTCACTACTTGATGTGGAAAACGGCGTAAACGATCACTTGATTATTTTCACAACTCACACCACTTTTTCTTCCGATGACTTCATGAAAATAATTCAGGAAAGTAAAAAACGAGATCCTAGCCAAAAAATATTATTAATCGTTGATGAAGTTCACGGAATTGGTGCCTTGCAACGAAGCGACGGGCTCATTAATGAATACGATTTTAGACTTGGATTAAGTGCAACTCCGAAAAGATGGTTTGATGATAAAGGCACCGAAAGAATCTTTGATTTCTTTGGAGACACCGTATTCGAATTTTCACTTAAATCTGCGATAGATGCAGGATTTTTGGTTCCTTATGTTTACAAACCTCATTTTACTTTTCTCACTGAAGAAGAGCTTGAGAAGTATGAAGCGGAAACTAAAAAGATTTCCAAGGCGTACTATTGTAGTAAAAATGAAAAAGAAAAAGACGAAATATACACGTTAATGCTAATAAAAAGACAAAAAATAATCAGAAACGCATCAAATAAAATTTTTGTACTTGAAAAAATTCTGGATAACATCCAACCAGTGAAACATTGTCTAATTTATTGTTCACCACAACAAATTCGGCAGGTTCAAGAAATTCTAAACTCAAAAAATGTGATTCAACACAAATTTACTGAAATTGAAGGAACCCGCGCAGAAGATCGATTTGGTGGCAAATCCGAAAGAGATTATTTAATTGAGCAATTCTCGATAGGAACGTTTCATGCGTTAGTATCGATGAAATGTCTGGATGAAGGAGTAGATGTACCACCGGCTCGAATTGCGATAATCCTTGATAATTCTGGAAACCCCAGAGAATACATTCAGAGAAGAGGCAGAGTGTTGCGGAAATACCCTGGAAAAGAGCGAGCGATAATTCACGATATTATTGTTGAACCATCGTTAAAGTCTTCTACTCCGAAAGAACTCGGAGATATAGAGCGAAAGATAATTTCTAAGGAGCTGATGCGATATCGAGATTTCGCAAGCTCAGCACAAAATGCTGATGAGTGTTTGAAAATAATGAAGAATATTGAGAGCACATATGGAGTATAGTGAATAGAAATGTCAAGCGTTAACAAGAAAATCCTCGAAACCATAGAGAAGAGCGATGCCTCTGACGAAGTAAAAGAACTTCTAAAATCGTTATTAGCTATTGAATTAAGACACCATGGAGATAAAAATCCTAGATACGCAGAAGATTACGATAGAAACATAATGCGAATTGCAAAATACAGGGAAAACGAGGGCGAGGAATAAATGCAGCTTGAATATTTGAATATGAAGAATTATCGCCAGTACCAGAATGTAAAAATAGATTTTTCACGCCAACCGACCGACAACTTTGTAATCATTCAGGGAATCAATGGTGCTGGTAAGACGAATATTTTGAACGCAATCACCTGGTGCCTTTTTGGGAAAGAGCTCCACACTAAAAGCAAGTATGCAGGCCTACCAATTGTCAATACGTCTGCCTTAAGTGAAAGTAAAAACGGTATTGTCGAATTATCTGTAGAAATGCAGTTTATAGGAGATAACGGAATGAAAATGCTCTTCTCCAGATCAATATGTTATAGAGAAAACGCGGGCAAGCTTGTGGAAATTCCGTCTATGCATGCGCCACCCTCCGTTATGCTACAAACAGAAAGAGATTGGGTTGGACCGATATATGGTGGAGATGCTCAGTTTAGAATCAACAGCTTAATTCCACCTGAAATAGAGGAATATTTTTTCTTTGATGGAGAAAGATTAGATGACTATTTTAAAGAAAATACTGGACGGGACATCAAGGATGCTGTATTTGAAATATCTCAATTACAGTTACTAGATAGATTAATTGATCATCTTCGAAGCAGGAAAAATGATTTTGTAAAACAAACAAAAGGCCTGAGCACTGAAGCAGAAAAAACCAGGGAAGAAATTGAAATTCACACTAGGTCTTTACAGGTTGATAGAGAAGAACTTGACAAATTGCAAAAACAAAAAAGCGAAGCCGAAATTCTTGAACGAGAATTCAGTACAAAGCTTCAAAACTCTTCTTTGGTTTACATCAATGGACTTCAAGAGCAAAGGACCCTTATCGATAATCGGCTTAGTTCTATTCAAGATGAGCTCGTCGATTCAGAGGATGAAAGGCTAAAAATTTTACATAACGCTATGCCGATAATCTTTGGTTATAATCCATTGAAAAAAACAACAGGCTTAATTGAATTGAGAAGGGAATCTGGTTTGATTCCACCGATGTACCGAACGATTTTCATTAAAAATCTGTTGAAGAAAGGTCGTTGCATTTGTGAAAGCGATATTTCTGAAAAGGATGAATATTCATGTACACGGCGGCAGAAAGTTGAAAGTTTCTTAGAAGAAGGAGAATTGTCTGAGATGAGCAGTGAACTCATTGAAGCAAACGTAAGTATACAAGAAATGATTAAAAAAATCGATTCCTTCCCAGAAGATATTAGGTCAATCGAGAAAAAATTAAACGTTTTGCAGCAAGAGAAAGAAGAGAAAAATGAAAGACTTAAAGCAATATCCGAGGAAATTAAGCAAAGCAATTCTGAAAATATTAAAGATTGGGAAGAAAACAAACAAAAATACTCAAAAGAAAAAGAAGATGCAAATGGTCAAATAGTTTTAAGAGACCATCAAATTGAGCGAAGAGAAAACATTATTAGAGCTCTAAATACAAAACTGAAACAAGAGCTAAAAAAAGAATCAAAACACAGTTCATTGCTAAACCTTTTGGCCTTCTGTGATGCATGTATACAAACCGCTCAAGAAACTAAGAATTCGATCATGAAAGAGGTTAAAAATCAAGTAGAACAAAAAGCAAGCGAGCAATTCTTATCCTTGATAACTGCCTCGAGCACTTACAAAGGCATTAGGATTGACGATGACTATAATATCTCAGTACCTCATGTTACGGGTCGAGAAGCCTTGGGATCGCTTTCGTCGGGCGAAAGACAAGTTTGTGCTCTAGCCTTTATGGCTGCTCTCAACAGCGTTTCAGGTTTTAAGGTGCCAGTTATTATTGACACACCATTAGGAAGAATTGACCCTGGTCCAAGAAAAAAAATAGCACAAAAACTGCCAAATTACCTCAAAGGCACACAGGTTACGCTACTAGTTACAGAATCTGAATATACTGAGGAAGTTAGAGAAGCACTTCAAGGAAAAGTAAGCAAAACATATACAATTAGTTTTCAAGAAAAAGGCGAAGGAAAAATAGCTGAATTGGTGATCACAAAATGACCACAGAAAACAAACCCAAAGTCGATCGATTTTACGTAGAACGAAAAGATTTTGATGTGTTCAATAGCTTAAAAGAAAAAGGGTCTCCTTTCTTTGGAGCACATAACAAAGAAATTTTCTTAGCCGCCATGATGATAGGTTACCGTGAAGGTTGCAGAATAGAACTGAAAACACGAGAAGGATATTTCCATGAAAAAGATCTTACGAGAGACGATGCGGCGCTTATTAGATCAATCGCAATTGCTGAAGAAGATGGACTGAATGTTCTTCTAGATAAACAAAAAGTCTATTCTATTGCAGAACAGTTCGCAGCTGGCGGAGTATCTTTACTTAAAGTAAAAGTCTCAAGTGGAGAATATGGTTCTTATGCGAAGAAATTAGAGAGCGAATTGTTACGAGCTTATGAAAAAATACAGAAAGATATCGCAGAAGTTTCTAAGGAAAAAGAACAAATTACGATTGAAGCCATCCCAATAGCCGATTTAATTAGCAAAGGAGAAAGCGCAACATTGGAATTCAAGTCTTCGATGGTTTGGGATTCAAAGAAAAAGTTACCTAACAAAGATTTGAAAATTGCTGTCGCTAAAGAATTAGCTGCTTTTATGAATACCCGAGGCGGAATATTGCTAATTGGCGTAGAAGACAATAAAACAGTTACAGGAATCCAAAAAGATTTAGATATTCTTCACGATAGCACAGATGATTTTGAGCTCACTCTAACAAGTTTGGTGAATACGTACATAGGAAAAATGAATAGATCATTTATTGATTTGCAATTTGAAATAATAAACGATACGCAAGTAGCAGTTGTTAGAGTTAAGAAATCAACTCATCCCATATACGTTCGATATGAAGGAAAAGAAGAATTCTACATAAGACCAGGTAACTCATGTCAACCACTGGAAATCAGCGAAGCAAGTTTATTCATAAAGGAAAATTGGTAATAAAAAAAAATTTCTAACAACGTTGAGTGGTAACACCAATTTGAAAAAATGATATTTCACGGAAATCCGTGAAATTATCTCTTATTTTTATTAAAAAATCACAGATGCATGTCACCAAAGACTTAAAATCTACACATAGAATACATTACGATCGCTCAAACAAACATCTTGTTAGGCAGAGATCGTGATGGCTAAACATGTACTCCTAGTAAAACCTAAATATTATTCGGACTACCCTCCATTAGGTCTCCTAAAACTATCTTCATACCAAAAAAAGCTAGGAAATACTACAGAAATTGTTAGAGGCACAAACCAACCTGTTACAGCTGAGCCCGATATCATTTATGTAACGTCTCTTTTTACTTGGGCTTGGGAACCCGTGTGGGAAGCTATCCGTTATTACTCCTTGAAATTTCCTAATGCTGAGCTATGGCTCGGCGGATTATACGCTTCTCTGATGCCTGAACACGCAGCTTTAAGTGGCGTAAAGCCGGACCACATATTCAAGGGAGTTCATCCTAAAGCTGAATTTGAGCTTCCAGACTATTCTTTAGTTCCTGAATGGAATGAAAAACGAGCAGCTAGCATAGTTTTTGCTTCAAGAGGCTGTATTCGTTCATGTATCTTTTGCGGTGTTCCAAAAATTGAGGGTAAACTAGGTTCGGAGAGAAGTAGCATTAAAGAGCAATTGTGGCCTGGACACAAAAGATTGATCTTTTTTGATAACAATCTATTGGCAAGCAAAAATTGGGAAAATATTTTTTCAGAAATACGAGAACTTGACCTAGCAGTTGACTTTAATCAGGGCCTGGACGCAAGATTGATTACGGATAAAATTGCTAAGCAAATATCCGAACTTAGACCTTACCGTTTCCTCAGAATTTCGTATGATACCTGGGAAATAGGTCCTTACGTAAAGCAAGCAATAGAGCGTCTAAAATCAAACGGAATTGATGCACGAAATATTCTGGTTTATCTACTTTATAATTACACTGATACTCCACAAGACTTCTTTGAAAGAGTGAAGAATGTCCTTAAAATAGGAGCAGTTGTTTATCCGATGCGCTTTCAGCCGGTTTATACTTTGAAGAAGAATAGTTATGTATCTCCAAAGTGGGGGGAAGAAAGACTCGATGCGCTTAACACCGCAAGAAGATTATGGGGTTCAGGCGGCACTTTCCCACCGCACGAGGGGATGATGAAGGTCAAAGTGGAAGGTTGCAACACCTTTGACGAAGCATTTACTCACGGAATTTACGAGAAGGAAGAGAATTAATGATTTGCTCTTGTTGTGGTTTTGAAATTATTGGCGATCCTCATATTGTGGACGATGGACGAAAGAAGATCTGTGAAGAATGTTGGAATAGCCCCGACATGTTTTTCCCTGAAAAAATCAAACAAGACCCGAGAATGAGTTTGCTCTCCAAAATGGCTCAAGAAATAGGAAACAAAAGTGAGGCAGTTGAAGTTACAGCTATTAAACTTGTGCAAAAAGAAATTGAAATGTACGTTGGAAAAATGAAAATTACTGATATTTTGAATCTTTATGAACTCGACAAATTCAAAGAGGAAGAGCTTGAGGGTTACCAGCGCGAGCGTTATGAAGAGCGAACCTCTCAGCTTGTTGAGTATTTGGAGAAAAGCCCTTTGGCGGTTATGCCTGCCCTCTTAGTCGGGTTGCGGGAGACTGATTTCGTGCCGATCAATGATAATATAGGTACGTTGAGAATAGACCGAAAGAAAGGGGCCATATGGATAATAGATGGGCAGCACAGAGTTGGTGGCTTCAGCAAAATACGCGACCAATTTATGTTTACCAAAAAGTTAGGCGCTGCTTTATTTACTGAGTTAATGGACTATGAACTACCAGTTGTTTTTATTGACTCACAGGGTGCAGCTGAAAAGATAAAATCTAAAGGCGCTAAAGTTACTACGTCATTATCAGCACAAGATATCGAGAAAACTATCTTCTTTGTTGTAAACAAAACTCAGAGAGGAATTAGTCCTTCACTCAAAGATGCACTTCTTTACAGTATTAAAACTAGTGGGATTGAAGGCTTGTCCATAGTCGATAAGGAGGGTTGGCGAATACTTGGGGCACAGATTGCTATAACCCTAAACTGTAGAGAAAATTCGCCTCTAAGAGCAAAGATTAATGTGAGCGGACAAAGAAACAGTGGAAAACCTATTCAGCTAAATTCGTTTGTCTCTTCACTCGAAATTCTATTCAAAGACAAGGAATTCTCAAACCTAACAATTGACGAAAAAATGTGTTTCATAGAAGCTTATTGGTCAGCCCTAAAAGAAATAATCCCTCAGGCTTTTAAAGAAACCGAGAAAATGAAGTTGAATGGAGAGGAATTTGGCAGAAGATTTGCTTTGAACATAAACGACAGAGCTGAGAAAAACAAAAAAATCAAAGAGCCTGACCAAAAATATTTGCCCCTGACATCGCTGGGAGTTTTCACTCTTCATCGTATTTCTAGGGATCTATTGCACTGGGCGATGAAAAAGGGTATCAGCGTTGATAAATCAGATGCCTTTAGGGAGATTCTTGAACCCTTGCGTTCTTTTGATTGGAAAGCGAACTCGTCACCATTATCGGCCTTGGGAGGAATGAAGGGAGTCAGCAAAGCATATGACACTTTGTCGGAAGTTATTGGTCAAGAAAAAGCGGTGCTAATTGCTGAAAAATCGCTACCAAAATACATTGAAGAAAAATAATTTTTTAGCCGATATGAATATGGTCCTTACCCCATATTTCCAGAAAGGTCTCAAGTTTTGTCGCATCGAAAATATACTTTCCTTTTTCAGCATTCAGCCAAATATCAGTTTTCGATAATTGAATTATATCTTCAACAATTTGCGAACCTTCTCTAATAATGATACCTTTTCTGCCTGCGAACTCTTCTGCAACTCTAGTAAAATGACCATTGGTTATCATCATAGGAACTATTGGACCTCTTGCATCTAAGAACCATTTTGCCTCCAAATTGATATGCTCATATGCTCGCCCTTTTTCGTACAAGAAATCTTCTTTGAATTGGCAATAGAATGCATGTATTTCTTTTGCTCCAACAGTAGACCCATTATAATGTTTGGCTTGTCCAAAAACCCGTAGATTTAAGTCAGTTAAGAATCCGCCGTAGCTCGAAATAATTTGCATAGGATACAATCCGAAAAAATCTAATCCGCCATCTTGCGTTCTTTGTCCCACGGAATATTTTTCAAACCCAATTAATGTCAACGTATAAACGCACAAATCTTCAAATCTATCCCATTTTAATTTGTTAATTACCGTGTGCAATTCTTTTCTGTGCCGAAGTTTCTGTTTCTGTTGTTCTTCTTTCTGCAAAATTAGGATACCTACGAGTCTGTTGTTTGAATAGTCGCTGAATCTGAAATTTGGAGTGACCCGTTTTCTATCGCAGACCTGTATTTTTTCAAGAATTATTTGCCTAACCCTTGGCAGAATTTTTTCAACTAGCGACAACGCTTCTAATTCATTATTTCCCTCATTCTCTAATATTCTTTGAAGCTCGTCTGGCAGTTCTATGGTACTATCAAGAGGTGACTCCCAGATTTTATCTACAAATTCTTGAACGGAAATCATTTAGATTCGGCTGATTCTATCTTAGAAAGAAGGTCAATGTGTTTTTGTGAGAGCTGAATTGTTTCTTTTAGTTTATTAATGAAATCGTGCTTTCTTGGTTCAATTTTTAAAGTGGAAAGATCCTTCAATTCTTTGTTAAATTCCTCAATCTTATCAACCCATTCATCAATGTTAACTGCGGACTGTTTTCCGAGTTCTATATTGAGCTTGTCAATTGTCATGTTCTCGTCATTTTCCCACCGTTTCAATAGCTCGGGATGTTCGCTTATTATGGTGCTTAAGGTGTCTCTAAGTTGCATCGCACTGCTTATTCTTGGTTCTTTGTTCTCTTCCGGGAAGACCCAAGAGAAAAGCTTCTTTAAATTTGTGGTATCAGTAAATTTCTGAGTTTTTTCATCCCAACAGAACCAAGTCTGAAGAGCCGGTTTGATGAAAATGACCTCGTTAAAATAACTGAAATGTTTTGGTTTTATGTCTTGACCATATTCTTCATCTTTCTTAGCTTGCTGAAATGCGTTCCAAGCCCGAACTAATTTGCCGGCGACCTTTGGTCCTATGCCAACAATGTTTGCTGCTTCTCTTATTCCTAATTTCTTTTGTTGAGTTAGTTTTACAAGGACTTCGGTTTGTTGATAGGGTCCCCAATCTTTGACTCCTGAGATGTGCCTTATTCCTTGAATTATCCAGGAAATGTCATTGTCTTTTCCATTATAACTAGCAACTGTAAACTTGAGAATTGTGTTTTTAACATCTTCTTCAATAGACATTCCTTCCTCAATCTCTTTTTCGAGAATCTTTAGAGCGGCAATTCGTCTGTTTCCTTCTACAACAACAAAAAAACCAGCTTTTAGAGGTCTAACTACAACTTTGTCTATTTGTACAAAACCCACTTTCTTTATGCTTTCCTTTAGATCGTCTAATTGATATTTTCTCATTTCAAGCATGCATTTTTGTTGAACCGCTTCAGAACTGATTTTCTCGTCCGAAACAACTACAGTGCTTTCGTCTGAGAATCTCGGATTGTTTGGATCTAAGAGAACTTGTTTTATCTCGACTTCTTCAGGCGAAAAATCTTTGGGCGAAATCAACATAAAATATCAGTCCAATATGTGAAATGTTAATGAATAATAGCACATATTTAGCACTTTCTAACATTGAATCTAGTTGAAAAATTTTCCATGTTGATTTCGAGTATTTTGAGTGAGCTCAGATTAAATGAGGTCTTCAAATATGCTGTCAGATTCTTCTGTATTGACTGCCTTTAACTTTAACCGTATTCACCACAAAAGTTATCTCTAAACCGCTCTTGATAATTCAACTACAAAGGGAATATTACTTGGATTACAAAAAACTCATCGAAGCAGACAAGCTATACTATCGGATAGAACCTAGGGGTTTTAATTATGATGGTTATATGAAACGCAAGAATTGGAATGCTTGGTTAAGCCCAAACGTGCCTTTTGAAGAAGTTGAACTGCTTTTTGGTTTCATTAAGAGCTGGGACCGCTTTTTTCAAGGAGACAAAGATCTTTTTCTAGAAATCTACAAAGAAGTTTTTCCTCTAATCACTATGATAAGAAATGACAAAATTGAAGAATCGGTTCTTTCTAGCGAGCTTACGACCGAAGTTCGCAGAGCCTTTGATAGAATAGCCGATTGCCCAGGAGGCGGTCGATACGAGTCAACCGATGCTTCAAAGATATTACATACCCTTGTTCCTGGCTTCTTCATCATGTGGGATGATAAAATCAAGAACGGAACCGTCCAAGGTGGATCAAATGGAGCCGTTTATGCTATAAAGTTCTTGCCAAAAATGCAAACGGAATTAAATGAAGCTATAGAGTCTTGCATGAAAGAAAGAACAATATCACGGGAAGAAGCAACTGAAAATATTAGTAACACCTGCCATGGAAAGACTTTGGCAAAGCTGATAGATGAATACAACTACGTAAAATATACCAAAGGATACTCCGAAATCTAAGAAAGCTGCATACATTTCATTGATCTTAATGCTTATTTGGTTATAATTCAAGCTTCAAATAGGCAAAAAAGCATAATTTAATCCACTTCACTTTCACCCGCCCCTCCACTGCTGCAAAAATTCGTTTCTTCAATGGCTTTTTAAATAATTTCAACGATAATCAGCAGCCCCGAGTGAAAGCATATGATAAAGAAGTTAGATTGCCTGGAGGCTTAGCAGGTTATGGGTAAGACTGTTGAATCTTTCAGAATAGCTTTAGAGGAAGAGATCAACCGATGGAGCGGTTTCGCAAGGGCCTTACGCAAGCCTGATCGAGAAGCCTTTGACGAGCTGATGGATATGTGCAGAACGTACGCTTCAGAAAGCAGTTGCGCAACTAACCCAATTGTTTTTGAGCCTATGGTAATGTCGATTCTTCTTTTCCAGCAGAAACGCATAATGCAATTGGAAAGAGAACTGGAAATAATTAAACCTGAAAAAGTCAACCCTTCAGAAAGCAATGAAGCAAGCGCGCCTTTCGAATCTACGCCTGAAAGCAATGTTCAAGTCGTTCCAAATGGAGGTGAGCAAAAACGGTTGTTTTAATTGTGAGACGAACAGTTAGAAAGCCCGTTTCAGAAGCTAATAAGAACGAGTGGTTTAGCCAGCTAGAGGATATAGAGTTTGTTTTTCCCAAGGAATACAACAAAATCCTTAGCCCTGTGTTTAGCGAAGACTTTGACTTTGACCTCAGAACCGACAATGGCGTGCTAACGTTTACATTGACGCCAGCGCCAAAACTGCCTGAAAAAAACCATTCAGAATCCAAAAAACCTACAAAACAGCCCATGAAACCGTACCAGTCATCAAAGATTCCACAGGTGAAATTAAGTTGCGTCAAATAAAGATCAAGCTCCAATTCAGTACGAGCAAAAGAGACTATTTGAATGGTAAAAACACCTATCTGTCTGATAAGGTGTCTCTTCATTTTCCCAAAGAAACGCACGAGTTTTTCATACCCTTTAAGGGCAGACACTTAGCCATCGATGTTTCGAAGAAGGACAAAACGGTTCATATAACGTTAACAGAGCTAGACGACTAAATAGCCAGTCATTGTTTGCCCTCTTTGTCCTCTCTTCAGACACTGATTTTTTCCCCCGCATCTCATTTATCGTGTTCTAAAGTGCCTGAAATACGCACGTGAAAACGTTCCTGTATATAGTAATCACCACTTTGGTCCTCGGTAAAATTTAATCTGCGAGCTGGCGGTGTCTCGGTGTTTTTAACAAAAATTTGATAATTGTGGCACATGTGAGCGGTTGTTTGAATTTTACGCTAAGGCATTCCTGTATACAGCAAGATTTTGCCCCAGACAAAGCGCCTCGAAATTTCTGAAGTAATGTAATAAACAGGTTTCAGCGACTTGTTTCTCCCTTCCTAAGTTGGAGGGGGATAGAAAACTTTGGCTGGGAAGCAAAGAAAAGGCACAGAGCTTGCCGTGTTCAAAGGCAGAAAACCTGACTTAACACATGCCATACTTTTAGCCCTGTCCAAAGAGGCACTCGTAAAATACGATGTCCACAAAGCCATGGTTAAACTTGGTTTCAAAGACACAAACTACGGAACCATTAAGAAGCGAATATTGATTCTTGAAGAAACTGGGTACGTCAAACAGGTAGGCATTAGAAAAACTCAGCCAGGCAGCGAAGGCATTCTCTACGAGGCAACTTTCAAAGCATTGGCAGCGCTCGAACAGAATAGAACCGATCAGGACGAGCTATTCGAGCTCATGAACGAGATGGATGCCATGGAATTTGTTGCCCTTTTGGCTCGAATACGAGCCCGCAAATCTTAAAACTCTATTCTGATTAGTTATGAATGAGAGTGCTGTTTTTGGTTACGAAGAAAACGATTGGGGATAGAACGGTTTTTCTCTGCGACATTTGTGGTCTTGGTTATGCTGACAGAGTAACCGCTCAAGAGTGCGAAGATTATTGCCGAGCACATCATGGATCCTGCAGTGCTGAGATAAGCGCAAAAGCAGTTTACCTTCCAGGCGCGCCAACATTGCCAGATAGAAAATAATCGCCTTCAAAGAGCTCGCCCAAGGTTCAAGTATTTAAACAAATAGGCTCCGTAGCAGGGGCTTTTCGAAATACTATTTTTTGTTTGCCGAATAAAAAATACTATTTTTTCCGACTGCCAGAATTCCTTTAGCTAATCGGCGCGACATAGTGTTAGGTGACACAAAAGTGG
>Ga0182021_10003590_pt1 | contig 18254 bp, 17 predicted proteins | sample 612E3MmetaG_FD_120493 | JGI IMG/M metagenome (GOLD analysis project Ga0182021, IMG submission 120493) | Permafrost microbial communities from Stordalen Mire, Sweden - 612E3M metaG (Illumina Assembly) | ecosystem: Environmental > Terrestrial > Soil > Wetlands > Permafrost | place: Sweden... | reverse complement strand
TTTCTACTTTATAAACCTTATAAACTTTATATACTTTATAAACTTTCTGTGCTCTTATGCTATCTACTAACTACTATCTACTAACTACTTTTAATTTTAATTATATTTGAAAAAGTTATTTTTTTCATTCAGTATATATAATTAAAAGAGTATGGAATTTAGTACAAAAGAAGTTATTTCCAATCCCTCTACAGATAGAGTAAAAAAAATTAGAGACAGGTATCTCTCCGAGCCGCTTTTCATCGATTCGGAGTACATTAAATATTACACCGAAGCCCACTCGAAGACCGACGGCTTCAACCAGTTCGAGCGGCGTGCCGAATGCCACTCTTACGCATTGGAAAATCTCACTCCCGTTATCCGCGAGGGCGAGCTTTTCGCAGGCAACAAAACCCGCTATGTCCGCGGTGCAATCCCTTACTGCAATTATGCTTCGCGCTACATCTTGCGTGAATTCAAAAACGAAGAAGCCGAAGCTCAGGATGCCGTTACCGATATAGGTCAGGGCGGCGGTATTGCAAAGGCAAAGGAGATTGCGAAATCCGGCGACTTCGAATTTTTCTGCAAAAAATATTTAATCTCGAAAGAAGATAAGCACGCACTGAAAGAATCCGCCGAATATTTCCTCGGCAAAAGCATGCAGGATGTCGGCGATGCGCTCTGGAAAAGGGTTTTCGAGCAGGCTGAATATATCGATAAGGGCTGGCAGGCGGGACTTTACACCGCTCCCCACGACCCCGCTCCCGAAGGCAGATACGTGCTTGATTTTGAAACTGCGCTTTCGCAGGGATTGAACGGAATAATCGAAAGACTGCAAAATAAAATTAACTCTGCCGAAGTAACCGATTATAAATCAGCCGAAAAAATTTATTTCTGGCGCGCTGGAATAAGGACGCTCGAGGCTACAATAAAATGGGCGAATAACTACGCCGCGAAAGCAGAAGAGCTTGCCCTGACTGAAAAAGATGAGAAGAGAAAAAAGGAATTATTGGAAATTGCCGAAAGATGCAAATACGTTCCCGCAAATCCTCCACGTAACTTCCGCGATGCAATGCAGGCGTACTGGTTCATATACCTCGCCGGACACATAGAAGGCGCGCACCTCGGCTATTCACCCGGACGCTTCGACCGATATATGTATCCATTTTATAAAATGGATAAAGACGCAGGCACAATTACGGACGCTGAAGTTCTCGAGCTCCTCGAAATCCTCCGCGTAAAGATGACTGAAATAGAATACGTTGCATCTTTCTCCTGGGCGGGACTCGGCTCGGGAAATCTTTTCCAGAATATGATTCTCGGAGGACTGGATGAAAAAGGCAAGCGCGGTGATAACGAACTTTCTGTTTTAATACTTCAGTCTGCAATAAACTGCCAGACAACTCAGCCGACGCTTTCCATTTGGTATGACGATTCTCTCAGCGAAGAATTTCTGCTCAAAGCTATTGAGTGCGTGAAGACGGGATGCGGTTTCCCCGCGTGGTTCAACCTGAAAGTTTTTATACAGCACGAACTTCAGAAATCGAATCTTCCCGTGCCGATGATTCGCAAATATGCCGCTATGGGTGGATGCACCGAGCCGACTATGGAAGGTATGAGCTATGGTGTGGTGCAGGCAGGATTTATAAATCACGGGAAACTTTTCGAACTCGCTATGAACGGCGGCAAAGACCCTCGGACGGGAATTCAGTTCGACGAAACAAAAATTCCGGCGAGCTACGAAGAACTTTATACTGCATATAAATTTCATCTGCGAAATTCAATCCGCAACTGGCAGAGATACTGGAACTACGTTATGTCCGCTCACAGGCAGACGTGCAATCTGATATTTTCATCAGTGCTTATTCGCGATTGCATCGAGCGCGGACTTTCGCTCGATGACGGCGGGGCAGTCTGCAACGGCACGCCCACAACACTTTCCAGCGGTATGGTGAATATAGTTAACTCCCTTGCAGTCGTAAAAAAACTTGTCGAAGAAGAAAAATTTATTTCGATGGATGAACTCAGAAATGCAATGTCTAAAAACTGGGAAGGATTCGATAAGCTTCGCAACAAAGCTGTTTCCGCTCCGAAGTGGGGGAATAATGACGACTTCGCCGACAGCATTTACGAAGAACTTTTTGATACATATTGTGGATATGTTTCCGAGCAGAAAAATTATCTCGGCGAGCCGTATGACCCTTCGATGCTTGCAATCAGCACTCACGCGCCTTTCGGAAAAGTCTGCGGTGCAACTCCCGACGGAAGATTTTCGGGAGAAACTCTTTGTGACGGCGTAACTTCGCCTTTCCCCGGAACTGATACTAACGGTCCGCTTGCGGTTTTATTATCAGCGGGGAAGATAGACCACTCACGAATTCGCGGCGGTCTGCATAATATGAAATTTCATCCGTCCGCATTACGCGGAATACAGGGCTCGAAAAAATTATTAAGCCTGATTAAAACATATTTCGATACGCTCGGCTTCCAGCTGCAGTTTAATGTCGTCGACAGCGAAATGCTGAAAGATGCACAGCTTCATCCCGAAAACTACCGCGACTTAATCGTCCGCGTAGCGGGCTTCAGCGCCTTCTTTGTGGAACTCGGAAAAACAATCCAGGATGAAATAATAAGACGAACGGAGCATAGTATTTAATGTGTTTTATTAAATGATTTTATGTTATATGTATTTTTCAATGCTTTTGTTTTTTAATTCACCCCACGGATTTATTCATGGGAAAAGATATTGTTCTTCAGTTCAGCCCACGGATTTATCCGTGGGATTAAAAAAAATAAAACAATAAAAACCGTTTTAAAGGTTTAAATGGATTTATAAGATTTCTGTTATTAAGGTTTTTGTTTTTCAGTTCAGCCCACGGATTTATCCGTGGGGATATAATTGAATAATTAATAAAACCGTTTTAACGGTTTAAAAAAATTATGCATTCATTTACAAATATCTGGATTCATTTAATTTTTTCAACAAAAGAAAGATTACCTTTAATTACGGATTCTTTTGAATTAAATATACATAAACACATAAAAAATAAAATAATTGAAGATTTTGATTCTCATGTCGAATGTATAAATGGATATAATGACCATATCCATATTTTAATGAAACAGTCGCAGAATCATACTATAAAAGATATTGTAAAAAATATAAAAGGGGAATCATCGCACTGGATAAATAAAAGTAACTTTATTAATGAAAAGTTTGCCTGGCAAACAGGTTATGCTGCTTTTTCATTAAGCATCGATAAAATTGAAATGGTTAAGAAATACATTGAAAATCAAAAAGAACATCACAAAAAGATATCGTATTTGGAAGAAATTAGAAAATATTTGAAAATTTACGGATTAGATGAAAAAACCGTTGAAACGGTTTTGAATTAGGTTGGATTTCCTTACCCACGGTTAAAACCGTGGGCTGAATTGAAGAGCTTTTTATATTAATTAAAATATGTTTTATAAAATAATTTTATCAATATTAATCTTCTTCTCTCTTTGTGTGTTTTTCGGAGGGTGTGCTTCGAGTAAAGAGGAAATAAAAAATCATTTTAGATTTGAAATAATTGATTCGGTTTTAAAAAAGAATGATGGAAAGATATGTTTTGAATTAAGCAATATTGATTATAAAATGTTTGATAAATATTATGTTTTTCATTGTGATTATTTTGTAAATAAAAATAATAAAATAATTGATACCGTTTATTTCTTTATTTTGTCCGAAAAAGATAAAGACAGCACTATTGATTTAAAGCTATATGAAAAATTAAATAATTCTGAAAAATATTGTATAAATTTATTTACTATGGATTCTTTAAAAAGAACAGATGCGGGAATAAGGGGTGACGCGGGATTTTCTTATGAAGATAACGATGGATGTTCTATACTATTTTGGAGAGATGGAAGAATTGTTTCAAAAGTTTATTTTTCAAATGAAATCAAAAATATTTATATTAAAAAATAATAATTGATTTAGTTGCAGACCCGCGCTCTCATATTTGATATTCAGGATTTGTCCATTCAGGATGGACCCGGCATACGTACAACCGTTTTTATGAAAGGCTGCCCGCTGAGATGCAGATGGTGCTCTAATCCCGAAGGACAGGCTTCCTATCCCGAACTTATGCACATAAATACACTTTGCAAAAAATCATACAAATGCATTTCCGCCTGCCCTTATAACGCAGTTCAAAAAAATGATATTGGCTGTCCGCAATTCAATCGTGATAAATGCAAATCCTGCACTACACGCGAATGCGTTGATTCCTGCCCGTCTCACGCAATAAAATTTGCAGGAAAATATTTATCGCTGGATGAATTAATCGGCAGGATAAAACCTAATCTGCCTTTCTATAAAAATTCAAAAGGCGGAGTTACATTCTCGGGCGGCGAACCTTTCCTTCAATCCGATTTTATTAAGGAATTTATAAATGAAACTTCTTCATTCGGATTATCCGTCGGAGTCGAAACCTGCGGAATGTTCGACTGGAGCGGAAGTAAGGATATTGCAGATAAATTTGATTTTTTCTATTACGATTTGAAATGTCTTGAAAGAACAATGCACAAAAGCTATACGGGAAGCACCAATGATGCTATATTATCCAATCTAGAAAACCTTTCAAAACTCTGTGCGGATAAAATAACCGTATCCGTTCCTGTAATACCCGGATTCAACGATACTGAAATCCAGATGAAAGCCATTGCTGGTTATTGCAACGAACTCGGAATTAAAAAACTCAGACTCCTGCCGTATCACTCACTCGGTGAAAATAAATATTTGGATTTAGGCAGTGAATACCGGATGGAAAAAAATCTTTCTGTCGACCAAAAACAATTAAAGACTTTTCTGAACATAATCGAATCCACAGGATTAAAATGCTGGGTGGAATGATTAACGTAATACGTAAAACAAAAAGCGTAAGAACAAATAACAAAATACGATTTTACTTTTTTTCACACTCTATAGACTCTACGGACTCTATAGACTCTACGGACTGAATTATATTTCCATTTTCAGCCTCTTCGAAATGTCTTTCAGCGAAGTCCAGCTCTCCATTAGCTCGGGCAGGTACTCTGTCGATGTTACGAAAGTCCATAAGTATGCAACTATCGAATAAAGCTCGCCGGCGCTGAAATCATCGAGGTCAATTGCAATGTATAGAACTACGAGGAAAATTCCCACCAGTGTAATCCTCATCATTCCGAAATTAAATGCTCCCCAGTCTGCAATTTTTCTCTGCGGCTTTGCAAGGTTTTCATAGTAACTGCGTACATATTCGGGGTCTTCTTTTGAAAATATATCATATATATCTTCATACTGGTCGTGAAAATCTTTTTGCAAAGACATTACTTTTTTGCTGTAAAGCCTGTTTGCCAGATAAACTGGAACAACTATGCAAAGACATGTAAGCGAGATTTTCCAGTCGAAGAAATAAAGCGCAATTATTGCTCCCCCGATTGCTATAACGTTTTCAATTACTTCGGGAATTCTGTACTGCAGAAAGCCGATATACTCGTGCGAAAGCTGCGCGCGGGTTGCTGTCTTGGAAATGTTCAGCCTGAATCGCCTCGAATTTTCGCTTACTTCGGTTGCAATTTTTGTATAAATGTTAAGAAATATTTTAGGGTCAACGGAGCGCCTGACCACACCCATTCCTGAATTCAATACGAAAACAGTAATCCAGACAAGTAATGGCCAGAGATATGAATTGTTCTGGTTTTCTTCGTGAGATTTTGTAGTGTCTTTTATTACGGTCGAATCTTTGGAGTGCAATGTGAAAATCATTTCTACGGAATCTGCATTCCTGATAGAATCTATCGAATGTGTAACAGTTTCTAATGCAAAACTTGAATCGTTTATTTCTTTGATGTTCAGTTTTTGTAAAACATCCTGTACAATTGCAAGACTGTCGGATGTCTTATTTTCCACCTGCACATCTATAACAGCATCAATTACTTTACCGAAAACCGTGGGCTCTATAATCCATGCAACGTTTTCAATTATAACCAGGCTGAAAGCAATAATTATTCCTTTTCTGAATCGTCGTATAAGATCAATAAGTAACATTAGATGTATGTTGGATATTTATAAAACTAATCGTATTTTATTACAAATTCTATGAATAAAGCACGCCGAACCTGAGAAAATGGAAATTTAATCTGTATTATTTACGGAAAATCAACAAAAAGGTTATCCCGTACTAACAGATATTTAACTACTCTTAATGTTGATTAATAACTATTTATTAACTATTTTTAGACAAAAAACAAACCCTATGAGTTTAAAATATAAAGTCTTCAAATTTATACTGTTAAGTACCCTGCTTTGGTTCCCGTTTATAGGGTCGGATTGTAATAAATCTTCCTCAACTCCGTCCAGTGTTATCGGAAGCTGGGAACTTGTAAAAATGCTCGGCAATGCACAGGATGTTTGCCTAGGGGAAACTGCGGATTTCCAGACTTCGGGAAATGCGACTCTTACCTGTCCGAATTCCACTCCTGTACAAAAAACATATACTTATTCGGCTGATATTCTTACTTATACACAAACCGGCCTGAGCTATTCTGTTGCCTTTAAAACTGAAAACGGAATTCAAAAAATGGTTTTAACAGGAAGAAACGGCGTTGACAGGGAATTAACTTATGACCAACTTTCAAAATAATAAAAATTTTAAAATGAAAATAAAATATTCTCCATTTATATTTATTATTCTTGCTGTCATTTCAGGTTTTCTCGGTAATTCATTTTTAAAAAATGAAAATACTGTAACCGGCAGGACATCAATTCCTGAACCCGTAAAAAGCGTAAAGGAAATTATAGCAGAGAAAAAAGTAAATTCGAAATTTGATAATGTAAGGCTTTTCGATTTTAAAACAACCGATGCAAAAACAGGCGGACTCGATAAATATATGAAGACCTGTACAATGCTCGGTCTGAAAACCGCTAATCTCAGAGAACTGGTAAACTCCAAAAAAGAAAATATAGTTATTGAAATTCCTCTCGGCGGAAAGGCTCCCGTTAGTTTCGAGCTTACTAAGATTCCAGTGCTTAGCGAAAATTTCCGTGTCAATATGATTACGGATAACGGTTTAGTTCCGTTTGACTACAAGCCGGGCGTGTATTATAAAGGTATTATAAAAGATAAACCGAATTCATCCGTTTCAATCAGTATTTTTGAAAACTCTGTAATGGGTATCGTGTCGGATGAAACCGGAAATTATAACCTCGGGGCTTTAAGCGATGATAAAAGCGGCGAAAGCTATATATACTATAACGAGCGTGACTTGCTGGTAAAAAATAAATTCAAATGCGGGGTTGATGATTTCGGGAAAATGAGAATTAAAAATAACAACCATATTTCTAATAATAATTTTGATAATACAAATGCGCGCCTTCCTGTTAATGTTTATTTTGTCGCCGATTACCAGATGTACCTCGATAAAGGCTCGAATGTAAGTGCAGTTTCGAATTACATAACAGGATTATTCAACGAAGTTTCGACTATTTATCTGAACGAATTTTTACCCGTGCAGATTTCTGCTATCGATGTTTATACTTCTGCCGACCCTTACAGGAATCTTAATGATTCATACAGTATACTGCTGCTGTTTGGTGCAAACGAAAAAGATAATTTCAACGGCAACCTTGCGCATTTTCTCTCCACAAGAAATATGAATCTCGGCGGAATATCGTGGATAAATACTTTATGTTCCAGTTTTAATCCAAGTGATTCTTCGGGAAGATTTTCGTACAGCAATATTGATAATACATACAGCCAGTTTCCTACTTATTCGTGGACTGTTACTGTTGTTGCGCACGAAATGGGACACAGTTTCGGCTCTATGCATACTCACGCCTGCTGGTGGCCTGTTACTGCTTCAAGTATCGGACAGATAGATTCGTGTTATACATCGGGGGAAAGCTGTACCAATGTTACCGAAACAAATTATGACGGAACATTGATGAGCTATTGCCATTTGAACGGGGCTATCAACCTGTCTCTTGGCTTCGGCTCTATGCCTGGAGATACAGTAAGGTTAAGATATAACCAGTGCTCTACTTTCGGACCTGTGGTGAATTCATCCGAAGTACCTGCAAAATTTGATTTGTCGCAGAATTATCCCAACCCGTTCAACCCTGCTACAACAATCAGCTTCGCCGTTCCGCAGGATGCTTTCATAACGGTAAAAATTTATGATATCAGCGGCAGGGAAATAGTTGTTTTACTGAACAGTCAATTCTACTCAAAAGGATATAAAAATATAATCTTCAATTCAGCACCTTATAATTTATCCAGCGGAGTGTATTTCTATAAACTCGTTGCATCAACTTCGGGCTCGGGAAATATTTTCTCCGAAGTAAAGAAAATGATTCTGCTGAAGTAAGAAAGCAAAAAAACGTCTTGTCATTCCCGCATGTTTTTAGCGGGAAATGTTTTTTATTCAGCGAAGCTAATCCAGTCGTTATGGTTTTACCCCTCGTTCCACGCTCCAGCGTGGGAACGCAGATTCCTTTCCTGCTCTTTATTACTCATTATTCATGACTCATTATTAATTGTTTTCATTCTCCTCGTTCCCAACATCATCATGAAGACATAAAACCTTTCATATAAAGACCTGCTCTTTGATTTTTAATATTGTAATAGTTAAGTTGTTAAAAAGACAATTTAATATTGATATTAAATCACCCTTACTTAGAATTAATTGTCCTTTTGATATAACCGACAAGGTTTTTATAAAGACTTAAAACAATAAATACTTTTAATATGAAAATAAAATATTCACCCTTTGTTTTTGTAGTGCTTATTGTCGTTGCAGGCTTTCTCGGGAATTCATATTTTAGAAACGAAAATATTGAAAACAGCAAAGTCTCCATACCTAAGCCTGTAAAAAGCGTAAGACAGATTATTAACGGGAAAAAATCAAATTCGAAGTTTGATAATGTCAGGTTGTTTGATTATAAAACTACCGATGTAAAAAGCAGCGGACTCGAACAATATATAAAATCCGGTACACTCCTTAACCTGAAAATTGATAATCTGAGAGAACTTGTAAACTCCAAAAAGGAAAATATAATTCTTGAAATTCCTCTTGACGATAAATCTTCCGTGAATTTCGAGCTTACTATAATACCAATCCTTAGCGATGACTTCCGTGTAACAATGATTACGGCAAACGGAGTTGTACCTTTTACTTACAAACCCGGCGTATATTACAAAGGTATTATAAAAGATAATCCTAATTCTACAGTTTCGATAAGTATTTTTGAAAATTCTGTTATGGGTATTGTTTCCGATGAAACCGGAAATTATAATCTCGGAGTTTTAAATGATGACAAAAACCGCGGAAGCTATATATACTATAGCGAGCGGGATTTATTGGTCAAAAATAAATTTAAATGCAGAGTCGATGATTCCGGTAAAATGAGAATTCAGAATAACAATAATATTTCAAATAATAATTTTGATAATACAAATGTGCGCCTGCCTGTTAAGATTTATTTTGTTGCCGATTACCAGATGTTTCTGGACCATAAATCAAATATTGATTCGGTAGGAGATTATATTACGGGTTTTTTCAACGAAGTTTCTACTATTTATCAGAATGATTTTTTACCCGTACAAATTTCCGAAATTAGAGTTTATGCAATCCCGGACCCGTACATTAAATTAAATGACGCATATGAAATTCTTTTGCATTTTAGCGATGACCTGAAAGATAATTTCAACGGTAATCTCGCACATTTACTTTCAACAAGAAATCCGAATTTCGGCGGCATCTCGTGGATAAATACATTATGCTCCAATTATAATCCGTCTAATTCATCAGGAAGATTTTCGTTCTGCGGAATTGATAATACGTATAGCCGGTTCCCGACTTATTCGTGGACAGTTATGGTTGATGCTCACGAAATGGGGCACAGCTTTGGTTCAAGGCATACTCATGACTGCGTGTGGCCGATTACCCAGACTAGTATAGGACAAATTGATACGTGCTTTTCTTCCAGTGAAACCTGTGTTCATTATAGAGTACCGAATTATAATGGCACTTTAATGAGTTATTGTGAAATATATTATGGTGTTAATTTTTCTCTTGGATTCGGGTCTTTGCCGGGAGATACTGTAAGGTTAAGATATCTCCAGTGCTCAACATTTGAAAACGTTGAAAATTCTTCCGAACTGCCTGTCGCATTTGATTTATCTCAGAATTATCCGAACCCGTTTAATCCTTCTACAACAATTAAATTCGATGTTTCGCAGAATGCATTTATAACGCTAAAAGTATATGATATAAGCGGCAGGGAAATAGCGGTATTATTAAATAATAAATTCTATGCAAGAGGTCATAATAATATTGTTTTCAATACCGATAGATATAATTTATCCGGCGGAGTGTATTTCTATAAACTCGTTGCATCAACTTCGGGCTCGGGAAATATTTTCTCCGAAGTAAAGAAAATGATTCTGCTGAAATAAAAAAGAAAAAACGGTTTGTCATTCCTGCGAAAGCAGGAATCCAGAGATCTTCTCGTTCCCACGCTCCAGCGTGGGAACGCAGAAGCGGTTCTTTATTACTCATTATTCATTATAATTTGTTTTCTCTTGCTTTTTAATTTCACACACCATATATTTATAAGGTAGTAGTTCTTTTACATATTAAAGTAACCTACATAGGTGAAAACAACAGTTTCTAACGTTGGATTTCCATCAGAAAAAATGAGACAACTGTTTTTACATATTTCCACCAGGGTGAAGTTTAGGTGAAGTTTTTTCTTATAAAAAGTTCACCATTAGTACTCAAAGTGAAGTTTTAATCAAAATATTCCTGCGTTTTTTGCTCAATTTTAAAACAATGCACCAAAAGTACTACAAAAGTACTACACTTTTTTTTCGCTTTTCTTCGTGCACTTTGTAAAATGCTTTTTCCTGTCTATTTTTCTTGAAACTAATGTCTATTCAAGCTATATTCGTGGATATTAATAAATGTTTTTAATTCAATTATGAAGAAACTCTATCTTTTTTTATTGTTACCGCTTTTTATTTATATTGGCTGCACAGGCGGGTGTACTACAACATGCACTTCCGAATCCTGCTCCGATTTGATTTCAGGGAAGTATAATTACACTATGACTGACTCCACAGATAATAAATTAATCGAAGGAGTTTTAATTTTTACAGGTTATGATAATGAAAAAATCAGCGGGACTTATACAAAGGATAAAGTGTTCAATGACTCTTTTCCCGGGTTCAAATCTATGAAAGGTTCTTTTAACGGCAACGTAGACGTAAATGAAAAAAAAGCATTCATTAATACAAATCCGAAAATTGCAGATAATAATATCTTAATTAATTTTGCAATTATGAAAGATTCTCTTGCAGGCAGATGGACATTCTCTACAATGCGCGGCACCATGGCAACCGGGAATTTTTATGCAAAGAAAATTAAGAAGTAGAATTTGGAATTCAGAATATAGTATTCAGTATAAAAAACTTTTACTCTTACTCAAAGTAATGTAATATTTTCTTTATTCTATCTTTTCAGTTCAATCAACTCAAACTGCCCGCCGTGGCGGGTCTGTGGAATCAAAAAAATCAGCGTAATCAGTGATTAATAATTAAATTTAAGGAGAACAAAAAAATGAAACATTTTGCAATTCTGTTAGTTTTGATATCTGTTTTTTCTGCAAATCTTTTTTCGCAGGAAATGATGCCCCCCAAACCTATCGATAATAAAGTACTCGAAGCAATGACAGGAGAATGGACGGGAGTCGGGGAATCGATGGGAATGAAATGGGATTATACACTGAAAATCGAATGGATGCTTAATCATCAGTTCATTAAAATGCAAATAATTACGTCCGCCCAGGGTAAACCCGAAATGAAATATTCAGGCATCGGTATTTACGGAGTCGGCACGAAAGGCGAATGCCTCGGATGGTGGTTTGATGACTGGGGCGCAGCTGCCGTTGCTACCGGTACAGGGGAATTCGATTATGATAAAATGTCGATGCACATGGTTTCCAAAAACTCCATGTATACTGACGACAGGACTATTTACTTCGATGGCGGAAAAATGTTAATGAATGCCGTGAGCATAATGAAAGATCCAAGCGGTAAAGAAATAAAGATGGAAGAAAAAACAGAATATACAAAGAAGTAAAATTGATTGGAATATTTTCACTCTAACCGCATCAGGCAGTTAGAGTGAAATGAAATTATCATCCGTACTTTCTCTTTATAAAATAAATTGTTGTCATTAGTACGAGAGAAACTGAGTTTGCGGCGATGAGAGGAATATTTTTAATTAGTATTCCGTACGTTACCCAGAAAGCTATTCCGAATATCAGCATAACAAGCATCGGCATCGATAAATCCTTTGTGTGCTTCGTCCTGATTGCCTTTACAGCCTGGGGTAAAAAAGAAAAAGTAGTCAGCGCTGCACCAATAAGACCGATTATCATTATTAAATTATCTGAATCCAAAAATTATAACTTCTCTTTCAGATACGAATTCACTTTATCAATCGAAATTCTTTCCTGCTTCATGCTGTCCCTGTCCCTGACTGTAACTGTACTATCATTCAAAGTATCAGAGTCAATTGTTATGCAATAGGGTGTTCCGCATTCATCCTGTCTTCTGTATCTTCTGCCTACCGCTCCCGAATCATCATAAAATACCTTGAAGTCTTTTCTTAAATCTTCGGTAAGCTTATGTGCTATCTCGGGCATTCCGTCGCGGTTTACGAGAGGGAATATGGCTGCTTTTACAGGCGCAAGTGCGGGATGGAATCTTAATACTGTTCTTGTTTCCTTTGCAGTCGAGCCGTCGAGGTTTTCTCTCGATACCTGTTCTTCTTCGTAAGCATTCAGAAGGAATGCCATGAAACTTCTCGATGCTCCCGCAGATGTTTCGATTACATACGGGATAAATCTTTCTTTAGTCTGGTCGTCGAAGTATTCTAATTTTTTTCCTGAAAATTCGCTGTGTCTTTTTAAATCGAAATCGGTTCTGTTGTGTATTCCTTCTATCTCACCCCAGCCGAACGGGAAAGCAAATTCTATATCGACGGCGGATTTCGCATAGTGTGCAAGTTTATCGTGAGGGTGAATATTTAATTTGTCCCTGCTTATTCCGTATTTCACGAACCAGTTAATCCTGTTCTCTTTCCAGTATTCAAACCACTTTTCGTCTTCGGCAGGATTAATGAAAAACTGCATTTCCATCTGTTCGAATTCCCTTGTCCTGAACAGGAAATTTTTTGTGTTGATTTCATTCCTGAATGCTTTTCCGATTTGTGCGATTCCGAATGGTAACTTTTGTCTTGATGCTTCTTTTACATTGAGGAAGTTTACATAAATTCCCTGTGCAGTTTCAGGTCTGAGATAAACGATTGAGTCTTCATTTTCAATTGCTCCGAGATAAGTCTTGAACATTAAATTGAAATTTCTGGCTTCAGTAAATTTACCTTCGTCTCTGCACTTGCTTGCTTTTCTTCCTTTATAGGCTTTGTTACCGCATTCGCATTCATCGAGTATATCTTCCCTGAATCTTGCTTTGCACTCTTTGCAGTCAACCATAGGGTCTGTGAAATTCTCGACGTGTCCGGATGCTTCCCATACTCTCGGATGCATTAATATAGAAGCATCTATTCCTTCTATGTTTTCCCTGTATGTCATTTCTTTCCACCAGGCTTCTTTCACGTTTTTCAGAAGTTCAACTCCGAGGGGGCCGTAATCCCAACAGCCGTTTAATCCGCCGTATATTTCCGACGACTGGAAAACAAAACCTCTTCTTTTAGCGAGGGAAACTACCTTTTCTGTAATATCTGTTTTAGCCAATTTATTTCGATTTAATTTATATAAAGAATCACTTAATTTACAAAACTCATTCAAAATTGTTAATGCAAATAATAACATATTTAAATTGTATCTTATTCCGTTATTTTGACGTATGTTAAATATAATTCTATATTATTTGTTATGAAAAAAGTTATTATCATCGGAGCAACATCCGGAATAGGCAGAGAACTGGCAAAGATATATTCTTCCAAAGGACATTTAGTCGGAATAACAGGCAGAAGGGAAAATCTGTTGCAGGAATTGAAAAATGAAAATCCTGATTCATACAAAATAAAATCATTTGATATTTCAATCCTATTTGAAAACAGTAAAAATCTTGATGAGCTTGCTGAAGAACTTGGGGGACTGGATTTAATTGTTATTAACTCGGGCACCGGATTCCCCAATGAATCGCTTGACTTTAAAATTGAAAAAGATACTTTCGATACAAATATAATGGGAGTAACTGAAATTGCGGACTGGGCTTTTAATTATTTCAGAAAACAGGGATATGGACATATTGCTGTGACAAGCTCTGTCGCAGGATTGCGTGGTGGCCGCTTTAATCCTGCATATTCAGCCTCCAAAGCATTTCAGATGAATTATTGTGAAGGTTTAAGAGCTAAAGCAGCAAAATTAAAAATCCCGGTTTACATAACAGATATCCGTCCGGGATTCGTAGATACCGCAATGGCAAAAGCGCCGCAAAAATTCTGGGTAGCTCCGCCACAAAAAGCAGCAAAGCAAATATTTTCAGCATTGAAGAAGAAAAAGAAAATCGCTTATATCACGAAACGGTGGATAATAGTTGCGTACATTGTTAAGTTATTGCCAAAATGGTTATTTGAAAAAATTTAAAAATCAGTGTAATGTAATAGTGAAAAACATGAAAATATCAAAATCGCAATACAAGAACGAAATAGAAAAAATAAAAAAATATCTTGAACCATACGGGAGCGAAAGAAACCGATTGGGTATGCAAAGGTTTGGTATAAGGTTTGAAGATGCCTATGGCGTCAATATTCCTGTTCTGAGAAAATTAGCAAAAAATTACAAGCCGAATCACGAGCTTGCACTGGAGTTATGGGAAACAAAATTTCACGAGCTTATGCTGATGGCGATTTTCATTGATGATTATAAGCAGGTAACAAAATCTCAAATGAATAAATGGGTAAAAGATTTTGCATCCTGGGATATCTGTGACCAGTGCTGCAGCACTTTATTCGAGAAGACTCCTTATGCATTTGAAAAAGCATCTGAATGGAGCAATTCAAATGAAGAATTTGTAAAACGCGCAGGATTTGTAATGATGGCAGTTATTGCCGTGCATCATAAAAATATTGAGGATATAGAGCTTTTTGATTTTTTTCCTGTAATAGAAAAAGAAGCACATGATGAAAGAAATTTCGTAAAGAAAGCAGTGAACTGGGCGTTGAGGCAAATGGGTAAGAGAAGCAAATTACTATTTGATGAAGCTGTGGATGTGGCAGAAAGGATAGCAAAGCAGGAATCAAAATCCGCTAAATGGATTGCAAAAGATGCCTTGCGCGAGTTTAAAACAAAAGAAGATATTTACTGGAAAAAGAGAACAAAATTAGGTTAATGTAATAAAGTTAAAAAGTTATAAGGTTTAAAAGATTGAAAACTTTTTAAGATTTTAACCTTATAAACTTTATAAACCTTATAAACATTTAGACCTAAACTGAGTAATAATGTATTATACTTTTATCTTAAAATCTATATTGATAACATCTTTCAGTCCCTGTTCAAATGTCCTTGGTTTGTATTCCGGCATTAAAGAAAGCAAGTAAGAAATATCCGTCCGTTTTTCAAACATTCCATCAGGTTTGGTAGTATCCCATTTTATTTCACCATCAAACCCAACTATTCCTTTTGCAATTTCAACGTACTCTTTTATTGAGTAATCGAAACCTGTTCCTATATTTATAATTTCCGGTTTGTCGTAATTTTTCATCAAAAATATTAATGCATCTGCGCAATCATCTACGTACATTGCTTCCCTGCGAGGTTTACCTGTACCCCAGAATGTTGGTGCCACACCGCTTTTTTTGGCATTCAGCATTTTAATTACAAGTGCTCCTATGAAATGTCCTGTTTCAAGATTGTAATTATCATTAGGACCATACATATTTGTCGGCATTGCTGCAATAGCGTTGATTCCATATTGCTGTCTGTAAAGCTGACATCCTATTATTCCCATTCCTTTAGCAACTGCATATCCTTTATTTGTTTCTTCGAGCGGACCCATCATAAACCTGCTTTCGTTAATCGGTTGAGGATTTTCCTTCGGGTAAATGCAGGTCGAACCTGTGAACAGCAATTTGGTTTTCTGAGAGTAATTCTTAAGTGATTCAAGTACATTTAAAATCATTACTGCATTTTGATATAAAAAATCTGCCTGTCTGGTGTTATTTGCCTGTATACCTCCTACAAGTCCCGCAACCATAAATGCATAATCCGGTTTCTCTGATTTTAAAAAATCGTTTACACTTTCTAAATTCAATAAATTGCATTTATCTCCTTTTGAAACTGTAATTATATTTTTGAATCCCTGTTTTTGCAATCTTCTTACCACGGAGCTTCCGAGCATGCCGTTACCACCGAAGACCACTATCTTATCTTTTATTTCCATTTGTATTTATTTGTTATTACAAATATAATTTTTTTTTAATAAAGTTATAAGGTTATAACCTTATAACTTTTTACCATTTCAAAAATTCATTTATCTTTATCGTACGATTAATTTCCAATAACCAGAATTTTCCTTTCCGTCATCTCTTCTATCGCATATTTTATTCCTTCTCTGCCGACGCCTGATTGCTTCATCCCGCCGTATGGCATGGAATCCATTCTGTACGTAGATACATCATTAATAACTACCCCGCCAACCTCTATATTATCATATGCATAAAATGCATTTTGCATGTTATTTGTGAAAACACCTGCTTGCAACCCGAATTCCGAATCATCTACTTCTTTGACAGCTTGTTTGAAATTATCAAATTCATTTAAAGTCATTAAAGGAGCAAATACTTCTTTTGCATTTACATTTATTTCCTTCTTTGCGTTTGAAATTATAGTCGGTTCGAGCATTGCATTATTTCTTTTTCCCCCTGACAAAATTTTTCCGCCTGTTTCTTCAGCTTCCTCAATCCACTGCTCGACACGTTTTGCTTCCGCCTCATTAATCATCGGACCGACAAGAGTATCATCCTCGAATGGATTTCCGAATTTTATTTTTTTTGCTTCTCCTATAAGAAGCTTCTCGAATTCTCTGTAAATATTTTTATGAACAAAAACCCTCTGCACTGAAATACAGCTCTGACCTGCGTGTGCAAATGCCCCCAATGCAATTTTCGACGCTGCAAGTTTTAAATTTGCTGTTTCATCTACAATTACACCTGCATTTCCTCCGAGTTCCAGAGAAATTTTTTGCATGGAAAGTTTTTTCTTCAGATTCCATCCTACTAGAGGACTTCCTGTGAAACTCACCATCTTAACCCTTTTATCAGAGACGAATTTATCAACTTCATTTCCTGATGAAGTAATTACATTTACCGGACAATATTCAAGTCCGACTTCTTCAGAGGCTTCTTTGATTATTTTTCCGATTTCAAGTCCGCAACAAAGTGATGAAGATGCAGGTTTAAGTAAAACAACATTTCCCGATGCAAGTGCAGGGGAAATTTTATGCGCAACAAGATTTATTGGAAAGTTCCAGGGCGTTATTGCAAATATTGGTCCAAGCGGAAATCTTTTTATTATCCCGAATTTTCCTTCTGCGCCTTTAAGCTGGTCGATTTGAATTACATCTCCATCTATTCTCCGTGCTTCTTCGGAACCGGTTTCAAAAGTAAAAACTGCCCTGTCCACTTCTATACGGGAAAGTTTTATTGGTTTTCCTGTTTCAAGGGTCATTAAATATGCTAATTCTTCTTTTCTTTGTTTAATTTTATTTGAAATCACTGCCAGTAAAGAGGCTTTGAGGTAGGCAGGTGTCTTTCTGAATTTTGCAAATGTTTCAGTCAGATAATCCAGTGAAATATTAATATGTTCCGAATTTGATTTATAAACCTGTTTTACGATTTCAGAAGAGTATGGATTGATAATATTTACGGTTTCGTCCGATGAAACCAGTTCGTTTTTGATTAAAAATTTTTCTTTTTCCATTATATATTTATTATTTATTAAACCAAAATTAAGTAATTATTAGTTCGAAATCTGTGCAAAATAGAAGGATAATAAATGATTAAGATTCAATATGTGCCTTTAAATTCCTGTTTATTGAAATTTTATAGCATATATCCATTAATGGCCTTTTTACTTTCTTCTGACTTGAATTTATTATAAATGAAAAGTATTTTTATACACTATGGTGACATTTTTTATTTTCATATTGATAGTAGTT
>Ga0182021_10003588_pt1 | contig 18257 bp, 19 predicted proteins | sample 612E3MmetaG_FD_120493 | JGI IMG/M metagenome (GOLD analysis project Ga0182021, IMG submission 120493) | Permafrost microbial communities from Stordalen Mire, Sweden - 612E3M metaG (Illumina Assembly) | ecosystem: Environmental > Terrestrial > Soil > Wetlands > Permafrost | place: Sweden... | reverse complement strand
GACAGCAGTTCCTTCCGTTCGGCAGTACTCAGAAATCCCCGGCGAATCATAGGGAGCATTGAGATCCCGTTCGCCTAAGTTTACAAGCACTTTCTGCCGGGTTTTCAATGAGTCAGGGTATACCATAAAAGGAGCTGATTGTTGGCATGGGGCACAGCACATAATTAGAAAGATTTTCAAAAATAGCCGAAATGGACGTGGCGGGGAAGTGCGTGAGCGTGGCCAAAAGCTAGGCCACGTCCGCTATTGCTCCGTCAACCGCGGATGAAGTCCGCTATCGCCGCCAGCGTGGCGGCGTCGAAGCCGGCCGCGTCCAGCATGCCGCCGTCCTTCGGGTCCGCGATGGAGAACCCGTTGGATACCATGCCCACCCCGGTCACTAAACGTTGCGGCGGGCCTGCGCCGCGGCATATAGCGCCTGCTCTTCCGCAAACGCCCGCGCGACGCTGGGGCGCTCTTTCAAGCGTGTGTAATAGTCATGGATTGCCGGCCATTTCTTCAAATCGACCGGCGTAACCATGAACCAATTGAGGACGGTGAAAAGATACGCGTCCGCAACGCTGAAGGTATCGAGCAGGAATTCCCGTCCGGTGAGGTGGCTGTTCAGATATCCCAGGCGAAGGTTGCCCTTTTCGAATGCGCGGCTCTTCGCTTCGTCCGGGATGCTGGGGTCGAAGAAAGGCGAAAATATTGCCTTGTGCAGCTCCGTGCCCGTGAAGCACAGCCACTGCTGAAGCCGCAGCCGCTCCATCCCGCCCTGCGGAGCCAGGCCGGCTGCCGGATAGCGTTCGGCGATGTATTGCAGAACCGCCGGATTTTGGGTGAGCACGTCGCCATCGTCCGTGCGAATGGCTGGCACTTGCCCCAGCGGGTTCACCGCGAGAAAATCCTCCCCGCCAAGCGTGCGCTTCGTCCTAAGATCCACCTCGATGAACCGTGCTTGCGCATCCGCTTCGTAAAGGGCGATACGGGAGGCCATCGAGCAGGCGAACGGCGAGAAATAGAGGTCCATTGCGATCTCCGCATTGCTTTTTGTACTGCATCGCACAAATATCAGGCAAGCAGGACCGGGGTCAAGGAATTATTTGCGAAATGGTACAAAAACAGGAAGCGAAGCGGCGCGGACGCCCCCGCTCCTACGATCCGGAGCAGGCGCTTCAACAGATCATGGAAGCCTTTTGGAAAACCGGCTATTCGGGCACCTCTCTCGACGATTTGTCAGCCGCCACTGGCCTTAACCGGCCGAGCCTTTACGCTGCCTTCGGCGATAAGCGCGAAATCTATCTCAAGGCGCTGGCCCATTACCGGCGGCTCGCTTCCGGCCCCATAAGCGAGGCGTTTTCGTCCAACGCTCCTTTGCGTGACGCGCTAATGCAGGTTTACCGCGCCTCGCTGTCGCTCTACTTCCCGCCGGAAGGCATTCCGCGCGGGTGCTTTGTCATTGGAACGGCCACCACGGAGGCGGTAGAAGAGCCGGAGATCCGCGAAGCCCTGATGCAAGGGCTGCGGAGCCTCGATGCGGGCTTCACCGCGTGCATCGGCGCAGCCCAGCGGCGCGGTGAAATTCCCGAGGATGCGGATGCCGCGGCGCTCGCCGCGCTTGCATCGGCCACGTTGTACAGCCTCGCGATCCGCGCGCGCGCCGGCGCTTCGCGCGAAGAACTGGAGACGCTGGCCCAAGGAGCAACGAACGTCATTTGCGGCCCCGGCGCACCCGCGGGCACGCCATGAATGCAGGGGCGGACGCCAAGGCCCGCCCCTGAAAGGTTCCTTAAGACGGTTCAGTGCGTCACCACCGGCGCCGTCTCGGGCATGGCCGAGGAGTGATGATGCGCGATCAGCCACTTCCCGTCCTTGAGTTCGTAAACGAAGCTGTACCGGGCCGGCACCTGGCTGGTCTTGCCATCGGCGCCCGTCACCGTGAACGTGTAGGTGCCTGCGTCGAACGCGTTGTTGCAGCCCAAATGGATCGTGCGCGTGTTGATGGTGCCCTTCGGGCTCTTCTCCAGGAAGTGCACGAAATATTCGCGGATTTCCTGAGGCGTCGTACGCGGCTTGTTGGACACGGTCGGCAGCAGCACCGCGCCCTCCGCGTAGTTCTTCACGACCTCGTCGGGGTTCTTGGTTTGAAGCGCGGCGTTCCAGCGGTCGAACAGGGCGGCAACCTGCTCCTTGCTCACGGCCGCGCACTGCTCGGTGCTCTGTGCATAGGCTGCCACGGGAACGCAAACTGCCGCGATGGCTGCAATGAGGACTTTACGCATACTCAACCTGTCTCCTGATCGGCGATTGTACGGACTTCGGTTGTGGCACGCCGCGCGGGAACCCCGTTCAGCCACCACGGCGCCGATAGGTATGGGACGCGCACCAAGTTTTGGTTAATCGGGCGCGCGCAAAGCAATCCGCCGGCCCTCGAACTTCCCGGAGCTTTAAGTTTCTTCTAGTTTGCGCAATAAACTCCGCACGATTGCCGCGGCGCAAATCCGCGCCGCGCGCGGACTTTCGAAATGGACGCAAGCCGCGTTCGCCGCCATCCGGCGGGCTGGCTCGAAAAACGGGCCGGTGGATTTGACGCATCCAAATTAAAAGACATTTCATAGTGGTTATGCTAACTTCTTGCATTCATTTTTCTTAGCAGGAGGGTGGGGCCTCCGTCTCTCCTTGTTCCATGGGAGGCCGCAAATGAGCAACGGCATGGCCAATACACCGCCTAAACGCAAGGGCTCCAGCCTTTGGCTTGTCCTTTGGGTTGTGTTACTCGCAGGCGGCGGCGCCGCTTACTTCCTGCAGCAGAATCCCGAATGGTCCGAAAAGCTGACGGAGAAGCTGGCCGCCCTGCAAAAGCCGGGCGAGGTTCAGCCGCAACCGGCGCAGGCTCCAGCGCCCGCGCGGCAGGCTCCAAGCTTCGACGCGGTTTCCGCCGAGGGCGGCATGCTCGTCGCCGCCGGGAAGGCGGAACCAAGCGCCACGGTCCTGCTGCTGAATGGCGGCCAAACGCTCGGCGAGGCGAAAGCGGACGAGAACGGCGAGTGGTTAATTACGCTGGAGCAGCCTCTGCCCGCCGGCCCTTACAATCTGTCGCTTTTGGCCGTCGATCCCAAGACGCAGGCGCGTGTGCCGGGCAGGCGCGGCTATGCGCTGACGGTCGCACCGCAGGAAAGGAAGGCGCCGGCCCAGACCGTTGCCGCCACCGGCGCGCAGCCGGGCGCGAAACCCGCCTCGGCCTCGGTCTCGACCTCTGCCCCGGCAGCGCAGCAGCAACCTAACAAGCCCGCGCCGGTGGCGGCCGTTAAGCCCGGCGACACGCTTTGGGGCATTGCCGAGCAATACTATGGCAAGGGCGCTGGCGCGCGCTACGGCGAAATCGCAGGCGCCAACAAGGACCGGATCAAGAACCCGAACCTGATCTTCCCGCAACAGCAGTTCGAAATTCCAGGGAAATAGGGCGCGGCTTAGCTGCCGGCGGCCGGGCGCCGGCGAGGGAAAGCAGTGGCAACGGCAAAACCCGCACAGTCACGCGGACTTAGGGAAGGCGGCGGAAACGATTGCCTCCACCTCGGCGAGCCAGGCGGCGCGCTCTTGCGCGGTGCTCCCTGCGATGGTGCTGAACATGCGGCGGATGACCGTATCGACCCCACAAAACTGAAACACGCAGTTCCGCCATAGCAGTTCCAGCGGGTCGCCGAAGACGGCCTGCTCTCTTTCGAGCGGCGTGTTCGAGGTGTTGAAGATCACCGCGGCGCGGGCCTTGAGCAGGCCAACAGGGATGCCTGCCGCATCGCAGTCCGCCGGAAACTCGTAGGCGACGCCCTGGCGCAGCACGCGATCGATCCACCCCTTGAGGATCGCGGGCGGCTGGCCCCACCAGTTTGGATGGACGATAACAATGCCATCCGCTTCCCGCACCCCCTCGAAATGCGAAGCAAGCACTGGGTCCGGCGGCGCGCCGATCAACTCCTCCGCCGGCATTGCGGGATCGAAGCGCTCGGCATACAAATCCCGGAACGAGACGCGATGCCCCAGCGCTTGAAGCGCTTCTTCCGCCCGGCCGGCGATGGCGCGGTTGAAGCTGCCCTGCCAGGGATGCGCCAGGACAATCAGAATGCGCATGGTCGTTCTCCGTTAAGCATGCTCCCACAGTTCCGGACCCTGCCGGGGGAGGAAGCTGCCGGATAGCATTGCGCCGGCTAAGGCAATAGGTCTATTTATATCGAGTGAATATATGCTACCTTAAATGCAGGTGGAGGCGGCAGGCCGCGCTGCTCCTTCACGTGGCCGGAAGGCCGAGACGATGCGGTTTGCGTGTGCGCACTATCCACGCCACCGCCGCGTGCGAGCCAAGCTTTGGCCCCATTTTTGCGGATGGTAAAAGAAAGGCTACGGGAATTCCGTGAGACTTTGGCGCCTCACCACTTCTCAGCCCGATTCAGCCGGGCATAAGGCCAAGTATGTGCCAGAACCGACGGAAGGTCAGGAAGTAATGCGCTTATCTCGACTTGCGCTTGGCGCTCTTATCCTAATCGCAGCCAGCGCCAGCGGAGTTTTCATCCATCAGTCCCCGGCACAAAACAGGTCCGTCGCGGCAAGTTCGCAGGTTTATAAGGATCTAGAGCTTTTTGGTGAAGTGCTGCAGCGCGTGCGCGAGGAGTATGTCGACAAGGCCGACGACAAGAAGCTCATAGCCAACGCCATCAACGGCATGCTGATGAAGCTCGACCCGCATTCGAGCTATATGAGCCCCAAGGAGTTCCAGGAGGAGCAGGTCGAGACGCATGGCGAGTTTGGCGGGCTCGGCATCGATGTCACGATGGAGAACGGCGTTCTGAAGGTAATCTCGCCCATCGACAACATGCCGGCCGAGCGGGCGGGCGTGCAAGCGGGCGACGCCATCACCGAACTCGACGGCCACTCGATAAAGGGCTTGAGCATGGATCAGGCGGTGGACCGCATGCGCGGGCCGGCCGGCTCGCCCATCACGATTACCGTCGACCGCAAGGGCTCCAACCACCCGATTGCCATGAAAATCGTGCGCGAGATCATCAAGGTCAATCCGGTCAAGTACAGCGTCGAAGGCGACGTTGGCTGGATCAAGATCAAGAGCTTCGAGAACGAACACACCACCGAATATCTGCAAACCGCGGTGGATGGCATCCAGAAGGCGGCCGGGCCGAAGCTCGCGGGCTACGTTATCGACCTCAGGAACAATCCCGGCGGACTGCTCGATCAGGCAATCGCGGTCTCCGATGCCTTCCTCGACCGCGGCGTGATCGTGGTGACCAGGGGGCGCGGAGCGAACGATGTCGAGCGCGCGGCGGCGAAGCCCGGCGATATCACGCGCGGCAGGCCCGTCGTGGTGTTAATCAACGGCGGCTCTGCTTCCGCCTCGGAAATCGTCGCCGGCGCGCTTCAGGACCACAAGCGCGCGGCGCTGGTCGGCACGCGCTCCTTTGGAAAGGGCTCCGTGCAGACCCTGATCCCGCTTGCCGACAAGGGCGCGCTGCGGCTGACCACTGCGCGGTATTACACACCGTCGGGCCGCTCGATCCAGGCCACCGGCATCGAGCCGGATTACGTTGTCGAGCCCGAGCTGCCGGCCGAGATCAAAAAGCAGCTCTCCGCCGCGCCGCTCGAGTCCGAGGCGCAATTGCCCGGGCACCTGAAGAACGGCAATGCGCAGGAATCCACCGGCAGCATTGCCTATGTGCCCAAGGACAAGGACAAGGATAACCAACTCAAGGCGGCAATCGACGTGCTGCACGGCAAGCTGCCCGTGGCTGAGAAACCGGCGGCCGACAAGAACGGCTTGCAGCGCGCGGAGGCAGGCTCCGAGGCCAACTCCACCGTGGCGGCGAACGCAAGCGTGGGCCAGCGCGCCAATCGCGAGATGCAGAAGGAACAGCGGTAGTCTCCCGCGTGCCCCAATTGTAGCGGCCGGCGGGGCTTGTGGCTTACCCCTCATCCTGTCCTTCTCCCGCAAGGGGAGAAGGGACCTCTGAATTATCCTTCGCGCTATGGGAAGGGCACACCCCCTCTCCCCTCGCGGGAGAGGGGCAGGGGTGAGGGGGCCTTCGAATCACCGGACGCTATGTTCTTTCCGGAGCCGGCTTCTTTCGTAGCGGCGTCCGCTCGAAGAACAGAAGAAACATCGCGTAGGCGGCGATCCATGCCAGCGCCGAAAAATTGAACCAAGTCAGGCGGGCGTCCGGGAGAAAAACTCCCAGGAGGCGCGCCGTGGCCGCCGCGAGCCCGCATGCGTACGCGGCGGAAAGCAGCGGCGGGGACTGAAACGCGATGCCGGCATAACGGCGCGCCATGCTGCTCATGACGCCGAGGCTGCACAGCCCGATGCCCCCCGCCGTCCAGGTATGAGCGGTTGCATCCATTAAGTTCAGTTCCGGCAGGAAAGGAGCGGCGGCGGCGAGAGCGAAGCCCGCCGCGATCCACCCGTAGCCCACGTGAAGGACGAGCACGCCCGGATTGGCCGTTGTCCGCCAGCCCTGCCACTGAAGCAGGCGGATTGCCTGAGCGGCCGCGGCTAGAGCGCAGGCCGCCGCGGTCTCGTTTAGGCCGGGCGAGACGGTCCACGCGCCCAAGGCAAACGCCGTCGCGGTGCCGGCGCCCAGTTCGATCCGCTTCCTCCAAACCGGCGGAAACGCACTGGCCGGCTCGCGGAGATAAGCCGCGGTGACGCTCGGCACGATGCGCCCGCCAAGGACCATCAAAATCCCGAGGACGGCGGCAAGCGCAAGCCGCGCCCCAAACTCGCCGTCCGCCGCCATCGGCTGAACTCCCGCGAAGACGATGCCCGCCGCAAGAAGCGCCAGGAGCGCTATGATTTTGCCGTTGCGCCGGTCTCTTGCCGGCACAACGCGGGTGGCTACGGTAAACGCAAGGAGAGCGGTGAAGAATGCCGCCACCAGCACCGCGCCGGGCGACGCGGAAACATGCAGGAACCGGCCCTGCAGCCAAATGGCGGCGAGCGCGAACACGAGGTACGGTGAAACCGGCGTCCGGCGCGTCCACCGGGGCAATGCCGTCAAAATGACGCCCGCGAATACGGCGGGCGCCGTTCCAAATAGCAACTCCTGCCGGTGGAATATCGCCAGCCCTTGCGGCGCAAATCCGGAAGTATCCAGTCCCAGCGGCGGCGCCAGCCAAACAGCCACGCCCCAGATGGCATCCAGGGCCGCAAACATGAAAAAGATGCGGAACGGCAGCGTGCCTGCGTCTGTAGTCATCTTTATCGAGCCAGCGGCCGGCTCTCCCTGCGCCAAAAGCTCACGCTTGCGAGCTTGTGCCGATGCTGTCCAAATCGCTGGCGCGAGGCTAAGTTGGATTTCCCGCCGCTTCAATCAGAGACTTTCACTTATGTACCGCCGCAACCTTCCCCCTTTCCCGGACCTGAGCACGTTCCTGGCCTATCTGAGCGGCAAGGGCGACGTGCGGACCGTCGCCGCGCCCATCGATATGAACCTTGAAATCACCGAGGTACACCGGCGGGTGATCGCGGCGGGCGGGCCGGTGCTGCGGTTCGAGCAGGTCGCGGCGGCGGGCAAGCCTTCCGCGCTGCCTGTAATTACAAACCTATTCGGGACGCGGGAGCGCGTGGCGGCGGGGCTGGGCACCGTTCCCGCTGAGTTGGAGCGGCTTGGCGCGTTCATGGCCTGGATGCGCTCGCCGCAGCCGCCAAAGTCCATCGCCGAGGCGGGGCGGCTTTTCCCGGCGGCGCGCGCGGCGCTGCAATCCCGTCCGAAATTCGTCTCCGAGCCGAAGGCCTGGGCGGACGTGACGCCCGACCTCTCGCAACTGCCGGTGCAGACCTGCTGGCCGGGCGATGCGGGGCCGCTCATCACCTGGCCCATCGTCGTCACCCGTTCGCCGGGCGCGGACGATGCTTCCGCCTACAATCTCGGCATTTACCGCATGCAGGTGCTGGACAACGGCGCCACGATCATGCGCTGGCTGCCGATGCGCGGCGGGGCGGCGCATCACCGGCAATGGGCCGCGCGCGGGCTCGATATGCCTGTCGCCGTGGTCATCGGCGCCGATCCGGCTACGATCCTGGCCGCGGTCATGCCCGCGCCCGAAGGCGTGAGCGAGATCATGCTCGCGGGCATTCTGGGCGGACGGCGGCCCGAGCTGGCACCCTGCCGCACCATCCCGCTGCACGTCCCGGCCAGCGCGCAAATCGTGCTCGAAGGCACCGTTTCGCCCACCGGAACCGCGATGGAAGGCCCGTTCGGCGACCACACCGGCTATTACAATCCCGCCGAGCCGTTCCCGGTTTTCCGCTTGAAGCACATGCGCATCCGCGAGCCGGGCGTGTATCTCACCACCTTCACCGGCCGCGCGCCCGACGAGCCTTCGGTGATCGGCGACGCCATGCTCGACATCTTCAAGCCGCTACTCCGGCAGCAGCTTCCCGAAATCCTCGATGTCTGGCTGCCGCCCGAGGCCTGCTCCTACCGCATCGCCGTGCTCGCCATCGACAAGCGCTATCCCGGCCAGGCGCGGCGCGCGATGATGGGCTTCTGGTCATTGCTGCCGCAGTTCACCATGACCAAGGTTCTCGTCGCGGTCGACGCGGACATCGATATCCGCTCCTGGAGCGACGTGATGTGGGCGGTGGCGACGCGCATGGACCCCTCGCGCGACCTTATGATCCTGGAGCGCACGCCCATCGACCATCTGGATTTCGCCTCGCCGCTGACGGGGCTCGGCGGCAAGCTCGGCATCGACGCAACGAAGAAGATCGGCAGCGAGACCGCGCGCGGCTGGGGCGAGGTCATGCGCATGAGCGCGGGGGTCGAGGCCCGCGTGGCTGAGCGCTGGCGCGAGCTGTTTCCCGATTTGCCGTAAGGGGCAAAAGTCTGGGCACGTAAGTGGTTCGCTGCGTTAGACCAAGCTGTATGCCGTCGTCCCCGCGAAGGCGGGGACCCATTTAAGAGCTTGTTCCAACGGGATTGATGGATTCCCGCTTTCGCGGGAATGACGTTCCTGCGCCAGCGCACTGGCGATTGCTTGCCCGGACTTTTGCCCCGCTTGCCAGTGCGGCTCCGGGGGCTTATCTTACTTTCGTCTTACTTTTTAGCGGGCGCGATCCATGACCGCCGTCCACAAGCTCACCGTCAGGCTCTCCACCAAGGGCCAGCTGATTCTTCCCAAGGCCATCCGGCAGCGGCTGCGCTGGAATGCGGGCACGCGCCTGATCGTGGAAGACACGGGCGATGGCGTCGTGCTTAAGCCCGCGCCAATCTTCGATCCGGCGAGCCCGGACGAGGTGTTCGGCTCGTTGAAGGTCTCGGGCGGGCCTAAGACGCTTGAAGAGATGGACGCCGGTGTTCTCGCCGAAGCGAGGCGGCGGCATGCTCGCGATTGATACCAATATCGTGGTTCGCTACCTCACGGCCGATCATCCCGAGCAATCGCCCAAGGCCAAGGCGCTGATCGAGGGCGAAGATGTCTTCGTCTGCATAACGGTTCTGCTCGAAACCGAATGGGTGTTGCGCAGCGTCTACGGCTTCACCCCGGCTCAAATCGTCAAATCGCTCGCAGCTTTCGCGGGCTTGCCGCGCGTAACCCTGGAGGATGCGGCGCTGGCCGCCAGGGCGATTGACATTTGGCACTGTACGTACAAATATGTGCATATAGGAGGCGGCGTTGGATTGGACGTGGAGCCCGGAGAAAGACGCCATCAACCGAAGGAAGCACGGCCTGCCGCTGAGCATCGCGGAGGTGGCACTTGCCGATCCGCTTGCCTTGTCGCAGCCGGACCCGCATCCCGATGGAGACCGCTGGAACACACTTGCGGTTGTCCAGGGCAAAACGCTGTTTATCGTCCACACTTGGCCGGACGAGGACGAGCCGGGCCGCATTATCAGCGTTCGCGAGGCTTCACCGCGTGAAAGAAGAGCTTACGGGAATGGTTAGAAAGCTTAGCAAGGAAGAGCAGGCCGCGCTGGATGCACTGAGCGGTAGCCCCGATCTCACCGATCCGGATGCGCCGGAGGTCACCAATTGGGCGAACGCGGTGCGCGGCGGGCTATATCGCCCCGTCAAGCGGCCAGTGACGATGCGGCTCGACGCCGATGTGCTGGAATGGTTCCGGTCCCGCCACGACAAGGGCTATCAGACGCGGATCAATGCCGTGCTGCGGGAGTATATCGCGCGGCACAGGCACGATGCGGCTTGATTGCCGCCGCGCGGCCAGCCGCTACTTTGCCACCGCTTTTTCTGCCCGCAACGCGCGCTGCGCCTTCTTGAGCGCCCTCAGAAGTTCGGGCTTCTCGCGAAGGGGCTTCATGCCGCGCAAGCGGTCCTCCGGGATTTCGGGGAAACCGGCCGCGTCCCAATCCTCTTGCGCGATGTGCTCAGGCTTTTTCTTTGGCATAGCGTCTTTCCTCGGCCTTTGTTGCGGGGCGGAGGCTGATAACCCGGATAGTTTTTAGCTGCGCTACCGCGCTTCGCGCTACTTGAGCGCAATATCACCGCGCCAGACAACTGTCACGACAGTCAAGCACCTTTGACGGATTGGGGTGAATGGCAGGTGCGTCCCAGCTCACAGCCACCCTTGGTGCACAAGCAATAAAGAAGTTAAGGATTATGGGGTAAGCGTCCTGGCCACGCGGAAGCCCAGGTTGTAGTACCGGAGGCCGGAGTAGTACCTGACGCGGGCGGCTGCGCGCACATCCCACGGATTGAAGTTCCAGGAACCGCCGCGAAGAACACGCCTTCCACACTCTCCGGCTGTTACGGCTTGCTCGTCGCGAGGCCCATTATGGTAACTCTCGTTCCAGCAGTCTTCGGTCCATTGCCAGACATTGCCGGCCATGTCGTAAAGCCCGAAAGCGTTGGGAGCGAACTTGCCTACGGGTGCCGTCTGCTTGTTATCCCACTCGCTGCCACAGCCATCGCAATTGGCGTGATTTTTGCCCAAATCGTCGCCCCAGAAAAAGCGCGTTTGCTTGCCGCCCCGCGCCGAATACTCCCATTCCGCTTCCGTGAGCAGCCGGTATTCCTTGCCCGTTTTTCGCTTAAGCCATGTCACATATTCCTGCGCATCTTTCCACGACACGTTAATGACCGGGCGTTTGCCCTTGCCCCAGCCGCTATCGCTTGGCGAGCGATTGCCCGCGCAGCCGCCGCCCGAAACGCATGCCTCCCATTCGTCGAAGGTCACGTCGAACTTTCCCACCGCGAACGGCTTGCCGATTGTCACCTTATGCTGCGGGCTTTCCCACTTGAAATACTGTTCGTTGTCCTTGCCGTATTCCCTGGCGAGCGCGGCAATTTCCGCGTCCGATGAGCCCATGGTGAAGCTACCCGCCGGCAGCGGAACCATCTCGGGACAATCGGAGCAATCCTTGAAGCCTTCCCCTTCTTTTGGGGCGGCGGCAACGGCCAAGGCGCCGCCATCCCAGGGCTTGCCCTGAGAGCGCTGTTTCAGCGCCGCTTCCGCCCGGTCCGCGCGCTCGTTCGCGGTCTTGAGATCCGCCTGTGCATCCTTCAGCTTCTGCTTCGCTTCCGCGGCCAGCCCAGCCGCCGTCCCGGCCTCTCCAGCCTTTGCCTGGGCGGCGGCAAGCGCTTCTTCCGCGCGAGCGGCGCGCCCGGCCCCGGCCTTCGCATCGGCTTCGGCCTTCCGCACCTCCGCCCGCGCCTCCTTCAGCGCTTGCTCCGCGTCATTGAGCTGCCCGGCCAATTTTCTGGCCTTCGCCTCGGCTGCGGCGAGATCGTCCTGTGCGGTTTTCTGCTCCGCCCGCGCCTGGTCGCGCTCCCTGAGCGCCGCCGCATATTTCGCCCGTAGCTCCGCGTCCGTGCTGGGCTGGATAATGCCAAGCCCGGTCAGGACCGAAGGACCGCTGGCGAGCCCCACAAGCAGCGCCGAGGCGGCGATCGCGCCCGCCGCCCAATAAGACAGCCGCAGGCGGGGCGGCGCGATCAGCGCCTTGAGCCGCTGGGCGATCTTGTCCGCGTCGTCGTCGAAGGTTTCGCCACGCAGGTGCATGGCCTGCATAAAGGAGAGCTGCAACAGGTTCAGCGGCAGGTCCGCGACGCCCGGCATGCTCGCGCCGTTGAGCAGCAGCGGCAGCACCGGGATCTTGCGCGAGAAGGCGCGGGCGATCTCGAAGCGCACGAAATCGTCCGGGTTTTCGAGGCGGCGCTGGCCGCGCTCGTCGCGCAGATCGGCCCAGCCCTTGGGGATGAGCGATACCATCGCGGCGGCTGCGTCCACCTGCGCTTCGAGCGAATGCAGCCAATGCTGGCCGCCTTCGAGGCCGCGCACGTCGAGGAACACGCGGGCGGAGCCGAAATGACGCTCCAGCACCTTTTGCAAAAGCTGCGCCTCGGTCAGGTTGAGCGAACGCCGGTAATTGATGAATATCTTGCCCGCCATGCCACCCCCTCAATATGGCGGCGACGTTAGCGCAAGCGGGGGCGGAACGCCATCGCGGAAGTAATTTCCGGGCGGCGGCGCCCGGCGGGGTCCCAGACGCTTCCTCACAATTCCGTGAACCCGCGCAGGCGGCGCCGTATGGTTAATTCGCGCTTGGTTAACGTCAGGCCGCGGCGCCTAAATCATGCGAAATTCGCGCGATTTTTGCGTGTTTTCACGCGAATTTTGCGATTCGAAAAAGCGGTTAAATATAAAGGCAATTCGCGGGTTAACCGTCGCGCCGGCCTGCGGCCTTCGATATTTTAGTGTAAAATCAATACCATAGAGCACTTAACGGTTATTCAAGACGTTTGTGCTACATTATCTCAAAATCGGAGAGCGCCCTTCCGGCTCCCAAAATGAGCAGGAAGGGTCACAAGTAGGGTTAATACAGTGTTGTTTCGAACCTTGCCGGCTAACCGGCCGCTTTCACATCCAGCAGCTCGATGTCGAACATCAGCGTGGCGTTCGGCGGGATCGACGGCGGCGAGCCCTTCGAGCCGTAGGCCAGATCCGGCGGAATGACGAGCGTGCGCTTGCCGCCCTTTTTCATGGTGGCGACGCCGCGCTCCCAGCCCTCGATCACGCCATGCGTGCCAAGGGTGAACGAAAACGGCTTCTTGCGATCGAAGGAGCTGTCGAATTTCGCGCCCTTGACGCCGTTCTCATAGAGCCAGCCCGTGTAGTTCACGACGCAGACCACGCCGGGCCTCGGGCTGATGCCGGTGCCAACCTTCGTGTCGGTGATTTGCACCTCCGGCGCCGCAGCCGCCACTTGCGTACTGCCGGAGCCCATGATGCTTCCGCCGCAGCCGGCAGCCGCGGCGGCAATGACGAGCACGAAAAGGGTGCGGGCGCCAATGAATGCCGAAACACGCAAGATTCTTACTCCTTGATCGTTCGCCGGTAACCATTGATTAGTCTAAGTCACGGCAGGGCTCAAAGCATTTTTTGGGGGGATTCCGCTGCCGGAACATCGGCCGTCCACAATGGCGGGATTGCGCATGGCGCGCCCTCAATCCTCGCCGGGACGCTGGCGCTGCTGCTTGACGGTGCCGCGGATGGCCTTGGCCTGAAGGCGGCGCCGTTTGCTGGCGCCTGTTGGCCGCGTTGGCACCCGCCGCTTCGGCGCGATGGCGGCCAATCTTATCAACTCGGCGAGGCGTTCGCGGGCGTCGGCACGGTTACGCTCCTGCGAGCGGAAGCGCTGCGCCACCAGCACGAGCACACCGTCCTGCGTCATCCGCCGGCCCGCGAGCTTGACGAGCCGCGCCAGCACCTCGCCGGGCAGCGACGGCGAGCGCGCGGCGTCGAAGCGCAATTGCACGGCGGTGGCCACCTTGTTCACGTTCTGGCCGCCGGGGCCGGACGCGAGCACGAAGCGCTCCTCCATCTCTTCTTCCGCAATTTCGATTTGCGGCGTCACCCGTAGTCCTGACATCGAATACACCCGCCGGTAGCTCGCGCCGGGAGTTCTACCCCCTATGTTGCAGCGCTCATAGAACTTCCGGCGCGATGCGGAAAGCTTCTTGAACGCAGGCAAGCCAGCCCTTAGTTTTGCGGCAATCGCGCCCAATGCGCCCAGGAGGCCCCCATGACCCAGACCACAAACCAATTTTTCGACGGCATCGCCAAGCTCATGACCGACGCGGCAGGCGCCGCCCAAGGCATGCGCGCCGAGTTCGAGACGGCGGCGAAATCGCAGGCAGAGCGCTTCTTGCACGGCATGGACATCCCGCAGCGCGAAGAGTTCGAAGCCGTGAAGGCGATGGCGCTCAAGGCGCGCGAGGAAAACGAGCGCTTGTCCCAGCGCGTCGCCGAGCTTGAAGCCGCTCTCACACGCGTTCAAGGCTCAAATCGGCAATCCTAGGTTGAATAATCAGCTTTAATAATACAGTTCGGCAACACCCTCGCTCTTTATTGCTGCGCTCCAGCCGTTTTCCCCGTGGAGAAAGTGGCGGAAACATTGCGCAAAACCTGCGGATCACAGCACTGAATAGCCATGCGGCGATCTCGAACGGATGCGGCACAAACCGCTAGAGGGCCCGTTCGATTCTTTTGCTGCGGCATTCATGAGGGGAAAATTATGATGACTGCTGCGGGGCAGGACTTTAACCGTCTTTCACACCCAGTCGATCTTATGGAGCATATTGCATGCGTGCAGGACTGGGTTTTCGAGCGTTCGAGTGAAGATGAGTTGACTGTTTCCGTGGCGGGGAACTGGTGCGACTACAATATTTCGTTCAACTGGCGCGACGATCTGGAAAGCCTGCACATGGCGTGTGCTTTCGACTTCAAGGTGCCGAAGACCAAGATTGCCGAGATTTACCGCCTGCTTGTGCTCATCAACGAGCAGCTTTGGCTCGGCCATTTCGATGTGTGGTCGTCCGAAGGGTTGCTGCTTTACCGGCAGGGGCTGATGCTGCATGGGGCGGAGCCGACGGCCAGGCAATGCGAGGCGCTGCTCCACGCCGGGCTTGAGACCTGCGAGCGCTATTACCAGGCGTTCCAGTTCGTGGTCTGGGCCGGCAAGCGCGCCGAGGATGCGCTCGCCAGCACCATCTTCGAAACCGAGGGGCAGGCTTGATAAGGTTCGGCGCAATGAACGAGGGTACAACCCCTCACCCTGTCCCTCTCCCCATGGGAGAGGGGCCGCCTTCTCAACGGGCACGGCGGAACTCCCTCTCCCATGGGGAGAGGGTTGGGGTGAGGGGTTGTACCCTCTGTTCATCGCGCCATCCATCGCCATTCTGGAGGTAACGCCAAAGGCCGGGCGTGAACCATGAACTCAACCCAAAGCGCGGGCAGCGGAGAGACGGGCCGCACCTGGATCGGCAAGCTGACGCTGACGGATTTCCGCAACTATAGAAGCGCCACGCTTATTTCCACGCCGGCGCCTGCCGTGCTGTTCGGCGCGAACGGCGCGGGCAAGACCAACTGCCTCGAAGCCATCTCGCTTTTGACGGCCGGGCGCGGCTTGCGCTCGCTGCCCTTTTCCGAGCTTGCGCGCAGCGGCGGCGCGGGCGGCTGGGCGGTCGCGGCCAGGGTCCATGCCGGAGCGGAGGAAATCGAAATCGGCACGGGCGTGCAGGTGCCGCCGGGCGGCGTGCCGGGCGTGCGCACGCCCCGCGTGGTGAGGATCGGCGGCACGCCCGCGAAAAGCTCCGGAGCGCTCGCGCGGGTGCGCATGGTCTGGCTGACGCCCGCCATGGACAGCCTGTTCACGGGCGCGGCCAGCGAGCGCCGCCGCTTCATCGACCGCCTGACGTTGAGCCTCGACCCCGCCTATGCCGGCGCCGCTGCCATGTTCGACCGCGCCATGCGCCAGCGCAACAAGGCGCTCGAAGATATGAGCCCGCCGAAATTGCTCGACGGCATCGAGGTGCAGATGGCGGAGGCTGCCGCCGCAATGGCCCACATGCGCCATCGCGCCATTGAGGCACTGGCCGCCGGGATCGAGGCCGAGCGCGTCCGGACGCCGGACTCGGCCTTCCCCTGGGCCGCGCTGTCGCTGCAAGGGCAGCTTGAGGCGCAAGCGGGTTCTACACCGCTGGAGGAGATGCAACGCTCTTACGCAAGTTCCCTGGCCCACGGCCGCGAGCGCGACCAAGCCGCCGGGCGCACGCTCGCGGGGCCGCACCGGAGCGATCTTGAGGTGATGCACGGCCCCAAGGCCATGCCGGCCAAAATGTGTTCCACTGGCGAGCAGAAGGCGCTGCTGGTGGGCCTTGCACTTGCTCAGGCCCGCCTCGTAAGAGAGGTCTCGGGCGGCATCGCCCCCCTGATCCTGCTGGACGAGATCGCGGCGCACCTCGATGTGGAGCGCCGGACGGCTCTGTTTTCGTCCATCGCGAGCCTTGATGCTCAAGTCTGGATGACAGGCACGGACAGCGCCATGTTCGCCCCGCTCCAGGATGCCACGGCGGTGCAGTTTTTTCGGGTATCGGATGGGACTTTTGCCCACATGGACGGTGCGGAATCCGGTTCGAATTCCTAAATATGGACCATGTTCAAGGAACGGGCCGGCGGACCGGACGGGCAAGTATCGATGGCAGCGGCAAAGCGCATTCTGCAAAAAATCGCCGAAGCCCGCGAGCGGAGGCAACATTTGGCGCCAGCCTGCGCCGCGCCTTGCTTTTTCCGGCGTTGCCTGCTTTAACAAAGCACAGGTTTCGACAGCAGGAATGAACGTTAGCTCCTTTGTGCCACCGCCTGACGAAGCTCGCTTTTTCTTGTGTCTAATGACGGTTTTGTCCGCGCAAAGGGTGCGGAACGCCGTTAGAATCCCCATATACTAAAATACAACTCGCGTAAGACCACAGTGCTACATCTTATCGGGCAAAGCCAAATTCACAGGTCTTCGACGCGGCTCAGTTAGGTCACCGTTCATGGAAGCAGCAGGGCGCATTGAGGCGGCACAGGAAGCTTATGGTGCGGACAGCATCAAGGTCTTGAAGGGCCTCGATGCGGTGCGCAAGCGGCCGGGCATGTACATTGGCGACACCGATGACGGCTCAGGCCTGCACCACATGGTTTACGAGGTGGTGGACAACGCCATCGACGAGGCGCTCGCGGGCTGGGCGGACGTTGTTTCCGTGGCGCTCAACGCCGACGGCTCGGTGACGGTGGAAGATAACGGCCGCGGCATCCCGACCGAGATCCACCAGCAGGAGGGGGTGTCCGCCGCCGAGGTCATCATGACCCAGCTGCATGCGGGCGGCAAATTCGACCAGAACTCGTACAAGGTCTCGGGCGGCCTGCACGGCGTGGGCGTGTCCGTGGTGAATGCGCTTTCGACCCGGCTGGAGCTGACCATCTGGCGCAACGGCAAGGAACATTTCATGTCCTTCGCCGATGGCGTGCCGGAGGCGCCGCTCAAACTGGTGGCCGACGCTCCGGGCAAGAAGGGAACGCGCGTAACGTTCACGCCGAGCCCCGCCACCTTCACCATGGTCGATTTCGACTACGGGACGCTTGAGCACCGGCTGCGCGAGTTGGCCTTCCTGAATTCCGGCGTTTACATCGTGCTTTCGGACTTGCGCGGCGTCGAGCCGGTCAAGAGCGAGTTCAAGTACGAGGGCGGCCTCAAGGCCTTTGTCCAATATCTCGACCGGGCGCGCACGCCGCTATTCCCTGAGCCGATCTTCATCAAGACGGAGCGCGAAGGCGTGGCTGTCGAAGCCGCGCTGTGGTGGAACGACGGCTATCACGAGAGCGTCTTCTGTTTCACCAACAACATCCCCCAGCGCGATGGCGGAACGCACCTTGCCGGCTTCCGCGCGGCGCTCACGCGCACGACCAACACCTACGCGACGTCGACCGGCGTGGCCAAGAAGGAGAAGGTGCAACTCACAGGCGACGACGCGCGCGAGGGGCTGACCTGCGTGCTGTCGGTGAAGATCGCCGACCCGAAATTCTCAAGCCAGACCAAGGACAAGCTCGTTTCCTCCGAGGTGCGGCCCGCCGTCGAAAACATCATGTCGGACACGCTTGCCACATGGTTCGAGGAGCATCCGGCCGAAGCCAAGCTCATTATTTTGAAGGTTGCCGAAGCTGCGGCTGCACGCGAAGCGGCCCGCAGAGCGCGCGAGCTGACGCGGCGCAAGGGCGTGCTCGATGTCGCCAACCTTCCCGGCAAGCTCGCCGACTGCCAGGAGCGCGATCCCAGCAAATCCGAGGTGTTCCTGGTCGAGGGCGACAGCGCCGGCGGCTCGGCCAAGCAGGGCCGCGACCGCTCGAATCAAGCCGTGCTGCCCTTGCGCGGCAAGATCCTGAATGTGGAGCGCGCGCGTTTCGACAAGATGCTGGGCAGCCAGGAGATCGG
>Ga0182021_10003587_pt1 | contig 18258 bp, 10 predicted proteins | sample 612E3MmetaG_FD_120493 | JGI IMG/M metagenome (GOLD analysis project Ga0182021, IMG submission 120493) | Permafrost microbial communities from Stordalen Mire, Sweden - 612E3M metaG (Illumina Assembly) | ecosystem: Environmental > Terrestrial > Soil > Wetlands > Permafrost | place: Sweden... | reverse complement strand
CGGCCCAGGTCTTCTATTGCGGCGAGTCCGTGCTGCTCCCGGCCTATCGCGGGCGAGGCCTCGGCCACAAATTCTTCGACTTCCGCGAGGCCCACGCCAGGGAGCGTGGCTACCAATATTCGGCCTTCTGCGCCGTCATCAGGCCTTCGGACCGCCCGTTAAGACCCGCGAATTATGTGCCCCTGGATGCGTTCTGGGAGAAGCGGGGCTACCGGAAAGTCCCTGGAATGGTGGCCTCGTTCCGCTGGAAGGATATCGATCGGGCTCAGGAAAGCGAGCATCCCATGCAATTCTGGCTGCGGGAACTGGCATGACACCGGCCTCCGTCCGCATCGCCGCCGCGCAATACCCCATCGAGGAGATTACCTCTTTCGGGGCGTTCGAGGCCAAGCTCACCCGCTGGGTGTACCAGGCGGCGAGCCAGGGTGCGCAGCTTCTTATCTTTCCCGAATACGCGGCCATGGAACTGGCGCGCCTCGCCGGCACGCATGTCAGCAGCGATTTGAAGGGCTCGCTGGAAGCCCTGCAATCCTACCTCGGCGATTACGACGCGGTCCATGCTACCCTTGCCAAGGAGCACGGCGTCTACATCCTGGGCGGCAGCGCGCCGGTGAAGCTCGTGGACGGCGGCTATGTGAACCGGGCGCGGCTGTTCGCTCCAAGCGGTGCCAGCGCCTATCAGCAGAAGACGATCATGACGCGCTTCGAGGCCGAGGAATGGGGCATCGCGCCCAGCGCCGGGCTTTGCGTCTTCGATACGGCGGTAGGCAAGCTCGGCATCACGATCTGCTACGATGTGGAATTTCCGTTGATCGCCAGGGCGCTCGCCGAGGCTGGCGCGGAAATCCTGCTCGCCCCCTCCTGCACGGAAGCCTTGGCAGGCTATCACCGGGTGCGGATCGGCTGCGAGGCCCGTGCGCTCGAAAACCAGATTTTCGCGATCCAGTCGCCCACCGTTGGCGATGCGCCCTGGCTGGCAGGGCTTGAAACGAATGTTGGCGCTGCCGGGGCATACGCGCCGCCCGACATGCGCTTCTGCGCCGAGGGCACGATGGCGCGAGGCACACTGAACGCGGCGCAATGGGTGTTCGCGGACCTCGATCTTCAGGCACTTGCCCGCATCCGCGAGGATGGCGAGGTTCTGAATGCCAGGAACTGGGCGCTGCAGCCCGGCGCCGCACCGCTCCTGCCGGCCAAGACGGTTAAGCTGACGTAGCGCGGGATATCGCGCCGGCTTTCCAAGACTTAACCATTTGCACATAGTTCGTGCTATGCGCCGCCGCCGGGGCATGTTAGTGACTGGGCAACTTATCACATCGCAAGTGCTTGTTCATGCGGACATATCTGGATTTCGAAAAACCCATCGCCGAACTTGAGAGCAAGATCGAAGAGTTAAGCCTTCTTGGCGATAGCGACGCCGCGGTTTCGATCACCGAGGAAATCGCCAATTTACGCGAGAAGGCGCAGCTGGCGCTGGAAGAGACCTATGGGAACCTGGACCCCTGGCAGAAGACCCAGGTCGCGAGGCATCCCGAGCGCCCACATACGCAGGACTATATCCGCGAATTGATCGTGGATTTCACACCGCTCGGCGGCGACCGCTATTTCGGCGAGGATTTGGCCATCATCGGCGGGCTCGGCCAGTTCCATGGCCGCACCGTCATGATTATGGGCCATGAGAAGGGCGCCGATACGCAAGGCCGGCTCAAGCACAATTTCGGCATGGCCAAGCCCGAAGGCTACCGCAAGGCCGTCCGGCTGATGGAGATGGCGGACCGCTTCAGCGTTCCCGTCATAACTCTTGTGGATACCGCCGGCGCCTATCCTGGCATCGAGGCCGAGGAACGCGGCCAGGCCGAGGCCATCGCCCGCTCGACCGACTGCTGCCTCTCGCTCACCGTGCCCATGATCTCGGCCGTCATCGGCGAGGGCGGCTCCGGCGGCGCGATCGCCATTGCGTCGGCGAACCGCGTGCTAATGCTGGAGCATGCCATCTACAGCGTGATCTCGCCCGAAGGGGCGGCCTCCATCCTCTGGCACGACAGCTCGAAGGCCAAGGATGCGGCCACCAACATGAAAATCACCGCCCAGGACCTGTTGCACCTCGGCATCATCGACACAATTATCGCAGAGCCTGTAGGCGGTGCTCACCGTGACCCGGATATTGCAATTCAAAGGGTCGGCGAAGCGCTGGAACTGGCACTTCTCGAATTCGACAGTATAGATGGCGCCGCCATCCGCCGGCTCAGGCGCGATAAGTTCCTGAATATCGGGAGATCGTTACCCGCTTACCGTTAGCTTTATGCAACTTGTCCTGGCAGTCCAATTTTAGCCCCAATATAGCGGCCAAGCTGCTATATTGGCGAGGGGCGAATCGGGAGCTTAAAGCTTTAGGTATGCGAATCATAAGGTCCGGCGGCGGATTGCAACGACACCTTAACATGGACCGCCGATCTTACTCAGCCAGTGCAAGATGGCACGGAGTAAGATCGATGCGGGTTCTGTTGCGTTTTGCGCTGTTGGCGCCTGTTCTCCTGGCGCTGGGGGGCTGTTTCAGTTGGCTGGGGTTTGGCAGCGACAGCTCGGTGCCACCCGCGGAGCGCCAGCTTTCATCTTCCACCCAGGCGCTTTTGGCCCTCAAGGGGATGCGGCAGGAATCCCCCATCTTCGTCCGGATATTCAAGGAAGAGTCCGAGCTTGAGGTCTGGAAGCTCAAGGACGGCCGCTTCCAGTATTTCCGCACCTATCCGATTTGCGCGTGGTCCGGCGGGCTTGGCCCGAAGGTTCAGCAGGGCGACCGTCAGGCCCCCGAGGGCTTCTACACGGTTGGCCGCGGCCAGATGAATCCGCGCAGCCTCTACCATCTCGCTTTCAATATCGGTTTCCCAAACGCCTACGACTCCGCGAACGGGCATTCTGGCTCAGCGCTCATGGTCCACGGCGATTGCAAGTCGGTCGGCTGCTACGCCATGACCGACGCCTATATCGAGGAAATCTACATCCTGGCACGCGAGGCTTTCGCCGCCGGCCAGACCAAGTTTCATGTCCATGCGATGCCCTTCCACATGACGGCCGCCAACATGCAGCGCCATCGGGAAAGCCCTTGGTATCCCTTCTGGCTCAAGATGAAGGAAGGCTACGATTCCTTCGAGGCGACTGGTAAGCCGCCGATCGTGAAGGTGTGCTCGAAGCAGTACATGGTGAATGTCAGCTTCGGCGGTCAGGAGCCTAGCCCAAGCGAAACCTGCCCAACTTATGCCAAGCTCGACCCGGCCTCGATACAAAATATCGACGGCGTGCCGTCATCGGTCTTGGCGAACCTTGGCGGCAGGGGTGAGCCTATCTCGCGTCCGGTGCCACAGCCGCAGCCAGTGGTCACGGCAAGCTTCCAGACGGTGCCCGTAAGCTCGCAGAACGCCGCCGCGCCTGTGGCGGGAATGTCAGCCTCGCCCGTTATTGCACGCGGCGCGCCGAAGCCGGCTGCGGTCGCCACCGCGCAAACGTCCAAGGCGCCCGCAGTTCCGGCCTACGACGCTGTCGATCCTTACGCTCCCGCACCGCAAACCGCACAGGCGCGGGCCTCGGCGAGTGCTGCGCAACCTGTCAACTATAAGGCGCCAGCAACCTTTGCGCCCCCGCCGGCAGTGCCTGCGCCGTCCTTTACCGCAGCGGCAGTTGGGCCAGCGCCTTCATATACAGCGCCGTCCGTGCAGATGGATCAGCCGGACCCGAATGCGGTGCAGAAACTGAACCGCTCGGGCAAGGGTGGCAAGCTGCCTGCCAGCGATCAGCAGGCTTCGGACGGGCAATAGGCCGGCAGGCGGCCGATGGCGCAAGTGTCAGCTTGGCGGCTGTGGGTATATGGCGCAAAACAGCCAGCATAGTGCGCTCAAGTAGCGTCGTGCGGTAGCGCGCCGCTTAAGGGTGGAAGCATGCCAACAGTGGGATGGAATGGTCAGAATCTCTGACCTGAGCTATCATTTGCGGCCGGCGGAAACGAAAAGGATGTTGAGGTCCGCCTTGGGCGCGAAGTCCTTGGCGCGCGCCACGAGAGTCTCGCCCTCGCGCTTGAACGTTAGGCCTTCCAGAGGGCATGTGGAGACGAGCACCGCGCCGGCTTTGTCCACCTTCAAGGTGAACGCGCCGATTGGCCCGGCCCAATTTGCTCCGGTGGATAGCACATAGCGCACGGCCTTGCCCGGCAGGTAGCCGGCCTCGCGCTTCGGGAGCCCGGCGAACGTCGCCTTGAAGGCGGCATCGGTGCACCACTCCTCCTCGTCCGCGCGCACTAGGCGTTCGAGCGGGCCAGGGCTGTAGCGGTGCTTGATGCGCAGTTCCTTGCCGGCCGGGAAGGTTTGCGTCCAGTAGAAGGAGGTTTTCGCGACCCAGACGGGGAATATATCGTTATAGCCGCCGTCAACGAGCGCGCCGAGCTTGAGCAGCTCGGCTTGCTGCTCGGGCGCATATTTCTGCTGCTCGGTGAAAATGTTCACGCCGAGCTTTTGGAGATCGCCCGCGATGTCGCGTCCGTCTTCGAGCACCGCGTGCACATCGCTCTTGAGCGCGATTTCCTTTCCGTTTACCCAGGTCTTGAAGCCCAGGTAATTCTGCTTGCCGCGGAAGGGGACGCTGGACGGCGAATGCGCCATGTCCGCGAGCTTCAGCTCCGGCAGCGGGAAGGCCAAAACCGTGGTTACATCCGCCGCCGTGGGGTTCGCGAAGACGTAATCCACCTCGACGGCGCCGGGCGAGATCGACAGCACCTCCGATTTCATCAGGATGGCCGCGCTCTTTTCGAAAACGAGGCCGCCCGCGTTCAGGCTCGCTGAAGTGTCGTTCGCCGCACCCGGCGTTGGCGCGCTAGTGCAGACGGCCGCGATCAAGAGCGGCAGCAGGAGGTGAGACCCAATCCGGCTGTATTGGTTCACGAAGTTCCCCCTCACTCTGTCTCTCTCCCCGAGGGGAGAGAGGACACTATAATTCACGCTGCGGACAGTTCTGGGGTCCCTTCTCTCCTCGGAGAGAAAAACGGGATGAGGGGGACTCGGTAAAGCAATCCCCCGGTTTTCGCATAACGCATGCCGGGCGGTTCTCAGATCTTCTGATTATACGCGCCGATCTCGGGATAGGTGCTGAGATGCGCGTCGATCTCGGCGAAGATGGCGCGCATATTGGCCTCCGAAACCGGGCTTTCGACCACAACCACCAGCTCCGGCTTGTTCGACGAGGGCCGGACGAGCCCCCAGGTTCCGTCTTCGAGCGTGATGCGGATGCCGTTCACCGTGACCACATCGCGGATGCGCTGCCCCGCCAGCTCGCCGCCGCGCTCCGCTAGCGCCTTGAAATGCGCGATGATGCGGTCCGCCACGCCGTATTTCTTCTCGTCGTCGCAGTGGGGCGACATGGTCGGCGATTGCCAGGTCTTGGGCAGCGCGCGGTAAAGATCGGCCATGCTCTTATCCGGGCTATGCGAGAGCATGTCGCAAATCGCGATGGCCGCCACGAGCCCGTCGTCGTAGCCGCGGCCCAGCGGCGGGTTGAAGAAGAAGTGCCCGGATTTCTCGAAGCCCACCAGCGCGCCGGTCTCGTGGCTGTAGCGCTTGATGTAAGAGTGGCCGGTCTTCCAATAGGCGGTGCGCGCGCCGTTCGCCACCAGCACCGGGTCGGTGGTGAAGAGCCCCGTCGATTTCACATCCACCACGAAATGCGCGTTCGCATGGGCGGCCGAGAGGTCGCGCGCGAGCATCACGCCCACCTTGTCGGCAAAAATCTCGTTGCCCTCGTTATCGACCACGCCACAGCGGTCGCCGTCGCCGTCGAAGGCGAGCCCCACATCCGCGCCGGAAGCCTTCACCGCATCGCAGATGGCGTGCAGCATTTTCAGGTCCTCCGGGTTCGGATTGTGGTTCGGGAAATTGTAGTCGAGGTCGATGTTGAGCGGCACCACCTCAAGCCCAAGCTGGGTCAGCACCTGCGGGGCGAACACGCCCGCCGTGCCGTTTCCGCACGCCACCACGGCCTTGATCTTGCGCTTGAAGGCTGCGCGGCTAGTGAGATCGTCCATATAGCGCTGGGCAAGATCGGCGTGGAAATGGTAGCTGCCGCCAGGATGCGTCTGGCAGCGGCCTTCGAGCACCATGTGCTTGAGCGCGGTCATGTCGTCCGGGCCGAAGGTGAGCGGTCGGCCCATGCCCATCTTGATGCCGGTCCAGCCATTGTCGTTATGGCTCGCCGTCACCATCGCCACGCCCTCGACCTCAAGCGCGAATTGCGCGAAGTAGGCCATCGGCGACAGCGCCAGCCCGATGTCGTGCACCTCGGCGCCGCCCGCGAGCATGCCGGCCATGAGCGCGGATTTGATGCTCGACGAATAGGAGCGGTAATCGTGCCCCGTGACGATGCGGGCCGGCACGCCGCGCTCGCGCATCAGCGTGGCCAGCCCCATGCCAATGGCCTGCATGCCCATCAGGTTGATTTCCTTCGGGAACAGCCAGCGCGCATCATACTCGCGGAAGCCTGTGGGCTTGATGTAGGGCAGCCGCTCGAAATCGGCGGTGTTGGGGGCGAGATCGGTGTGCGGCGTTGGAAGGGCTGGCGCGGTCATGGCAACTCCCAGTTTGGACAAGTTTCATTCAATCAAGAAATTTCTCGTTTCCGATACAAAAATCGCAAACTTTATCCGGCCTCGATCCTCCTGATATCGTCTTCGTCCAGAGGGTAAAGCGAATAAACCAACTTATTTATCGCCTTCTCCTCGCTTTTCAATTTCAGGTCCAAGGCGTTGAGTTCGGCGACCAGCTCGCCGATCTGGCCCACAGCGGGAGAGGGCTCATGGGGCGCGAGCTTTCGAAGCGCTACGCAAAGCTTCTCCGCGGTGGTCTTCGGAGTAATGGCAAAAGTGGCGCAGAGAGCCTTCCACTGCGCAAGAATGAATGCTCCTTCGTTTTCACCTTCGAAAATGTCCTGCAAGACAGGGACACCATCGATCAGGAAGCGAAGTTCGCCCTTTGAAAACGACGCGTCTAACACGGCGGTTGGCTTAAGGCGCAACGCGACCGTGTCCAAGCGCCGCATAAGTTCCTCGCGAAAGCGGTTTTTGGCCCATTGCCGCCGCTCCATCGTATCGAGCCTGGAAGGCCCATCCGCTTCCAATTCCGCTTGACTGGGCAGGCCGGGAAAAAGCCAAGTCTCGGACTTCAACTTGGGCCGGAGCGTTTGCAGGCGCTTGCTAAATTGCAAGAGAATATCGCGGCGGCGCGTGTAGCCCTCTTGCAGTTTCCGTGCACTCGCCGCCACTTCCGCTTGCTGCTCCACGGTGGCGTAAGGGATCGGCAGTGGGGCTATGAATTGTCGATTTGCTTCGTAAAACCCTCCATCCTTGGGTTTCGCAATGCGCTTGAATACATAATTCGCAACCGGCCCATTCAAAACGCCGAGCAGGAACCAGGGATCTGTTGCTTCCGCCGCGATAATACCATTCACTCGAACATTGTTCAGGTAATATGCAGCGGTATCGTCAAAGCAAACTCTTAGGCTTGGGACCGTTTGAGCAACGATCAGTTTCTTACACTCTTGCTTGTCTAAGTTTTGATGCCTACCAAAACGATACCATTGATGGTCATCAAAAGGTCCAACTCGTCCATCGTCCAAGGGCTTGGCATATCGTTCTCGACGGCGCAGATTACGTTCCCACGACTTTAAATAGCGCCAAGCTTTAGGGAAACGCTCAAGTTCCTTCTCGGTTAGTAGCTTTACTCCGTTTTCTAACTTGTAGGGAAATAGGAGGTAAGTGTTCGTAACCGGCAATTGGTAACGCTTCGCCTCAACGCCGCTTACGAGAGGTTTCATAATCGCATCTTCGATCTCGACTTCGTAGGGTAATCCCTCATCTTTGCTGGGTGTGCACAAATATCGGTCTGGTCCGACTTTTTCCAGGTGGTAGACGGCATCGGCACTCGTAATGAGCCCTTGATAGATATTTGTTGTATACACAGGATCGCTGAGCGGGCGGCAGCGGCCGTCTAGTCTGTCGACAAGCTGCTTCTCTTTTTCGTCCAGCATCAACCAGCGTTTATCGAATGCCAGTTTGTTGCGAGCGATAGAGGTTGCATTATTTGACCAGGCGACGTGCGACAAATCTCCGTCCGGCGCGGGAAAAATCTCAATCAGTTCGCTGGGGCGTTTCGAATAAAATTGGAGCGCCGTGTAGGTCGTCGCTTCTTCGAAAACTTGATAGGATTTGAAATCGATCCAGGTGTTAAGCCATCCATTCTTTGCAACGAGGTCACGTAAGCCCTTACCATACTCATTCACGGTCCATAGACTTGGCGCGATATATCCAAGCCGGCCATCCGAGTTTAGCAGTTGCATCCCCTTTTCAATGAAGGGCAGGTACAGGTCGAAATTGCCGGTTTGAGCGCTCTTGTAGCCCAGCATATCGGTTCCAGGACGCCCATCGCGGAGATACTCCGCCATGTCGCTATGAACCTTGCGGAAGTTTTGCAGCTTGACATAGGGTGGGTTGCCGATAACGGCGTCGAAGCCGCCGCGCGCGAATACCTCCGCGAACTCCTTTTCCCAATCGAAGGCATTCACACGTTCTTTCTCAGTATCGTCGTAGAAGCCCATATCGGTTTGCCCCTTGTAAAAGCGGCTATCGATCAGGCTGTTTCCCTCGCGAATCGTGGTTTCGAGAGAGGAGAGGGGTTTGTCCCCGCGGGCTGTATGAAGCCAAAGCGCCAGCCGGGCTATCTCAACGGAGGCGGCGTTGATGTCCACGCCGTAGATGTTCGACCTTAAGATATCGCGTATTGCCGCGTCGTCATCGTCCGCGAGCGCGATTGCCTTGCCGTTCAAGAGCTTCCGCTGGCTGCGTACAGAACGCCAAATGTCCAGAAGATACCGAAGCGCGGTAATGAGAAATGCGCCCGAGCCGCACGCGGGGTCGACAACCGCGAACGTCTTTAGCCGCTCCGCGAACTTGTCGAGCGCCGCGATTTTTTCTTCGTCCGGCAAACGGTCTTCGGAAGGAAGCCCACACTCGGCTTTGATACTTGTCAGGCGTGGCCCAAGCGTTTCGTCAACGATTTTCTCGACGATCCATTCCGGCGTGTAATAAACGCCGTCGCGCTTGCGCTTCGACTCCTTGTTTAGCGATGGCCTGCCTTCGGCTTCCGCCTCCAGGATCTCCAACTCTGTGATGGATTGCTCGAAGATGCGGCCCAGCGTGTAAAGACCAAGGCTTTTGGCGGGGTCCCGCTCTTTGGCATCTCCCTCAATAACAGGGGGCTTGGACAAGCTCTGTGTCCAGCCGGTGGCATAATTATAGGATGCGCAGAGGTAGAGGAGAGTTTGTTTGTAGCCATAAAGGCTCGCCTCATTCTGCCCTTGCATGGGCTGGCAGAAAATCGAGTTGGGAACCTTCAATCGATCTAACGCTGGGTCTGCCGCGAACAACCCTCCGTTAAACTGATTAAGAGCCCTCCCTCCAAACGCCTTGCCTAGGTTCATGGCGTCGAAAAGCGCGACCATTTCTTGCCAAACAGTGTTGCCATCGGGGTCGAAGTACGGATCGTTGCTTCGCCGGATGAGAAAATCGCGCAATATCTGCGGCGGAAAAGAAAGCGCCTGCCCCATGTCCTCGCAGTAAAAAATAAAAATAAACCTATCCAGGATTTTCTGGGCGAGCCGCACAAGCCGGCCTTTGGTGCCCGGAAAACGATCGGTCCCCTCGCCATTATGTGCAAGGAGAGTCAGATAAAGGTGCTCGCGAAATTTGCGATACTCGGCGTAGAACTCATTTTCTAGTTTCCGGTCGCTAAAGCGCTGCTGCTGGATAAGGGCTTCAAGCAGGCACTTGCCGCCGCGTGTAAGTAACGTGTCCCGATGAAAAATTTTGTGAAACAGGAACCGCTCGTAGCGGGCCGCCGGCGAATCCTTAAGAAGCCCGTCGCCTTGGAAAAGGTCGCGAGGTTCGATGACAAAGCGAACCGATTGCTGGTGCCCACGGTCATACCAGTAAAGGCGGAACTCGTTCATGTCGGTGACGAGTGCCCACGTGGGAAGAATGGGCTCCGAACCGACAAAGCCCCTGCGTGCTCCGGCAAGGTAATCGAGGCATTGACGGACGGGCGTTCGCGTGTTGCCCTTGCGCTTCTGCTCGGCATCGAGCGCGCTCTTCACGTCCTTGAATTCGCAAAGGACCTGCGGGATGGGTTCAGGGGCAAGTCCAAAGTAACCGATGGCGAGATCGGCCTCGCCTGTTCCGCCTCGCGCGCCGGTGCCCTGCAGGGGGAATTTTGGGTATAGGGTGAAGCCGGCGTTGGCCGCTGCTTGGCCGGACTGATCGTAATCCCAGGTGTCACGGAAGAAAACATCGATGAAGGCCGCCTCGGCGGAGGTTTCTTTCAGGTCCTTGCGCGCGGCCCAGAGTTTGAGCCTTTCTAGAAGAAGTGTTTCTTGATCGGAGCCCGCCCACGCCTTGTATTCGATCGCCCAATGCGATTGAAGAAAGGTCTTGGAAATAAATGAGGAATGCAAGTCGGTCATTTGTTGCCAAGCGCCTTTCGGTCATGGATCCGCACATTGGTTTGGCCTTGCATAACTCGCGTCGTGGACTGCTGCCAAGCTCGCTTATTCGCGGAAGCCCGTGGGCTTGATGTAGGGCAGCTGCTCGAAATCGGCGATGTTGGGGGCGAGATCGGTGTGCGGCGTTGGAAGGGCTGGGGCGATCATGGCAACTCCACGCTTGTTAGTGTTTGCATAGCTGGGCACCGCCCGGTTGCCAAGGACGTTCCTCGCAGTAGGGTTGAACCATCGACCGCACCGGCAGGACCGGCTGGCCGGCGAAGGCTCAGCGCAGCGCCTCGCTGGCCCGGTCGATCAAATCGCTGAATGTTGGATCGGGACGCGGCTTGCCTGGGCATTCCTCGCCGAAGACCTGCACGACGCGGAACACGTCTTTGCCATCCGCCTGCTTCCAGGCGGCTGCGCCAATGCCGATGTCGCGCACGCGCTTTTCGAGCAGGTTGGCGTTATGGCCCGGCGACTTCTTCCAGCCATCCATGGCCTTGCGCCCAACCTCATCGGCGAGCATCGTCTCCGGCTTGCGCCAGCCGCCCCAGACGTTCTCCGCGACGAAGCACCATTGATACCCTTGCGCATAGACGCGCTTGGCAGGCGTTTTGCCGTCGGCGGTATGGCCCATGCCCTCGTGCTCGGCAAGATAAGCCGCATAGCCGGCCGCCGCCGCGTCGAGCGCGGTATTCTGCTTGAGCTGCCGCAGCTTCTTCGCTTCGCGATAGGTGTTGGTATCCGAGAGCACCGTGGCTTTGAGCGCCGCAACGTCGATGGGCACCTCGTCCGCCGAGGCAGGCAGGACGGCGCACGTCAAGAAGGCAATGGCGTATATGGAATGTCTGCTGCTTGTCATCACTGTCCGCGAGTCTGGATCGAAGTAATTTTGCTCCGAGTCCTGCCCCAGGCAGTGGGCATTCTTGTGGCGGCACACGCGGAAGTTATCCCTGTCCGGTCTCTATCCCCAAAAGAAAAAGAACAGATGGGGAGGCCTTTTTGCGATCGTCAGGACGGCGGGGTGCCGAAGAGATTGAGGTCGATAGCCAGCCCCATTGCAAGGTAGCCAAGCCGGTTGGGGTGCAGTTTGTCACCGGGGCCGCCCATGGTCGAATCCGGCACGAATTCCGCCTGCAACTCGCCTGTTTCGCGGTTCGCCGTCGCCTTGTCGAAATCGATCACGCCGTTGAACAGCCCCGAGCCGCGGATGAACTCGTTCAGGGCCTGCCGCTTTGTGTCCTGCTCGGCGAAGCCATGCGCCGGCCCGATATTGCCGAACGCGGTGGTGATGGTGGCGCCGATCACGCGCACGCCCGGAACACGCTTCCTGATCGCGGCCACGCCATCCGCCAGCGCCTTCTTGGCATCCTCGACGCTGATATTGCCGTTCTTGCTGAAATCGTTGATGCCCTCGAACCAGATCACCGAGGAAACGCCGGACAGGCTCAGCACGTCGCGATCGAGTCGCTGCAGCGCCGCAGGCCCGCCAGGATAGGGCATCTGCGGGCTGTATTCGGCGGGGCCGGTAATCAGATTGCCGCCGATGCCGGCATTCACCACTGCGAACTTGCCGCCGAACTTCGCATGCAGCCGCCTGGAGAGAACATCGGGCCAGCGGTCGTCGCCGTTGAGCGTCGAGCCGGTGCCGTCGGTGAGCGAATCGCCAAAGGCGGCGATGAGCTGCGTGCCGGGCGCCATCTTCATGTCGAGCGCGTCGAGGAAGTACCAGGACGTGGTGCTGAAGGGAAAGGGGGCCTCGTCCTCCTCCGCGCCATGTGCGCCGGCGCCCGGCGCCGAGAGGTAGGATGTGTTGAGGCCCTTTGCGTGCCAAGTCATAGGGCCGCTTTCGCCCGCGACGTGGAAGCTCACCGCGAGCTTCCGGCCCTGAAGCCCGAGCGGCCCCGCATCCGTCACGAAGGGCAGCGCCACCGCATCGCTCCATACGCTTTGACCGGGCTCCACCATGACGCTGGCCAAGCCGCCAAAGGTCACAGGCTGGTTGGTGCCCGCGGCCACGGCGGAACTGCCGAGCTGCAGGCCGATATAGACGCCGTCGAAGGTGACGGGCTTGGTGCCGAAGGCGTTGGAGAGGCGAATGCGGGCCTCGCGCCCCCAAACATCCGGCCCGGCGATCAGCCGGAAGCTTTGATCCTTGGCCCCGGCTTCGGGCGTGGGAAATACCCGCCGCAGGTCGGGCTGGAGGATCGAGTTGCCTACGGGATAGGGACCCTGGACGGAAGCAGCCCAGGCAGTGATCCACTTGTCCGCGGTTTGCTGCGCGTTGGCCGCGAAGGGCAGCAAAGCGCAGAAAAGCGACAGGTACGCGGCTGTTGCAATACGCATGGCTAGTTCCCCACGTCAGCGTTCCGCAAGACGCGCATAACCCCTATCCCTCTCCCACGCAAGCTCGCCTTGGCGAGCTTGCCACTCAAAAGTGTCCATATCCGCAAGCGGATATGGACGGGAGAGGGAACGCCTGTTCAACTGGCACGCCCGGACTCCCTCTCCCACAGGGAGAGGGCCAGGGTGAGGGGTTGTGCCGGTATTATTGAGCCTCATCCTTTAGCAAACCCGGATAGCTAAGCGGATTGAGATGGGAACCCCCTCGCCTTGAGCGCCGCCGCGATCTCCGCGAGCGTCGCGGGATCGTCGATGGTCGCGGGCATCTTGTATTCCTCACCGTCGGCGATCTTGCGCATGGTGCCGCGCAGGATCTTGCCCGAGCGCGTCTTGGGCAAACGGGCGACCGTCAGCACCGTCTTGAAGGCGGCGACCGGACCGATCTTCTCGCGCACCAGCTCGACGATCTCCTTCTCGATGACGTGCACCTCGCGCGCGACACCGGCCTTCAAGAGCACGAAGCCCGCCGGGACATGGCCCTTGAGCCCATCCGCCACGCCGATCACCGCACACTCGGCAACGTCGGGATGGTTCGCGACCACCTCCTCGATTCCGCCCGTGGACAGGCGGTGGCCCGCGACATTGATGATGTCGTCAGTGCGTGACATGACGAAGACATAGCCATCCTCGTCGATGTAGCCGGCGTCCGCAGTCTTGTAGTAGCCTGGATATTCGGTGAGATAGCTCTCGATGAAGCCCCTGTCGTTCTGCCAGAGCGTGGGCAGGCAGCCCGGAGGCATCGGCAGGCGGATCGATAGCGCGCCGGTCTGCCCTGGCTTCACCTCTTCATTGCTCTCGTTCAAAACGCGAAGGTCGTAGCCCGGCAGCGGGAAGGTCGGCGAGCCGTGCTTCACGGGGGCGCGGCCAAGCCCGACGCAATTGCCGGCGATTGCCCAGGCCGTCTCGGTCTGCCACCAGTGGTCGATCACCGGCACCTTGAGCAGGTCCTCGGCCCATTGCACCGTGTTCGGGTCGGCGCGCTCGCCGGCCAGGAACAGCGTCTTGAAGTGCGAGAGGTCGTAGTTCGCCAGCAGTGTGCCGTTCGGGTCTTCCTTCTTGATCGCGCGGAAGGCGGTCGGCGCGGTGAACAGCGCCTTGACCTTGTATTCGGAGATCACGCGCCAGAATGCACCCGCGTCCGGCGTGCCGACGGGCTTGCCCTCGTAAAGGATCGTAGTGGCGCCTTGCAGCAGCGGGGCATAGACGATGTAAGAGTGGCCGACCACCCAGCCTACGTCCGACGCGGCCCAGAACACATCGCCCGGCGCGATGCCGTAATGCTTGTGCATCGACCATTTGAGCGCCACCATGTGGCCGCCAGTGTCGCGGACGACGCCCTTCGGCTTGCCGGTAGTGCCGGAGGTGTAAAGAATGTAGAGCGGATCGGTGGACTCCATCGGCTCGCAGGGCGCGTGAACGGCGCGGCTCTTTGCCGAGGTCATCAGCGAGGCGTAGTCGTGGTCGCGGCCAGCGATCAGCGTGCATTCCGCCTGCGGGCGCTGCACGACGATGCAACCCTCGGGCTTGACCGCCGAAAGCTCGATAGCCTGATCGAGCAAAGGCTTATAGTGCACGATGCGGTTCGGCTCGATGCCGCAGGAGGCCGTGACGATCAGCTTCGCGTGCGCGTCTTCGATGCGCACCGCAAGCTCGTTCGCCGCGAACCCGCCGAACACCACCGAATGGATGGCGCCAATACGCGCGCAGGCGAGCATCGCCACCAGCGCTTCCGGGATCATCGGCATGTAGACGATGACGCGGTCGCCCTTCTCGATGCCCATTTCCTTGAGCACGCCCGCGAACGACGCAACCTCGCCCAGCATTTGGAAGTAGGTGTAAATCTTCTTCTGGCCGGTCACGGGGCTGTCGTAGATGACGGCCGGCTGCACGCCGCGCCCGCGCTCCACATGCCGGTCGAGGCAGTTGTAACAGGTATTCGACACCCCGCCCGCGAACCAGCGGCCATAAATGCCTTGGGCGCCGTCGAAGATTTGCTTCGGCTGCTCGAACCAATCGATGTCGCGCGCGGCATCGGCCCAGAACCCCTCTGGATCGCGTTTCCAGCTCGCGTAAACTTCTGAATATTGGCTTGCGCCAAGCCCATTCTCGCTCATGGCCACCGACCTCCCAATGCTGGCATCTTGAGCAAATCGGCGCGGCTTTCGCAAGGCAAGAAGTGCCGGCCTGAGGCATTTTGAAGCGCAAGCCTGACTTGCCCCCCAGGGCGCGGCTTTCCGCATGTTGCGTCAAGGCCCTATCCAGATGCTGGGTCTTTCCCGGCACCTGGCAAAACGTGATGGACGTGCCATGCCGCGGGCCAAGGAAACAGGCAGAAACTTCGCGGCGCGAATGGCTGCCGCATTTGGGGGCAAGGCCGGAGCGCCACAAAATGCCCCGGCTTTGGCCCAAAAGCGCCCACAACGTTCGGGCACGAAAAAGATATATGTACAGGGATTGGGGGGACGTTGACATGGCTTGGTGGCGGCAGATTGCGGTAGCGGCAATGACGGCCCTTTGGCTGGCGGCCGGCGCGGACCCGGTGGCGGCCGGTGCGCAGGAGGAAATCGACGCCATCGTAACGCAGGTGCACGCATTGCGAGACGCCGGAAAGCTCGCGGAGGCGTATCCACTGGCGGAAAAGGCGCTCGCGATCGCGGAGCAAAAGCTCGGCCCCGATTCAGAAGCGGCGATCGCGCCGCTGCTCAACCTTGGCGCCATCCAGATGTCCGCAATTATGGCCGGTCAAAGCAGCTTCGGGCAACCCTCAAGCCAAGATGGATGGGAAAAGGCGGAGGCATTCTTAAAGCGTGCGCTGGCACTCAGGGAAAAATATCCCGGCGAGGACAAACGCCCCGACTTGGGAAAGCTCTTGCTCGCCCTGAACGTCGCACATTCGAACCAGAAAAAATTCGACGACGCAGACCGCTATTTCGCCCGCTACTTCGAATACACTGAGGTGCGAATCGCTGCGAAGAAGCTTCGGCCGGACGATGCGGGCTTGTCCAACGCGGTCAGCATGCAGTCGGCAACCTATCTCATCCGAGGCCGGATCGGCGATCTGCAAAAGCTCTATCAGCACATGATCGCCCTGTCGGAACAGCATCTGGGCTACGATCATCCTTTCACCGGCGTCCAGGTTGCGCAGCTCGCGCTATTCCTTGGCATGATGCAAGGCCCTGCAGCGGTACAGCCGCTCAACGAGCGTTTCGTGGCCATCGCCAAGAAAGCGCTGGAGAACCCAAACACAGATCTGGGACGGTCAGTGACCCGCGACGACCTGATGGCCAAGCTAAACCGCGCGGCCGAGCAGTTGATGGCGGCCGGCCGGAAAGACATGGCGCAAGAGGCGCTCGCCATCGTTCGCAACGCGCGGATTGCGCCCTCGCAGCCTCAGCCTGCGCAGCAAGACGCCGAGGCCGGCACGGACCCGGACGCGCTGGCCGGACAAGCGGACGAGGTGGAGAAGCAGAAGGGAAGGCCCGGCGCTCTGCCGCTGCGCAAGCGCGTTGCCGCCCTGAGACAGCAGGCGCTCGCAGCCAATCCTGGAAACGCGGATGCCCGTGATGGATTGGCCACGGCGTGCCAGTGGCTAGCCGATTACTATTTCAGCGTCGACCTCGCCGACGATGCCGAGCCGATGTTCAAGTGCGTGCTGCTCGTCCGGGAGATGGGCGGCGACAAGCTCACGATCGCCGAGGCCCTCAGCAATATGGGGAGCGTCCTGGAGCGGTTGGGCCGGTTCGGCGAGGCAGAGGAGACCTTGAAGCGTGCCATCAAGCTTATCGAGGAGGTGAAGGGTTCCGACAGTCCAGACACCTCGCCGATACGCATCCGGGTGGTGGGTTTGATGGCAAAGCAGGGGCGCGCCGAGGAAGGCGCCAAATTTGGAAAGGCGAACCCCGCCGCGGACAAAAAGCTGTTCGCGAGGCCCCCTGGCGACCGCAACGCGCTGGCCGATCTCGACAACTGGGGCGCCGACCCCGATGCACAAAAGCGTTACAGCGTGATGGAATGGCGCAGCATCGAGCTGGCTCACAAGATGATTGAGCTGCTTGGGCCAGAGAGTCCCAACCTGATGACCTCCTTGTTCCATACAAGCAGCCTGTTCCTGTTCTCTAACGATTTGCCGAATGCCACTGGTTATCTGAGCCGCGCCGCCAAGATCGCAATCGCATCGCTAAAGCGGGGCGGCCGTTCCGGGGCTGCCAGCGAGGAAGACGGCGGCGGGTACAGCACCATATTTTCGGACTTGGTGAAGGTGGGGAACCGCTTGGCAAAGGCGGAGCCTGGCTCCGCGTCCAAGCTGCGCGACAATCTCTTCGAGATGGCCCAGTGGGCGCAGCATTCCACTGCGGCGGGCGCGCTCGCGCAAATGGCCGCGCGTCCGCAAAGCAACCCGGCTCTGGCCCAGCTTGCCCGCGAGCGCCAGGACCTTTCGAACGAACGGCGTGAACTGGACGCCGGGCTTTTCGCCGCCGTCTCGCTTCCGGCCGAAGCCCGGCAGCAACAGGCGGGAAGAGACCAGGAGATGCGCAGCCGAGTGGCCGCGATCGACAAGCGCATCGAGGAGATCGACGCGGCGCTGTTCAAGCAGTTCCCGAAATACGCCGAGTTGGTCAATCCGAGCCCCTTGAGTGTGGCGAAGGTCCAGTCGCTGCTTAAGCCGGTCGAGGCGCTGGTGCTATTCCTGGATACGCCGTCAACTATTAAGGACGCCGGGGAGACCGTTGCCTGGGTTGTGACCCATGAGAAAGTTCAGTGGGCGCGGATCGAACTTGGCGGTGCGGCCATGGAGGAGGAGGCGTTCGCGCTGCGCTGCGGCCTAGACGCGGCGGCATGGCAAGGCGAGGGTGCTGCGGCTTGCGAGAAGGCGGTCAAGGCGAAGAACGAGTACCCGGACAAGCCGCTGCCTTACGATCTTGAGCGCGCCCACAAGCTTTATCAGGCACTGTTCGGGCCGTTTGCGGACCTCATCAAGGAGAAAAGCCTCCTGATTGCGGCATCAGGCTCTCTCACCTCGCTGCCGCTTCAGGCGCTGGTGACGGAAAAGCCGCGCGAGGCGCTGCCCGGCTGGAAGGGCTATCGTGGCGTCAAATGGCTGGGCCGCGAGCACGCGGTCGCGGTGCTGCCCTCGGTGCCAAGCCTTTCGGTTCTGCGCAAGGAGGCTAAGGCGGCAGGTGCTTCCGAGCCGTTCCTTGGCTATGGCGATCCGAGGCTGGAGGGCAATCCCGAATGCGGCGAGGCGCAACCGCCCAAGGCTTGCCCCGGGGAGGGGGCGGCGGAAGG
>Ga0182021_10003586_pt1 | contig 18259 bp, 19 predicted proteins | sample 612E3MmetaG_FD_120493 | JGI IMG/M metagenome (GOLD analysis project Ga0182021, IMG submission 120493) | Permafrost microbial communities from Stordalen Mire, Sweden - 612E3M metaG (Illumina Assembly) | ecosystem: Environmental > Terrestrial > Soil > Wetlands > Permafrost | place: Sweden... | reverse complement strand
CCTGTCTTTCCGGAAGAAGCGTTGGAGAGGAATCGGACGGGATCGAGCGGTTCCCGGGTGGGGCCGGCGGTGATCAATACGCGCTTGCCGCGCCAGAAATTGAGTGATGGGGAACGACCGATCGTCGGCGAAATGAAAGGCGGCGGGGTTCGTTTCCGGCCCACGGCTACGCCTTGAGCTGTTTTGCGACCTCGGCCACGATCTTCAGCGGGTCTTCCATCCGCCCCAACCCTTCGTCGCCCGACGCCAAAGGCCCCTTCGTGGGGCCGATGAAACGGTATCCATACTCCCGGCAGGCGCGGACGTTTTTCTGCGTGGCGGGGTGGGTCCACATGGGTTCATGCAGGGCGGGAGCCAGGAACACGGGTTTGCGGGTCGCCAGCAGCAAAGCTCCCAAGAGGTCTCCCGCCGATCCGGCCGCGAACCGCGACAGGTGCTCGGCCGTGCAGGGGGCCACGACGACCGCGTCCGCCGTCTTGGCGAGGGACAGGTGCGCCATCGTCCACAAGCGGTCGTCGAAAACGTCCCGGGCCACGGGCCGCCCGGAGAGGGCGGCGAAAGTCAGGGGCCCGACGAACCGGGCGGCGGACTCCGTCATGACGCAGGTGACGCCCGCCCCGGCCTCCCGGAAGCGCCGAACGAGCTCGGCGGCCTTATAGGCCGCGACGCTCCCCGTCACCCCCAGGACGATCTCCCGACCCTTGAGAGAAGGCATGGCTATTCGCCCGCGTCTTCCTTCGGTGGGGCCTCGTCCCCGCCCTTGCCGGACGCGGCGGCTTTCTCGAGGCGCGCGTCCTCTTCCGCGATGCGCTTGACCAAGTCCTCGGGGATGGCGGCGGGGATTTCGATCCTCCTTTCGAGCTTGGGCGCCGGAGGCAATTTCTCAATTTCCTCCAAGGACACTTCGCCGGTCAGGATCTCCTTGATCGCCATGGAGACGAGCTCGTCGGGCGCGTGGGATACTTGTTGTTCCCGCTTCTGGACCTCGATGGCCCAGCGGGTCGCCAGGGATATCATGCGGTACTTGTCCTTGCCGCAATCCAGCATGAGCTGGGAAAGCGGGACGTTGGGATTCACGACGACAGCCTCTTCCTTCTTCTTGGTCACGGATCACCCTCCAATTCACTGCAAAAATTTCAACCGCCGCAATTCATCCACGGAGCGGGACAGGCGCCGTTTCTCCGCGCGCAGGACAGCCGCCACGTCCCGGACGGCGTCCTCCAGCCGGTCGTTGACCACGACGTAGTCGTACTCCGGCATGCGCGCGATCTCGCCTCGGGCGTTGACCAGCCGCTCGGCGATCACGTCCGGATGGTCCTGGGCGCGCTTCTTCAGGCGCTCCTCCAGGGCCTCCCATGACGGAGGCAGCAGGAACAACCGGACGCAATCCGGCCGGCGCTCCTTGACGGAACGGGCGCCCTGGGTGTCAATGTTCAGCACCACGTCCCGGCCTTTCGCCAACGCGTCGGCGACGGGCTTTTCCAATGTTCCGTAGAGGGAACCGTGGACTTGGGCGCTTTCGATGAATTCCCCCGCCTTCAGGCGGCGATGGAACTCTTCCGTGGATAAAAAATGGTAATCCCGCCCGTTCTTCTCCCCCCCGCGGGGGGGCCGGGTCGTGCAGGAGACGGAAACGACCACGCCCGGGCACCGCTCGGCCAAGGCGCCGCAAACCGTGGACTTTCCGGCGCCTGACGGAGCCGAGATGACCAGCAAAAGGCCCTGTGTCATGGATGAGAGTGTAGGGAAAGCGTTATTTTAACTTATCCAATGGGAAGGCGTCAAATTTCCTTGAAATGAGAGCCTCCCGCATATCCGCCGGGAGAGGCGCGGTCACGACCATTCGCCGGCCCGTCTTCGGATGATCGAAGGCCAGGCGAAAAGCGTGCAGAAGCGGGCGATCGCCCGGAGGCCCCTCGTAGGTGGAATCTCCCAAAACGGGGTGGCCCACGGAGGCGAGCTGCACCCGGATCTGGTGCGTGCGGCCCGTCAGCGGGCGAACTTCCAAGAGAGAGTCGTCCGGAAAGCGTCCCAGGACTTTGAACTCGAGGATCGCCGGGCGGCCGGGATCCGTCACGGACATGCGGGAGGGCCGCCGCCGGTCCCGCCCGACGGTCGAGCGGACGACGCCCGAGGCCGCCTTCGGGCTTCCCCGCACCAGCGCGAGATACGTCTTCTCTACGCCACGCTCGGAGAACTGCCTCGACAGCCGTTCCGCGGCGCCGGGGGTTTTGGCGATGACCAGGACGCCCGACGTCCCCTTGTCCAGGCGATGGACCACCCCGGGCCGGGCCGTATGGAGCGAAGTCCCCCGCAGGGCTTCCCCCCACCCCGCCGCGAGCTTGGGCCAAAGCCGCTGGACGAGGGTGTCCGACTGATGAGGGCCGGCCGGGTGGACGACGACACCTGAAGGTTTATCGACCACGATGATCTCACCGTCCTCGAAAAGCACCGGCACGCTCCCGGCCGCCGAGGCTGGAAGCGCGGAAAATTCGGGAAGGAGGACGGAAACCTCGTCTCCCGCCTCCAGGCGACGCCGGGACGTCTTCGCCGGGCCGCCGTTCACGCTCACATGTCCACCGGCGATCAGCTTCTGGACGTAGGTCCGCGTCAGCGGGCGGAGCTTCCCGGCCAGGAACTTGTCGAGGCGGTCCTCGCCGCCTTCAGCGCGAAAGGTCTTATTTTCGGGCACGGGCGATGTTCTGCAAAAACATCAAGGCAACGCCGACGGTGATGGAGCTGTCCGCGACGTTGAAAGCGGGCCAGTGATGGACCCCCCAATGAAAGTCCAGGAAATCCAGGACGGCCCCCCGCCTCAACCGGTCGGCGAGGTTTCCCAGGGCGCCGCCCCAAAGGCAGGCCACCCCGAACGCCGTCAGAGGCCCCTCGGCGACGAGCCGGCGATGCAAGACCGCCAGGACGGCCAGGATGACGATCGTGAGCCCGATGAAAGCCCGGTTCGCGTCGGGGAACATGCTGAACGAGGCCCCGGTATTGAGAACATGCGTAAGGTTGAAAAACGGACCGAACCTCGCGGCCGAGTAAAGAGGAACCCATCTATGGACCATTCCCTTGGAAACCTGGTCGAGGATCAGGATCCCCGCGGCCACCGCCGACAACAGGGCGAAAGGCGGCGCCTTCCGCGAGGGCGGGACCGGATCAAGACTTGTCATGAAAACCTCCATTGACGACAAGGATCGTGTCGGCGCCCCGGGCGTTGTCGATCTTGATGAAGGGCACGGGGTCGTCCATCAGATGGACCGGCATCATGGGGACGGATGGTACCGTCTTGAGCGTCGAGAGCCAATGGTACTTCAACACGAGCGTCCCGCGCGAGACCCCGCGAATTTCTATCCGGTCCAAACCCGCCGAGACCTCTCCCCGGCCCTGAACAAACCAATCGGCGGGCCGGTTCACCTTGAATATCCTGTATCCGTCGACGGGGGCGTCCTCGGACAAAAGGGTCTTGAACCGGCCGAGGCAGGCCGCCCCAGGGGACGAAGTCACGCCAATCCGCGTCACGTTGTAAAGGTCCATGTATTTTCCAAATTCTGTTTCATCCATGTTTTCCAAGAACCGCTCGAAAATGACGGGCCGCGTTCCCGTCACGAACAGCGTGAACTTCGACGCCAACAGGCTCGATCCGTAAGGTCCCCCGAGGAGTTGGCGGCCGGTGCGAAGCGCCAGGAATTCCATGAAATGAGGGTCGTCCAACTCCCGGCATTCCACGAGCCACCGGCCCGGGGCGCCGTCGTTCTCCAAGCGCCGAATGAATTGTGCCTGGGAATCCGTCCACTCGTTGCTCAAGCGAGGCCATCCCGAGTCGTTCGACACTCCCGCGCAAACCAGGACCCCGGTGAGCGAAAAAGCCCCGATGGCCGCGGCGCGCCTTCCGCCGGACGCGCCCAGCCAACGACTCATTTCAAACGCGGAGAGCGCGTAGATTAAAATCCAAAACGGCATGCAATACCGGAACGGCTGGAGCGACGCCAGGCCGACGTCGCCTCCAAAACCGACGAGGAGGAGATAGAACACAAGCCAGGACGAAAAGAAGACGGCCTCGGTCTTGCGTTCTTTTCCCATGCGATACAGGCCGGCCGCCGCGGTCGTCAAGAACAACAGATTAGCAATTGAGGCGAACCGCTCCATTGCCGTCGGCCCCCAGAACCCATAAAACCCGAACAGATGGTTCAACCGGAACCCCTTCATGTAGTCGGTCGCGGAACCCCAGGACCAAAAACCCAGCGTCGGCTCCAGCCACGGCCAATTGGCCGCCACGACCAGGGCCGCCGACAAGAGCAACTGGACGACGAACCATTTGGGAGGGCGCCGGAGGGACTTGAAGGTCAAGACCACGAAAGGGAGGAAGCCCATGACCAGCGCCGTCGGATGGATCATCGGGGCGGCGACGGAGAAAAAGGTTTGAAGCGCCCAATTTTTCCAAGTGTTGTCCTTGACCCACCTAAGAAAGAAGGCCGCCTGGCAAAGGGACGCGAAAACGGCGGCCTGGAAAGGGAAAAGTCCCTTTTGCAAAAAGAGCCGGGAGATCGGCTCGACAAGCCCGTGCGTCGCCAACATTATGAAGAAGGCGACCCACGCAAGCTTCGTCTCCCCTTTCCAAACGAAAGCGGCAAGCCAAGCCAGGAATGGAAGGCTGAGCATTCCAACGAATTCCATCAGCAGGAGAGACCGGCCGATGGAAACCCCCCAAGAGAGGAAATGAGGAACGGCCGCCAGCAGGAGTCCCCCGGCCGGATAGGGGGGGTACCCCGCCATCTGAAAGGGGTCATATCCCCACGCGCGCCCGGCATGCGCGAGGAACTCATGCATCCGAAGAGCCCCGGCGTAGTAGACGGCGAAATCCACGTTCAGCACGGGAAAGGGGAGCGACGCATCCACTCCGCGGAAAAAAGACAGGGTCTTCGCCGCCTGAAGAACGACCAACAGCCCGGCGAAGAAACCCAAGGGAGGGAACAAGCGGCGGACGGAAAAGGCGACGGGGACTGGCGCTTTCACGCCTGGCATGGTATTTTTTCCCGCGCACCGGTTCAAACTAGGAGAGTCCAATGCCCGCGACGGCTCGACCGAATTTCACCGATTATTTCATGAAGATCGCCCTGTCCGTCCGGGAGCGCGCCAACTGCCGGGGCCGCCGGGTGGGCGCCGTCCTGACCTTGAACGACCGCATCATCGCCACCGGCTACAACGGAACTCCCGCGGGGATCAAGAACTGCACCGAGGGCGGCTGCTACCGCTGCGACAACCGGGACAAGAAATTCAAATCCGGCACGGCCTACGACATCTGCATCTGCGTCCACGCCGAGCAGAACGCGCTCCTGTCCGCCGCCCGGTTCGGGATCGCCGTCGCGGACGCGACCCTCTACACCACCCACCAACCCTGCTTCGGCTGCGCCAAGGAACTGCTCCAGGCCAAAATCGCCAAGGTCTTCTTCATCGAGGAGTGGACCCATCCGGCCGAGGTCCACGACCAATACCGGTCCCTCCTCGGCGGCTTCAAAGATGGGGTCCACAAACTGGAAACGGTCAAACTCCCTGAATAAATCTGAAGGCGGGAACGTCCTGTTCCGGACTGGACTTACCTCTTAGGAAGAAATTGTTCAATCCGTCTCATGAATTCCGGGGCATCGAAAGGCTTGGGAATAATGGCCGAGGCCCCGGAAGTCCTCGCCATGGCCTCGAATTTTTGAGGGGCCAGGGCCGTCACCAGGACCACCGGCCGGCCGGGGAACTTCTTCGTGATGCTGTTGCAGAGGCTGTAGCCGTCCAACCGGGGCATCCGCACGTCCAAGACGTAAAGGTCGAAATCCTGGGTGAGGGCCGCTTTGAGGGCTTCGAGGCCGTCGGAAGTCGCCACGACCTCGTGGCCGGCCCCTTCCAAACATCGGCGCAGAAACTTCACAACCACCTCTTCATCGTCAGCGATGAGTATGCGGCCCATGAAATCCCTTTTTCCTTGGATGATCCCCTTGACGCATTTTACACTTTAAACAATGAGGCGACGCAATGGCGCAAAGGAGGTCGGCTGATTCGAGCTTTCTTACGCCGGTTTTTTGATGAAGGTCCCGTTGTTGAACTCTTCGAACGCCAGGCGAAGCTCCTCCTCGGTGTTCATCACGATGGGGCCGTACCAGGCCACGGGTTCCCCGAGGGGCTTCCCCGAGACCAGCAGGAACCGCACCGGCCCGCCCTCAGCCTCCACCCGCACCTGGTCCCCGTCGTCGAATAAGGCCAGCATGCCGTTCCCCACGAAGGGGTCCTTTTTCATGTCGAAATAGTTCACCCCGATTACCTCATAAGTGAAGGGGTCTTTTTCCCGGCAAAAGGAGCCTTTGCCTTCGATCACGTAGGCGAACACGGTGTGGCCGCGCTTTGTGGGATGGACGTATTCCACGCCCGAGGGAACGCTCACGTCCAGGTATTCCGGATCGATCACAACGTCTCTCACGGGGCCTCGCTTCCCCCCCGCCTCCCCGGCGATGACCCGGATCTTGACGCCGCCCGCCAGGTCCGCTTCCTCGATTTGATCGCTCGTCACGCCCCGGTAGCGCGGCGCCATCATCTTGCTGGTTTTGGGAAGGTTGGCCCAAAGTTGAAAACCATACATCCGGCCTTCGGCGTCCCCCTTGGGCATTTCCTGGTGGATGATGCCGCTGCCGGCGGTCATCCATTGAACGTCTCCGGCGGAAATCACGCCTTTGTTCCCCATACTGTCGCCGTGCTCCACGTCGCCCTTCAGGACATAGGTGATGGTTTCGATCCCCCGATGTGGATGCCAAGGGAACCCCTTTAGGTAATGGGCCGGAGTGTCCGAGCGGAAATCGTCCATCAGCAAAAAGGGGTCGAACAAGGACTCCGAACCGAAGCCGAACACCCGGTTCAAATGCACCCCCGCCCCTTCCAATGTGGGCCTGGCCTTTATCACTTTCCGGATCATCCTGGTCTTCTTCATAGGACCTCCATTAACCCGATATTTTCCCGTTCATCCTCTTCATCAACCAGGCCATGTTTTGACCCAGGGTCTTCATGGTTTGGACGCCTTCGGCATCGTTTTCCACTTCGCCCTTCTCCCGCCCGACGCCGATGTTCCAATAGTTGGACCCGGGGACGACCATCTGGTTGATGAAGAAAAAGTGGTTGATGGAATCGAAGGCATGAATGGCCCCCGCCCGGCGGACGGCCACCACCGCCGCCCCCGCCTTGCGCTTGAACATGTCGCCGTTGGCCTTGGCCACGAAACCCGCGCGGTCGATCAGGGCTTTCATTTCGGACGACAGGTCCGCGAAATAGACCGGCGAGCCCAGCAATATGCCATCGGCCTCGATCATTTTCGCGATGCAATCGTTGACGATATCCTTGTCGTTTGAACAGCGCTTGTTCTTCTTTTCAAAGCAAACCCGGCAGGCCGCGCAGCCGCGAACGGCGTGGCCCGCAAGCTGGATCAGCTCCGTGGCGATGCCTTCCTTCTCAAGTTCTGCCAAAACATGGCGTAAAAGAATCGCCGTGTTCCCGTCTTTTCGGGCGCTTCCGTTGATTGCGATGACTTTCATTTCAATTTCTCCAGGGAGACCTAAATCCGGGTCGTTCTCTATTTCGTTGAAAGAGGCGGCGGGGCGGCGGCTTCGGCGTCGGCGCAGCGGGGGCAGAGGCCTTCGGGAGTGAGCTCGCGGGTGACCCAGCAGCGGGGGCATTTGGCGCCGGGGGCTTTCGCGGCGGAAGAAACGGAAAGCGTTTCGCTTTCCCCCTGCACGACGGCTTGAGCCGCGCCGGAGAAAACGGTCCAACGATCCCCCAAAGCGGACAGCGCCTTGGGAAGTGAAAGAATCACGCGCGCGTCGTTCAGGCCCTTCACCTCGCCGGATTGGCGGGCCTTCTCCACGGACTCATTGACGGCCCGTCGGACGGCAAGGAGATCGTCCAGGACGGGCGTTCCGGCCGGGAGCTTGATGGGATCAGGGAATGCGTTCAAAAACACGCTCCGATCGTCGTCGCCCTTCCCCAACAAATTCTGTTCTTTCAGCGATTGCCACGTTTCTTCGGCGGTAAAAGACAGCAACGGCGCCAGCATCTTGGCCAGGGCCTTGGCGATGAGCAGGAAGGCCGTCTGGGCGCTTCGGCGGCGGGGACTATCGGCACGATCGCAGTAGAGGATGTCCTTCTGAACGTCCAGATAGTATTCCGACAGGACGTTGATGCAGAACTGGTCGGCCAGGCGCGCCGTCACTAAATGAAACTCGAAACGGTCATAGGACCGCGTCACGTCCTCCACGGTCCCGTTCAGGGCGCCCAGCGCCGCCAAGTCCAAGGGCTCCATTTTCTCCAACGGGACGGCCTTGTCCGGCGCGAAGTCCCCCAAGTTGCCCAGCAGGAACCGGAGAGTGTTCCGTAGTTTGCGGTAGGTGTCCACGACCCGCTCTAAAATCTGAGGCGAGAGCCGCACGTCCTCCCGGTAATCCGTCACGGCCACCCACAGGCGGATGATGTCCGCGCCGAATTTTCCCAACAGGTCCTGGGGGGAGATCCCGTTCCCGGCGGACTTGCTCATGGCCCGGCCTTGGCCGTCCAGGATGAATCCGTGGGTGAGGACTTGTCCGTACGGCGGCTCGCCCGTCAAGGCCACCGCGGGAAGAAGAGAGGTCTGGAACCAGCCCCGGTGCTGGTCGGACCCTTCCAAATACATCACGTCGCCCCGGGCGACGGTCTTGGTTTCCTCGCGGGCTTTGAGCACCGACACCCACGACACGCCCGAGTCGAACCATACGTCCAGGATGTCCTCTTCCTTCCTGAACTCGCCCGCGACGCCCGGCGGCAACAGCTCTTTGGCATCCTTCTCATACCAGACATCGGAGCCGTGCTTTCTGAACAGTTCCACGACGTGGTCGAAAACCCTTTTGTCCGACAAAGGCTTTTTCGTCTTCACGTCGAAGAACATGGGGATCGGCGCGCCCCAAAACCGCTGGCGGGACAGGCACCAGTCGGGCCGGGTCTTGAGCATGCCCAGGATGCGCTCCTTGCCGTAGTCCGGGATCCACTTGACGGTGTCGGTGGAGGCGATGAGCTTGGCGCGCAAGTCGTCCGACACCTTGAGGAACCATTGCTCCGTCGCGCGGAAGAGGATGGGGTTCTTGCACCGCCAGCAGTGGGGGAAGCTGTGCTCCAAGGGCTGGGATTTGATCAGGGAGCGGTCCTTCTCGAGCTGGGCGGTGATGTCCTTGTTGGCTTCCCACACGCGTTTTCCGATCAAGCTTTGGGGCTGAACCTCGTCCGTAAACTTCCCGGATTCATCCACGGGCGACAAGGTCGGCAGGCCGTATTGCCGGCCGACGACGTAATCCTCGGTCCCGTGGCCGGGGGCGATGTGGACGACGCCCGTGCCCTCCTGGTCCGAGACGAATTCCGCCAGGACTCCCTGGGAGTCGTGCCCGTTGACGGGATTCTTGGCCAGCAAACCCTCCAACTCCAAACCCACTATTTTCGGCGCCTCGGCCTTTCCGGGACCGTAAAGGTCCTCGCACAAGGCCCAACCGGGTTTTCCAACGAGATAAAGCTCGTGGTCCCGCGTGTTCTCGTAAAGCCGGTATTCCCGCTCGGGATGGAAAGCCAGGGCGACGTTGGCGGGAAGCGTCCAAGGCGTCGTCGTCCAGACCAGGACGAAGGCTCGTTTACCCGCCGCTTTGGCCAGACGATCGGCCTCCGGGTTGGACGGCCAAGTGACGATGGGAAATTTGAGGAAAATAGAGGCGTCCGTCCGGTTCTCATACTCCACTTCAGCCTCGGCCAGAGCCGTTTCACAGGAGGCGCACCAATAGACGGGCTTTTTGTCCTGGACGATGAAGCCCTTCTCGAAAAGGTCGTAGAAGGTCCGGGCGATCCCGGCTTCGTACTCGGGGTCCATCGTTTTGTAGGGGTGGTCCCAATCGCCCAGGACCCCCAGGCGCTTGAACTCCCGGCGCTGTTCCTCGACCCAGCGGTCCGCGTAGCGGGAGGCCTCCCGGCGGAAGGCGGCGCGATCCACGGACCGCTTCGTCCAGCCCTTCTCCTTCATGAGCTGGTGCTCGATCGGGAGGCCGTGGCAATCCCAACCCGGCACGTAGGGAGCGAAATAACCCCGGGCGGACTTGTATTTGACGACGATGTCCTTGAGGATCTTGTTGAGCGCGTGCCCCATGTGGATGGGCCCGTTGGCGTATGGCGGGCCGTCGTGAAGGACGAAGGTCCTTCGACCTTCGCCCGGGCGGCCCGCGTTGCGCTCAAGCATCTTCTTGTAGAGGCCCATCTTCTCCCAATGGGCGGCGGCGGCCGGTTCGCGCAAAGACAGGTCCGCCTTCATGGGAAAATTCGTTTTGGGCAGGAGAACGTGGAACTTCTTTTCCGTCATGGGGGTTGATTCTAGCGTTTTTTGAGTTCCGTTTACCCGTTGACAATGGGGCACAGCGGCGGCTACACTTCCTCTATGGCGCATCCACCCTATAAAAGAAAGATTTACCTCATCAAGAAACGTCTTCAATACCGCTTCATTACTTGGGTGGTGGGCACGGTCATGGTCGCCGTCATGGTCGTCCTCTTGGACGTGTTCATTTCGCTTCACCGCCACGCCCAAGACACCGGCCTCACGATCCAGGTGTCCGACCTCTACGATCCGACCGATCCTTTTACGATTCTGAAGTTCATCGTTTACGTCGCCGGGGTCTTCTACGCGAGCCTCCTCCTCTCCCATCGGGTGGCCGGCCCTATTTACCGTTTCGAGAAGTCCGCCGACGAAGTGGCCCAAGGGAACCTTACCCACAAAGTGTTCCTCCGCCGGGAAGACGAGATGGAAGAGTTGCGCGATTCCTTCAACACGATGGTGGACGCCCTCCGGGGCAAAGTGGCGGGAGACGTGGCGTGCGCCTTTCGGGCGCGGAAACAGCTGGAAGACCTCCTCGACAACTCTCCCATGTCGCCCCAAGACGGCGACAAGATCAGGAAAGTCATCGCGGAGATGAACCGCGTGGGGAAGGGTTTTCAGGTTTAAGCTGCCGGGGGATTGAAACGGTTGGACCGGAGCGGCGGCGCCGCTTCGGTCTTTATTTTTTCTTGAAGAGCTTCTTGAAATTTCCGGGCAACGCGGGCTTTCCGTTGTCGCCCGCGGGCAAGAGGGACCCCGTGGATTTCTTCGTCAGGTCCTGGACGAGCTTCTGAATCTGCGTTTGCGCCGAGGCGACCTGTTTGTCCTTGAGTCCCAGTTTCTGCAGGGCCCCGCCGGCCTTTCCGTCGATCTGATCGGCCAGTTTCTTCTTCTCCCCGTCCACCAAGCCGTTCAATCGTTCCTGGGCCCGGCCCCTCATCTCGTCGATTTCCTTTTGCAGGGCCTGTCCCACCGCTTCCTTGATCTTGTCGTCCAAGTTTGTTCGGAGAGCGAAACCCGGCGCCGTGAGGGTTCCGGATAGGCGAATCTCCACCTCCAAGGCGTCCAGGCGCGACACGGTGTCGCGAAGGATCGAGAGCAGCCGGTCCTTCGCCTTGTCCGCCGGAAGGGCGAGGTCCATGGATACGGGGGCGGCTCCGAACCGAATCGTCCCGCCCAAAGCCGACGCCTTCACCGCGACGTCGCCCGTCGTCGTCCCTCGGCCGTCCTTGATCGTCACGGGGCCGCCCATGTCGCCCAGTTTCACCCCGGACAAGGGGAAACCCGTGTAAGAGAATTTGACCTGCTCGCGCGAAACGTCATGCGTAAAGTCCAAAACGGCCGACAGGTCCAGCGCGCTGGCGTCCTTTTTCCCCGCCACATTCAACACGGCGGGGCGGCCCAATTTCCCCGGGTCGGAGGTCACGTCCTTAAGCGTCCCTCGATAGGCCAATCCGTCCTGCGTGGCGCCGGAAAGGCCCGCCTTGACCAAAAGGAACGTCGGCCAGTTGTATCGGAAGGGGAATGGAATGTCCCGGCCCTGACGGGCGGGAGGAGGCTCGGGTTTTTCTCCGGCCTTCTTCTTGGGCAGGCGGGCCCGGGCCTTTTGGGCCATATCGAGGGTGGAATGGATCTTTGCGAACCACTTCTCGCCGATGAGACCCCGCGTGATCCCCTCGGTTGAGAATCCCGCTTTCAAGTCCCCCAAGGCGCCGTCGAGGTCCTGTTTTTTCAAATCGTCGATCCCCTTGAGCGTGTCCTTCGCCCGATTGATCTCTCCCGTCACGTCGGCCTTCAGGCTCCCGTAACCTTTCGTCTGGGCTTCGGCGTCCGCTTTCAACTTTTTGGCCTCGTCCAAGTCCCGCTTCGCTTTCTTGAGCCCATCAGTCCCTGAATACCTCTCATTCTTCATGCGGTCCGCGAAGGCCTTGATTCGGCCGTCCAAGTCGGTCGTCTTGAGGGCGTCCACCCTCGGCCCCCACATGTCGGCGATGGCCTGGTAGTGGACCTGCTCTTCCTTGACTTTTTTCAAAGAGGCCAAGTTTTCCGGCCGCAACATTTTCTTGGGATCGTATTGGTCCTTAAGGTTCCCAAAAGCGAGCTTTCCTAGGGCGGCGCCGGCGGAGGGCTCCTTGGGCTTGCCTTTCCCGCCGTCCGCTTTCGCGGCGACGGCCGCCGACTTGGGCAACGCGCCCGACCTCGTCCGGGGAGTCCCCGTACGGATCCCGTCAATGGACGCGTCCTCGACGATGAACTTTCTCCAGAAGAGAGGCTTGGCCGCCAAATGAAACCGCATGCTCCCGACCTCGACGCGGTTGATCATGGGCTCCGCGGGGTCCGCGACATGGAGCCCGCGAAGGGCGACGGAGGCATGCAAAAAGGAAATGCTCACGCCGTCCACCTCCACCTTGGCTCCGTTGGCGGCCGTCCCGGCTTTTTCGATGCCGCGCCTGACGAAACCGTCCAGGAAGAAACGGAAGAATATCCCGAAAACGGCCAGGACGATCAGCGTGGGAAGGAGGGCTTTCCATCGGATGAGAGATTCCCTCTTGGCTTCGGGCGGAGGCGGGGTGGGCGGAGTCTCAGAAGGTGTCATGAATCAATCCGAAAATCCTGGATGCCTTGAGAGCTTGGACCACTTTCCATTTCTGGACGCGGGCCAGCACTCTTTCCCGGTATTTGACGACGCCCCACCGGAACAGGAAGAAAGCGGGAACGAGCGAAACGAGCCCCGTTACGAAGCCGCCGAGGACCAAGGTGTTGTTGAACCGGGTCCAGGGCGCGGCGGGGGTGTTGTAGACGAGGGTCCAGAGGGCGCGAAGGGACGGGGCGGTCAAAAGAGCGTAGCCGATCTTGTTGAAAACGGGGTCCACGATCCACGCGATCAGGGTGAACGCGGCGGCGGAAAACGTCGCGGCCCCGAAGTTGACGTTGAGCATGAAAATCAAGATGAGGAGGATCAGCGCCAACAGGCCGATCTTGGGGACGAAACCGACGACCATCCCCAGGGCCAACCCCCCCGCCAAAGAGCGAGGGGATACGTCCTGGTTCAACGTCTGGATGAAATTGAGAAGGAATTTAAGGACGAGCATGGCGTAAGTCTATTCTTTCCCCCATCGCCGGTCAAACGCCGTGAAGGTCATGATTTCAACACCCCCTTCGCGACCGTAGCGCCGATCTCCGCGGGGGACTCGATGAATTGCGCCCCGGCGGCCTCCAGGGCACGGCGCTTTCCCGCCCACGATCCCAGGCCTCCCTCCACGACCGCGCCGGCATGGCCCATGCGCCTTCCCTCGGGGGCCGTCCGGCCCGCGACGAAGGCGAACAGGGGTTTCGTCATGCTCGACTTGAAGAAAGCCGCGGCCTCCTCCTCATCGGACCCGCCGATCTCGCCGATCAGCAGCACGGCGTCCGTCCCGGGATCCTTTTCGAACAAAGCCAGGATGTCGGTGAACTCCGTTCCCTTTAAAGGGTCGCCCCCGATCCCGACGACGGTGGACTGGCCCAAGCCCTTTTGCGTGAGCTGCCAGACCGCCTCATAAGTGAGCGTCCCGGAACGGGACACAACCCCGATCCGGCCCGGCCTATGGATCTCCCCCGCCATGATGCCGACCATGCAGCCGGCGCGTCCCGCGCCGCCCGGCGTGATGATCCCGGGCCCGTTGGGGCCGAGCAACCGCGACTTGGTTCCCTTGAGGCGGGCTTTGACCCGCGCCATGTCCAGGACGGGTATTCCCTCGGTGATCGCCACGATCAACGGGATGCCGGCCTCGGCGGCTTCCAGGATCGCCCCCGCCGCGGCGGGTGCCGGAACGAAAATCAAGCTCGCCGTGGCCCCCGTGCGGCGGACGGCTTCCCGGACCGTGTTGAAAACGGGCATCCCATCCGCGTCGGTCCCCCCTTTCCCCGGCGTCACCCCTCCGACGACCCGAGTGCCGTATTCCCGGCACGCTTTCGCATGCAACCGGCCCGAGGCGCCCGTGATCCCCTGCACGAGAACCGCCGTCTCCTGGTCGACGAGGATGCTCACGGCGCCGCCTTCGCCGCTTCGACCGCTTTGCGCGCCGCGTCGGCCAGCTCACCGGCGGCGACGACGTTCAGGCCGCTTTCCGCGATGATCCGCCGGCCTTCCTCCGCCCGGTTCCCCTCCAACCGCACGACGAGCGGCCGGCGGAGGCCGGTCGTCGTGATGGCCTCCAGGAGCCCCCGCGCGATGACGTCGCACTTCATGATCCCGCCGAAAATATTGACGAGGACGGACCGGATCCTTTCATCCTCCAGCAGGATCCGAAAGGCCTCCACCACTTGGGGTCCGTGAGCTCCTCCGCCCACGTCCAGGAAATTGGCGGGCGCGCCGCCGTGCATGCACAACAAATCCGCCGTCGCCATGGCGAGCCCCGCGCCGTTCACCAGGCAGCCGATGTCGCCCTCCAGCCGGACGTAGGAGACGCCGGCCGTGCGGGCGCGGCGTTCGGCCGGAGAGAGGTCGCCCAGGTCTTCTTCAAACGCCAACTCGGCGTGACGAAAAGCGCCGTTGTCGTCCACGACGATCTTCGCGTCAACGGCCGTCACCACCCGACGGCCGCCGGGGCCCAGCACCTCGGCCAGGGGATTGACCTCCACCAACAGGGCGTCGAGGGAGAAAAACGTCCGCGATATCCCCGACAACGCCCGCGCCGCCGGGGCCGAGAGGCTTCCCTTGAACCCAGCGAAGAGCGCCGCCCGGCGGGCCTGGGCGGCCGTCAGTCCTCGGAAGGGGTCTACGGGAAGCCTGAGGAACTTCTTCGGTGAAGACAACGATCGGGCCTCCACGTCGGCGCCGCCTTCAGGCGAAACGACCAGGACCGGGCCGCCGGCCCGGCGATCCATGAGGACCGCGGCGTACGCCTCCCGCCGGATGTCCACGGCCTTGCAAATCAGAACCGACCGGACGGGAAGGCCCGCAGGCCCCGTTTGAGGAGTGACGAGGGGCTTGGCCAGAATGCTTTCCACCGCTTTGAGGGCGTCATCCCGTGACTCGACCAGCCGGATTCCCCCCGCCCGGCCCCGGCCGCCCGCGTGAACCTGGGCTTTCACCACCCACGGTCCGCGGCCCAGCCTTTTCAAAATCGCCGGAACTTGGGACGGGCGCGTCGCGATGAACCCTTTCTGGACGGGCACTCCTTGGGCGGCGAGCCGTTCCTTCGCTTGGTACTCGTGGAGGTTCACGTCCGCCGCCTGTTCGGGTCTTCCCCGCGGCCGGCCCGCCGATCCGGTTTGGCGCGCCCCATTTTCGAGATTTTGTCGCGCAGGAACGTCTCCGCCGTCCCCAGCCTCCGGGCCCCTGGATCGGAAAAACCCTCGCCGAGGGACCAGTCCTCGCCCTTGATCTCAAGAAGGAAGGCCTCAGGCGCGCGGCCGGTCAGTTGGACGGACAAGGAGAGGACCGTTTCGGGGCTGAGGGCGTGGGTGGAAAAGGGAGCGATTTCCGCTTCGGGACGGAGTCGGCTCCAGCGGAAGTTCGTCACGGAATCGTCGCGGGAAGCGTCCACGAACACGACCCGGTCGTGTTCGGAGACCAGGACGGCGTCCTCGGCGTTCAACTGGTGGGCCGCCTCGACGCGAACGCCGGGTGTTCCCTCGAAGCGCTCCGCCAGCGCCGGCCCCAACCCGTCGTCCCGACGCAGAGAGTTGCCGTACCCCATCAGCAGCAGGTCTTTTGCGGGCGGGGAACGAAAAGACGCCGCGCGGGCGGCCCCGGCGCGGCGTTCGTCGCGAGGCATGCGGTCTTCTATCCCCGGCGGAAAGTCGCGAGGCGGGCGCCGTCGGGGCCGAGGATTTCGAGGGAGATCGGCATGGTTCCGGCGGCATGGGTGGAGCAGGAAAGGCAGGGATCGTAGCAACGGATGACGCCCTCGACCCGGTTCAAGGCGCCTTCCTTCAAGTCTTTGCCGTCCACGTACTTCTTGGCGACTTGGAGGATCCCCTGGTTCATGGCGGGGTTGTTCTGCCCGGTGGCGATGACCAAATTAACCCGGGTGAGGACGCCGTTATCGTCGGTGACATAATGGTGGATGAGCGTCCCGCGCGGGGCCTCGGCGCAGCCCACGCCCTCCGCCTGGTTTCGAGAGGCGCGGGACTGGATGTCCTTGGACAAGACTTCCGGGTCGTTCAGGATGTCCCGGACCTGCTCGATGCAGGTGAGGGTTTCAATGAGTCGGGCCTGATGGTAGTAGAAGGAACCCTGGACGGGTTTGCCGCCGTTCAACTGCTTGAATTCCTCAAACTCTTTTTGAGCGAGCGGAGTCCGCATCTTCGACGAGATGTTCAGCCGCGCCAGGGGCCCGACCCGGTAGAACCCGTCCGGGAACCCTTTGGGCTTGTAGTAGGGGAACTTGAGATAGCTGAAGTCCACCGGCCGTTCGGCGATGAAATCCAGATAATTGCGCGGGTTGAGCTGGTCGGCGAGGACGACCCCGTCCGAATCCAAGACGCGGATCCGGCCGTCGTAGGTTTCGTGCTCGCCCGAGGAACCGACCAACCCGTAGTAAAGGGACGGGAAGGACGCAAAGGCGTCCATCTCGTCCTTGTTCTTGGACATGAAATCCTTGAACAGCTTCAGGCCGGTTTGGGCGGTCTCCGTCGCTTCCGGGATCCATGCCAAAAGGGCGTCCCGGTCCTCGGCGCGGACGGGGTTCGCGACGCCGCCGGGGATCAAGCCCGCCGTGTGCAGTTTCTTCCCCGTGAGCCGCTCCGAAATCTCCTGCCCGAATTTGCGCAGGCGGATGCCCTTGACGGCCAACTCCGGGAATTTTCCCGCCACCCCCAGAATGTTGCGAGAAACGGGGTCGGAGTCCCACCCCAGCAACATGTCCGGCGAGGATAGGTGGAAAAAGCTGAGCGCATGGGAGGAGATGATCTGCCCGAAATGGAGCAGCTTCCGCTGCATCTCGGCCGCCGGGGGCGGCGCGACCCGCATGATGTCCTCGCAGGCCTTCAAGGACGCCACCGTGTGGCTCACGGGGCAGATGCCGCAAATCCGGGGCGTGATCACCGGCATCTCCGTGAACATCCGTCCTTCGCAGAACCGCTCGAAGCCGCGGAACTCGTTGACGTGGAACTGCGCGTCCACGGGCTTGCCGTCGGGGCCCAGCCGGATCGTGATCTTGGCGTGGCCCTCGATTCGGGTGACGGGATTGATCGTGACGGTCTTGGAATCAGCCATACTTGAGGCGTCCTTGTTCCAGGGACGGCGTCCGGTCGTTCAGGAGCTCGTTCAAGACGTAGAAAATCAAGTCCGCCGACGGGGGGCAGCCGGGAATGACGTAGTCCACCGGAATGACCTCATGCAAGGGGCGAACGCGGTCCAGCAAGGGAGAGATGACCCGGGACGGCAGGACCTTGTCGGGATTGTCGTTGGAAGGCAGGTCCACGTAGGCCCGTTTCAGAACCTCCTCTTTTGGGATGGGGTTCCGCAAAGACGGCACGTTGCCCGTGAGGGCGCAGTCTCCGAAGGACACGACGATCTTGGATCTCTCCCGGATGAGGCGCGCCTCCTCCAGGTGCTCCTCCGAAGCCACGGCGCCTTCCACCAAGGTAATGTCCACCTCGCCGATCTCCTTGGGGTCGACGATGGGGCTTTTGACGATGTCCGCCAGCTTGGCGATCTCCAAAATTCGCTCGTCCATGTCCAGGAGGGACATGTGGCAGCCCGAGCAGCCGGCGAACCAATAGGTGGCGAGCTTCTTTTTGCTCATATTGTCTCTCTTTGGCGTTCCGAAGTGTCCGGCGGACCGTGGGGGGGGACCATAGTCGAAGAGATGGTGGGGCCCCCGTAGAGCTCGGCGCCTCTGGCGCCGAGCGGGTCCGACGGAT
>Ga0182021_10003584_pt1 | contig 18263 bp, 11 predicted proteins | sample 612E3MmetaG_FD_120493 | JGI IMG/M metagenome (GOLD analysis project Ga0182021, IMG submission 120493) | Permafrost microbial communities from Stordalen Mire, Sweden - 612E3M metaG (Illumina Assembly) | ecosystem: Environmental > Terrestrial > Soil > Wetlands > Permafrost | place: Sweden... | reverse complement strand
CGAAGGGCTGAACCCATCGGCCCGGCTGTCGGAGGTGAGAATCTCGAGATCGCTATCCTTCGGATCGAAGGACAGTGGGATGGAGAGCTTCTTGGGTGTTCCGTTTGGCAGATCAAGCGTCAAGAGATCAAAGTCGCTCTGAAAAATAATCTTCTTGCCGTCAGGAGAAATCGATGGGTAGAAAACACCCCCTTGTTTGAGATGCGTCACCTGCTGCGCGGCGCCGCCCTTCGGAGCAATCCGCCAGATGTTGTAGGTGCCGTCCCGCTCGGATGAGAAGTAGATCATCCCGTCCGATCCCCACATCGGGTAGACATCATTTACATGATTCCTGAAATCATGGATGTCCGTGTTGGTGATGTCGTGGATGTCGCCGGTCTTGAGATCCTGTACGGTGATACCCGGGCAGGAGTTGCCGCGAAACGCTTTGCGCCACACCGCTGTCGAAGGAAGCGCGCGGTTGTAGGCAAGCAGAGTACCGTCCTGCTTCATCATGCCGAGGCGCGCAACGCCCATACCCATCGGCTCCGGGGGCGCACCGTCAATGGGCAGGCGATACAAAGGCGAGCCGAAAGCATCCGGGCCGCGATTGCTCGAAATAATGATGGCTTTGCCGTCCGGGGTCCAATAGAGGGCCTGATCGTCGCCTGAGTAATACGTGAGCTGCCTGGGTTCCCCGCCCGCCGATGGAATCAAGAACACGTCATTGTTTCCATTGCGGTTGCTGGTAAATGCAATCCATTTGCCATCCGGAGAAAAGCGCGGAGCAAAATCATTGGCGATGTGCGCGGTCAGGCGATGCCCATTCGATCCGTCGGCATCTGCAACCCAAATGTCGTCTTGGTATGTAAACGCGATGCGCCCGTCATTCGCAATGTTCGCCAGGTGCGCGAACTTGATCGGCGCGGCAGCTTCTTGCGCGCGCCACCCCAGGACAGCAAACAAAAGCAGGATCAAACACCAGATCTCGATTTTCACCTTAGTCATAGCAGCCCCCATTTGATTGCTCTGCCGGGATATCGCCTCGGCCAGATTTGGATGGCAAGGAGAATAAGCCTGTTGCAGCATAAAAGAAACCACTTTCGAATAGCCTTCGCTCAACGCAATAGATTCCGGCCGCTGTTCGCTTCATTCCTACCAGAAAATGATATTGACGATCACCAGAATCGCCCCCACGACACCGGCCCATAGGACGGGACGACGGTACCACCTGCACGGTCCCTCGTAAGGCAGCTTTGTTAAACCGTAGACCAGGTCGCGCAGCTCGCTGTCCGGCTTGGGCTTTGTAAACAGACTGACAATGACCGTGACCGACACGCTGGCGATCAATGACCATAGCGCTCCGAACATATTCACCGCCATGTCCTTGGCGAGCGGCGAAAGAGCGATGTGTTTGACATGTGCCGGATTCAGAGCCGTGGCATCGAAACGATCCGGGAAAGCGTGCACATAAACGAAGATGCTTATCGAGGTGAGAATCCCCAAGAGAAACCCCCAGAAGCCTCCGGCCGGAGACGCTCGCTTCCAAAGCATGCCGACAATGACGGCGCCGAAGAGCGGCACGATAAAGAACATGACCAGCACTTGCAGGTAGACCAGGATATTACTGAAGAGCATCGCGGCATATGCGGTCGCGATGGCGATAAAGACTCCGATGATCGAACACCAGCGTCCCATGCTGACATAGTGCGCATCGCCCGCGGTATTGTTCAGCAGCGGACGATAGACGTCATACGTCCAGACGGTGGCAAAGGCACTGACGTTGCCGGCCATTCCCGACATGAAGCCGGCAATCATCGCGGTGACACCCAGCCCAAGCAGCCCAGGCCCCAGATAATGCGCCATCAGCAACGGGAGGACTTCGTTGTAACTGTGGCCCCCCGTGGCCTGTGCGACCTGCTCGGGAACCAGAGTGATTCCCATTTTGTCAGTAAGAATAACCAAGCCGAGGAGGCCGGGCAGCGTGACGATCAGAGGCACCATCATCTTTAGTGCAGCCCCGATGATCGTTCCATTTTGAGCGGCACGCAGATTCTTCGCGGCCATGACACGCTGCACCTGCAGAAAATCGGTGCACCAATAACCAAAAGAGACGGCGAGGCCGAGGCCGAATACCATGCCGATCCAGTGCATTCCCATCGGATTGTCGGCGGCCGATCCGAGATTGGCCCACAGGCTGGTGAAGTTCTCACCCGGATGATGAGCATTGATCGACTCGATGAGCTTCCTCCACCCGCCGGCCTCGATCAGCCCGAGAATCGGGATCAGCAATGCGCCGAGCCAGATCAGGAAAAACTGCAAGACCTCATTGAAAACGGCCGACAGCAGGCCTCCCAAGGCCACATAGACAGCGACCGTGATGGAAGAAACCCATATGCTGAAGTGGATGTTCCAGCCGAGGATAATCTGCATCACCTTGGCCATGGCGAACATGTTTACGCCGCAGACGAGGACTGTCATGCACGTGAAAGAAATGCCCGCGAGCGAGCGCGCGCCTTCGCCATAACGCAGTTTGAGGTATCCGGGAACAGAGTGTGTCTTGCAGATGTAATAAAACGGCATCATTACAAGGGCAAGAAAGAGAATCGCCGGAATCGCTCCAATGAGGTAGGCGTGCGCCCCCAGCATGCCGTACTGATAGGACATGGCCGACCAGCCCATGGTTTCAAGGGAGCTTAAATTGGCGGATATAAAGCTCAGGCCGGCCACCCAGGCGGTCATTTTGCGGCCCGCCATGAAAAACTCTTCGCTCGTCGTCGTGTATTTCTTCAGGTGGACCCCGATGGCAAGCACCGCCACGAAATAGGTGACGATGATCAGAATGTCCACCGGTGACAGCGATAACAGGGATCCACCCATGCAGATTACCCCCGCGGAAAAACCAGCGGGCGGAGATTAGCACGGATCAGTCGAGCGGAGCAAAGCCTAATGCCACGCGGAATCTCGATATGGTGAAACCGGATTTGTGTCATCTCCCGAGGAAGCGGCCATATTTCGCGCGCTCGGGTCGGGACAGGTCGATGAGCTGGCCATCGATCATGACAAAGAGCGGCTTGCAGTCGCGCAGATCAGGTGAAGTGGCTCCTGGAGGAGCACTCCATATGACCAGGTCCGCTGCCGCGCCTTGGGTTATCACGCCCCTCCGGCCGAGATTGAACTTTGTCGCCGCCTCTGATGTAAATCGCGGCAGGACTTCGGCAACACTGCCCTCCCAGCTTGTAGGCGCCTGGTATTGGCGGGCATCTTCAAATCCGAGAGTGCCGAGTCCGAACCATCGGGGGACAGCTCCTATCCCCTCGTTCCCTGAAATCTCGCCGCCCTGATCGACAATGAATCCCCGTCCACCGGCGCTCAGCCATTCCGCCAGAACAGCCTGATCTTTCTCTGAGCTTCTGGCGGGATTGCCAAACACGAGGTAGCTCCAATTCACCTGGCGCGATCCGGCGGTCCAATCCCGCGACACCGGATGTCGGTTCGCCAGATCAGACCAACGTGCAGTTTCCAGCACTGTCAGTATTCCCTTCTCGAGATATCCTCCATCCGCCTGATCGCCGGCGAATAGCGATCTTCCCTGATCCCAGGCAATCAGGCCGGGTGTCACCAGATAGTTACTACAATCCAATGTCTGGTGGGCTGTATACACCCCAAGGTCACCCAACTCCGCTATGACGGCTTGTCCGCGAGCCCCGCCCCGCAAATCGGCGCGCACTGCGATATCGCCGCGAAAGAGAGGGACACCGGTACCGGTGAAGATGGTGGCGTTCTGGAGCATCGTGTCGTAGATTGGGATATCGCTGTTCAGCTTCATGGCGTCGAACACTGCCGCGTTCGCATTCTGAATCCGACCCGTGGCAAGCGAGTTCAGCACTGCCGACAAGGCAACGAAGTTCAACTTCACGCCAAAGTTCATTGGTTCGTTAGCTGGATTGCCGCCGCTCTCGATCAGGACGACGGGAGTTCCCCATAAGGTCAGGTTGTCTCCGAAGGCGCGCGGATTGAATCCCTCGTCGTAGCGCGAAATGTGGCCATACACGAAGGGAGAGAGTGCTTCATACACGACTGCAGTAACTTGCTTGGCCAAAAGGCCTGACCCGGCAGCACCCGGCGCGTCTGAGGCCACAGCAAGCAATGCAATGGTTGCAACCTGTCCCGTATCTCCAACCGTCGTGGTCGCATTCTGGTTATGCAGGTTGAAGCCCAGAAAAGGCCGATAGCGATCCCTGATCTCCTTGAGCAAACGCCCCTCCGGAGTCTGAAGCACGCGGGCATCCCGATTGATATCGATCCCCTGCGCGTTGCGGCGCTGCATGCGCTCCGCACCATCAGGGTTCAGCATCGGAATTATCAGCAGGGTGTATTTCTCTAGAATGGCTGAGATCCAGGGCTCGCGGTGGTGGGCGCCGAAATACTGTAGAAGGTCGATCAAAGCGCACGTGGCCGTGGGTTCATCGCCGTGCATCTGGGACCAGATCAGAATGCGCTCTGCGCCATGTCCCATGCTGGCCAGAAAAATCTCGCGTCCCTCCACGGACTTTCCCGCTGGCTCGATGCGGATCAGATCGGGGAACGCCTTCAAAAAGCTCTCCAGGCGCTGCTTGAGTTCGACGTGCCTGAGCGCGTATGGGTTAGAAGCCGAAATGTGCTCTGCATCCCATAACCCCGCCAGCTGACGCACATCGATTTCAAAGAGGTCACTTGCAGGCACGTGCTCAACACCTGCTACGAACAGAGTTCCCAGAACAAGCTCCATGATCCACGATGTCAGTACCATAGTCCCTCGCATCAGGGCAGCAGCAGGATCCGCTGCGTCTTTTCATATCCGGATCGTAGCCGTGCTCGATAGCTGTAGGGGCGGGACCTGTGCCCGCCCGACTGCAGGCGCAACACTACGAAAGAAACGATGACAATGCAATTGTCCGCGTGAACTGCCGGGCGCCCACAGGTGGCGCCCCTACGGGCCCGAAACATTCGGCAAAGCCCGAGTTCTGCCTAAAAGCAAATTACGCTACACCTGCTGTATACGCTCCAGCCGTGAGATCGACACTCCGGTGGCAACCACGACCAGGCAGCCCACCACGTTGTACCAAAGGTAGGCAATGTCGGTAAAAAAGTAGGCGGCGAAGATCACGGCTTCACCGGCCAGAACACCGTAAAAAGCGCCGCGCGCGCCTGTGCGTGGAAAAAAGAAAGCCAGTACGAAAACTCCGAGCATGCCACCGTAAAAGAACGATCCCAGCACGTTGACTGCTTCGACCAGCGAACCCAGCTTCCTGGCATACTCCGCGGTAACCACGGCGTAGCAGCCCCAGAACACCGTGGCCAGCCGCGACACCTTGAGGTAATGGCGATCTGGAGCGACTCTGCGAAAATGACGCTTGTAGAGATCCACCATGCTCACAGTCGCCAGCGAACTGCTCTCCGCGGAAATAGCGGCCATTGTCGCGCCAAAAATGACCGCGAGAACTAAACCCACCAGCCCTGCCGGCAGATGACGGGTCACGAACGTAAGAAAGATGTAATTGGTATCCACCAGCCCTTTTTCGCCGCCGGCCTTGGCAACCAGGCTCACGCCCTGGCTGCGCGCCGCGTCCATCGCGTTCTGGGATTCGCGATATCTCGCCAATCCCTCCTGCCACATCCTGGAATCGTCTGTGTGCCGCGCCTGGAGAAGCTGTTCGGCTGCGGCCTTGCGGCCGGCGAACGCGACATCGTAGCGCTGCTCTAAAGGCAGGTACTCGGCCGCCAGCGCGGGCTGTTGAATGCGCGCCAGCTCCGTATTTTCGAAGAGCAGCGGCGGCTTCTCGAAGATGTAGAAGACAAACACCACGGCGCCAATGAAGAGAATGAAGAACTGCATTGGAACCTTGGCCATGCCGTTGAACAGCAGGCTGAGCCGGCTTTGCGCAATCGACTTGCCCGACAGGTAGCGTTGCACCTGCGACTGATCGCAGCCAAAATACGCAAGAGCGAGAAACATCCCGCCGATCAGCCCGCTCCAGAGGTTGTAACGGTCCTTCCAATCCATATGGAGCGTCACCGCGTTCAGCCTCCCCGCGGCTCCCGCCAGAGTAAAAACATCGCCAAAGGAAACGCCTGACGGAAGCAAGAGCACTGCGGCGATGAGCGCGGCCAACAGGCCTGCGGTCATGACCATCATCTGAAGAAAATCGGTCCAGGCGACCGTTTTGGCGCCCCCAAACGTCGTATAAAGCACGCCCACGGCGCCCATGACGAGAATTGTCACGCGCTCCGGCCAACCAAGGATCACCGTGAGGACCACCGCGGGCGCATACAAAGTGATTCCCAGAGCGAGGCCTCTCTGGATTAAAAAAATCACACTTACCAGGGCTCGGGTCCTGGCATCGAAACGCTGTTCCAGATACTCATAGGCTGTGTAGACATTGGCCCGGTGAAAGATCGGGACCGCGGTCGCGGAGAGTATGACCATTGCCAAGGGCAGGCCAAAGTAGAACTGCACGAAGCGCATCCCGTCCACATACGACTGGCCGGTCGTGGAGATGAACGTAACGGCGCTGGCCTGCGTGGCCATGATCGACAGGGCCATCGCATACCAAGGCATGGTCTTGCCGGCGAGCAGATACTTGTGGACGCTGTCACTTCCGCGCCCCCGCCAGAGTCCATAGAGGACGACGAAGGCCAGAGATCCGCAGAGCACCAGCCAGTCGGCAAGCCTCACGGCGCGAACCTCCGGGAGAAAAGGTAAAAAAGCAGGATCAGAAATCCGAGCCAGGCAACCACTACGAAATACAAACGCCGCCACGTCCGCAAGATTGGTGGCGGTTCATCGCGCGACACTTCCCGGTCAGGTTCCTGGGCGGATTCTGTCATCGGGCGGCTTTGGCTGCGCTGAGGAAATTAGCAAATATCCTGAACGCCCCCGGCACGCCGGCGGGCAGTTGACGAAACCATGAAATGGCGGTGAAAATATATGCACCCTTGCCGTAGCGTGTGTAGAGCGTACTTCCCTGCTGAGGAGCCTCGTTCGGATCGTGCGACTCGAACAAGGCCGTGTATTTCGGATCCCATTGCGCAGCGAAATTCAATCCCCGCTCCTGTATCCAGTCGCGAAAATCGTCCTGGCTGATCTTATTAGGCGCTGCAAGCAGCGAGTCCTCCGGGTGCAGAAACACAACCGGCGCCTCTTCGACAGAAACCCGGGCCGAACCTACCTCCAGCGGATAAGGGCCGATCGCCTGTAACGTCGTCGGGGTGCGCCGATCCGCCACGTTATACTGCACCACGAGCGTGCCGCCCTTTTCGACGTAATCCATCAAGCGCCGTTGATTGGCGCGCAGGTCCGCGCGCACGTTGTACGCCCTAACGCCCGCCACAATCGCGTCGAATCTGCTGAGGTCGCCCTCGGCCAGATCCCCGGCGCCAAGCATGGTCACATCGCAACCCAACTGCATGAGCGCGGCAGGCACTTCATCTCCAGCGCCCATAATGTACCCGATTTTGCGGGCGAGCGTCGCAATGTCGGCGCGCACCAGGCGAGCGCTCGATGGCATGAAAACAGTCTGCGGGGGAATTCCAGCGTAACTGATCACACGCATGTCCGCGGAGACATCCTTGCCGTTCACTTTGGCGATCGCGCGCAGATCGCCTTGCGCCGGCGCCGCTGGTCCGCTGATTGTGAAGGAGAGAATTGTCTCCTCGTCCGCATTCTCGACTCGAAAAGGCGCAGACGCAGGCTGTGCACGCCAGCCGCTGGGCACTTCCAGTCTGAGGTCTCCGGACGCCACGGCAGCGTTGCTGTGAATCAGCACTTCCACCGTCTTCGATTTCGCGTCCGGAAAGATCAGCACAGGTTGCGTGATACTGATCGCGACCGGCGGCACGACTACCGGCTGCCGCGTGCTTTCGCCTTCCACGCGGTCCACATACCGGTGGATAACGGGGCGCACAATATCGATTACCTCTGCGCCTGCCGTGATTCGAAAATGCGCGCGCAGAAGCGCAGGAGTTTCAGGCAATCCCACCATCGCCTGATCGTCGATGACATACATCTCGCCGCGCGTGGGATGTTGCAGCCAATAGGGCTGCGAGTACGGCTGGTCGGCCGGAATCGTCATCTTAACCGATCGGCGCTGAGGCTCATTGTAGCCGAGGGACGCCGAGCCAAAATCGACCTCCGGTGCTGAAGGCATTCCTTCGAGTGAGACGCTCTTCAACACCAGCTGGCTGTGCGATCGGTTAATGGCTTCCAGATTGACCTGAATAGAGTCGCCCGGCAGGATTGCAAACCGATCCATCGAGGCATCCAGCCACAGGCCCGAACACATGGCGATCGTTTCGTCGAGCTCAGTCAGTTTCAAGGCAGCTTCGGGATCCTTGATCGCGGCAATCAATGGGCGCGCCTTGACGAGCAAGGGAATGGATTTTTCCGGCTCTTCGTCCTGAAATGTCCGGACTGCCTCCTCTAGGATCTTGCCGATTTCCGCGCCGCCGGGCAGGCGATTCCACGTCGTGTCGATGCCGTCGAAAATGTCGTTCCTGGCCGGGTCGCCGGCCACGTTCGCAAGAGCGCTGCGCGAGGAGCCGCGCTGTTCAGACGCGCCCATACCCTGACTCTTGTGCATGCTTCGGCTCATGCCGGCGATTTCGCTGAACGAGAAGCCGAGCAGCGGGTCGAACTCTCCAGTGTCTACGGCGACGGATGCAGACGCTCCACCGCCTGCGCCGCGTCCCATCATTCGCTTCGCCTGCCATGGCTCCACCCATCGCAACTGTTCAGGAAAGCGCGCGCGGTCGGCTGCAGCGACGAATGCCTCTCGGCCCAGAATCCCGGTGGCTTGATGATTTCCATGACCATCCGCAGGTGTCCCGGTGTGCTGTATGACGATCACATCCGGCCGGAAGCGGCGGATCGTCCAGACCATATCTGCCAGGACCCCCTGGCGGTCCCACTTTGCCATGGTCTCCTCTGCCGTCTTCGAGAAGCCGAAGTCAATCGCACGTGTGAAGAACTGTTCGGCGCCATCGATGCGGCGGGCAGCCAGGAGTTCCTGGGTGCGGATCAGCCCGAGCAAATCTCCCTGCTCCGGACCGACCAGATTCTGGCCACCTTCGCCTCGTGTCACAGAAAGATACGCGGCGCGTGCCTTGCGGCCCTTCGCCAGATATGCCAACAGTCCGGTATTCTCATCATCAGGATGAGCGCCGATCATCAGTACGTTGCCGAGAACACAGAGCCGTTCCAGAGCCAGCCTGGTGCGGACAGCCCCGCTCAGGTTCCGCTGTGCCGGCGCCTGCCCGTGCATCAACTCAAGCATAAGAACCCCTGTCAGACACAGGGCAATCTTCGTGGTCGTCCTTGCAGTCACGTTGTCTCTCCCAGCTGAGTCAAATACAGGGGATCCCGGCCAACGGCCAGGCCCCAAATCGACAGGAAGGTCGCTAATCCTGTGTCAGACCTCACAGCGCACTGATCCTGCGCTCCGGCCAAGCCAGAAGCGCCGGACCAATGGCTTTCAACATTCTACATTCATGTGCACAGCCGCACCAGTCTTCGAGTCTCACCGGCCTGACGGCCGCCCTATTTTTACGAGCACGACGCCGTGGCGCGGCACCGTGGCCGTAAACATGTCGCGCATGCCGCCGAGATCCTTGTGGAGCCACAGGTCGCGTACGGGCTGGCTGCCTCTGAGGCCGAGATCGGAAAACTTCACCGTTATAGCCTCTGCCTCCGGTCCGCGGTTGAAGAGACCCACAGCCATGGTGCCGTCGGCTATAGGCCGCGCCCACACGTCGAGCCAGCCGTCGCTGGATGTTCTGCCGGCCGCTTTTCCCAGCAGATCCTGGTTTACAGCCAACACTTCGCGGTTTCCGAGTAGATCGACCGTCCACGGGTCAACGTGACTGAGATCCGCACCGATCAGCATCGGCGCCGCCTGCAGCGCCCATAGGGAGATATGAGTGAGTTGCTCGTTCGGAGTCAACTGCGTCGGGCGCGAGCCCCGGCTCCAGCCAACCATGCCGACAACGAGCATATCGGTATCGTTCCAATGGCCCGGCCCCGCATATTTCTCGCGTCCGGTCTGCTGGAATCCGATGCTTGCCATGCTGCGCCAATTGTCCGTGATGTCTCCCGTCATCCGCCACAAATTGCCGCCGACCTCTGTTCCCCACTCCCAGACGTTGCCGGCGCCATACTGGCAGAGACTGTAGACAAAATCGCGGTCAAGCTTCTGGAGCGCCTCAACCATGACGCGATACGGCAGTTTGCGATCCTCGAGAGTCGGGTTCCGCGAGATCTGACTATAGGAGCACCAGTCGTACTTCAGATAATCGAATCCCCACTTGGCCCAGGTGCGCGCGTCCTGCTCTTCATGCTGATAGCTTGCCGTCTTGGCCTGGCAGGTCGTCGGCCCCGGCGAGGAGTAAATGCCGATCTTGAGTCCCTGGCCGTGGACATAGTCGGCGAGCGCCTTCATATCCGGGAAATTCGCATTTGTCGTGATCTCCCCGCCGGCGTCTCGGGGACCTTCCCACACGTCGTCGATGTTGATGTAGGTATAACCTTGGCGCGCCAGCCCGCTCGCTATCATGCCGTCCACCGAAGCGCGGACCTTCGCGTCGGTGACCGTATTGCCCCAGGCATTCCATGAATTCCATCCGAGCGGCGGGGTAAGCGCCAGTGAATTCTGCCCTCCGACGATGGTGATCTTTCCTGTAGCCTTTCCCGTCGGACCGCTCACCGTCACATCGACGGCCGTGCGGCCGCTCTGCTTGAGCGTCCCGGTGATCACGCCGGTCTTGGCATCGAGCGCCAGACCGGCAGGCAGGTTCTTGACTGCAAACGTGAGAGGTCCGTCGCCGGAAGCAGGGATCATGAAAAGAAATGGGCGCCCTGGCGTCGCGCCGGTTATCCGCGGATAGTTGAGCGTCGGCGCCGCCGTTCGGCTAGGAGCAATCGTAGGAGCCGCTTCGACGGGAACTGTCGCGATCTCCGGTTTGGTCCCATCCGGAGTCATGATGATCACGGCGCCGCCCCAGTCGGCATTGTCACCGCCGGTACCATCGTTTCCATCGTTCACGGCGAGCATCAGGCGCTTGGCTCCTGTGAGATCCGCCGTCAGCATCTTAGGCGCATCGCCGCCGCGCATGATGCCGGATTCGGCGACCTTTTTGCCGTCAACCCAGACGCCGAAGATCACGCTCCCCTGCCCGGCCGCGGTCGCATCGTCAATGCCGACCATCGATATGAAACGAACTGCCTTCCCTTTAAGGTCGATGGCCAGATCCGCATCCGAGATCAGCGGCACCGCATGCGCATAAACAGCGCCGCCGAGAGAGAACGTCAGCGGCGGTGGCGCCGCAGGCTGACCGGCTCGGGCTTGAGCGGCCGCCTGGCCTGTCTGAGCAGGTGGAGGCGCCTGTCCGGGAGCGGCGCGGGGGCGCCTGATCGACGCTTTGCTGAGATCGAGGCCGTCAATCCAAATGCCATTTGCAGGCGGATCGGTCAGACGTAGGGCAACCGCATCCTGCGCGTTGAGCCGCGAGGCCGCTGATGCTATCAGTGCCACGGCCACTGCAAATCCTGCAATCAGTTCAAGAATCCTCATGGCGCTTCCTCCTCCCGTCTTGCGTTGTATCAGTACAGAAACGGCGTCTCTGCCAGTAACAGCTTGGGCATCATGAGTCCCTGCCGGCACCGTGTCCCAAATCAAATTCACTCCTGCCGCTGTAATTATACGAGTTTATAGGACATCCGATCCAATGGCGCAAGTGAAAGGTTAGTTTACCTCTGCCGCGGCTGCCGGATACGACGCCAGCATGTTTGTCCCGGCGCGATTAGCGTAAGCGACATAACCGAATCCAGGCAGCATTTACTGTCAGGATTTCTTACAACTGCAATTTCCATATTAAGTCATTAAGTAAATAGATAGTTACGGCATTATTGGCATTGAGCCCTATCTCAAACTGTAAAGTTTCTCTATCACTTTGCCTTAGGCTTCTAGCAACGCACTTTTTGTGCCGGCCGAAGGAGACAAGCACGTATTTCATTCAGTAAATGAGGTTTAATGACGTTTGGTGGCAAGGTAATTCAATGGTGATATCGGTCTGGCATTTGAATTGCTTTAATTTTAATGTCGGTTTTGTATTCGGGATTATCCGAGCCATCGGATGTAAGTTCGCTGGGCTATCCCCAGATGTAGAGCAGACGCTGGGCGTGATTTTTTAGATTCTTACGCGAGGGGAAATGCGAAGGAGACCGAACGCTACTCGCAAACTAGGAAGGGATTGACGATTATGTCTAGAATACGGTTTTTCTCATTTTTTTGCTTCATGGCGCTTGTGATTGTGCTGGCGAGTACCTCGTTGGCGGGACCGATTCCGGGTGGTTGGGCATGTACCGGTGGTTGCGGCACGTTGGGCCTAGACGGCGTGGTGACGCTTTCGCCATTCGGCAGCCCGTTCTATGAATATGTCACAACCGTTGGCGGCCCTGCGGGTGGCGGAGAAATTGCGAGCGTCGGGGGAACGAACGGATCGATGCTCTCTACCCCGACATTCTCGGCGAAGGCAGGAGACCTCCTGGACTTCTATTTCAACTATGTAACCTCGGACGGGTCCGGGTTCGCCGACTACGGATGGGCGGAACTGGTTAATGCGACAACGCTCGCCCCGGTGGCCATGCTGTTCAATGCACGGACTGAGCCAGCCGGCACAATCGCTCCCGGGACTGGCTTGCCCGCCCCAGTAGCGACCCTGATTCCCCCTTCGGTGCCCATCATCTCTGGGGGACCCGTTTGGTCACCACTTGGCGGTAGCTCGGGGGCTTGCTACGCTGCAGGCTGTGGCTACACGGGCTGGATCGAATCTCAATACAATATTGCGGCTGCTGGCAACTACGTTCTCCAGTTTGGAGTAACGAACTGGACCGACACCATATTTGATACAGGAATGGCGATCGATGGTGTCAAGGTTGCTGGCAACCCCATCCCCGTCGGCAATGTACCTGAGCCGGGAACGCTGATGCTCCTCGGTTCTGGGTTGATCGGAGTCGTAGCCATGATTCGGCGCCGGAGATCTTAGATCCCAAGTCGGATAACAAAACAAGTCAAGCAGACAATTTTCGGACGGCCCTGTGCAAGCAGACCGTCCGAATTTTTTTGCCCACCCTCATAATGCCCCCGATCTGAATCAAGACGGCGGGCCTTTCTCACCGGCATGAATTCATTCAGATTCCTTCCGCTGGAGTAATTTCCGCCTACTCGGCAACGAACAGCTGGCGGTAGTTTTCCCTGCGGCAGCGACCGTCGAGGTCCGCTTGCCGGCCGTATCGAGATAATCCACATAGCCGGCGACGGTTGCAGTCGAAGGAGTTTCCTTCTCGGAATGTCCGAAAATGCAAAAACAATGCTCCGCCCAGTGCGCAAGTTGGGTTAAGGTGTGGGCCATGTGCCCTCGTTCAAATCGACCTGATTTTGAAGCCAGGACGCCGACGCCATTCTCCGCGTGCGCTAGGTACAAGTGGTATGTGATCGCCATGCTGTGGGGAATCTCCTTCTTCAACTATGCCGACCGGCAGGCAATTTTCTCGGTATTTCCATTGCTGCAAAAAGAAATGGGCCTCACAACCGTCCAGTTGGGGCTGCTGGGATCATCTTTCGCATGGGTCTACGGCCTGGGAGCGCCCCTGGCGGGTGCAATCGTGGATCGCGTGCGTCGAAAGGCCTCTATTCTCGGCGGCCTGCATTTCTGGAGTCTGATCTGCGTGGCGACGGCGATATCCCGCAATTTCCGCCATCTTTTTCTGTTTCGGGCGGCCGAGGGGCTTGGGGAGACTTTTTATTTCCCGGCCTCGATGTCGATAATCAGCGATTACCACGGGGCGGCTACGCGTTCCAGGGCCATGGGCTTCCATCAGACCAGCGTGTATATCGGAACCATCGCGGGAGGCTTTTTTGCGGGCGCCATCGGCCAATACCACGGCTGGCGCTGGTCGTTCATCGTGTTCGGCGGTTTGGGTGTTTTGCTCGGCTTCGTCCTGTCCCGTCTGCTCGTCGAGCCGACGAGAGGCGCCGCCGACTTCGCCGACATCAGAAGAGGCAGGAATACGCATGTTGCGGCGCGATTGCCGGTCAGGGAGTTTCTTCGGGTAATTTGGAGGACGCCGACCATACTCATCCTTATGGGCGCGTTCATGTGCGCGAATTTTGTTGCCGTCGTGTTGCTTTCCTGGATGCCGACGTTCTTGAACAGCGAATTTAAAATGAGTCTGGCAATGGCAGGGCTGACTGCCACGGTCTTTGCCCAGCTTGCCAGCATGGTCGGCTCGCCCTTGGGAGGGTGGTTGGCTGACTCTTTGCGAAAACGGACGCCGAGAGGGCGCCTCATCGTGCAGACCATCGGCGTGTTTTGCGGGGCTCCCTTTGTTGTGCTCTGTGGAATGACTCGGTCGGTAGGATGGCTCATGGTGGCCCTGACTGCCTGGGGGCTGTTCAAGGGACTCTACGATGCGAACATCTTCGCTTCCGTGTTCGATGTCATCAGGCCGGAAGCACGAGGAACTGCAGCCGGCTTCATGAACATGATTGGTTGGCTGGCCGGGGGCGGCAGTGCTCCACTCGTGATCGGCATTATCGCTCAGCGCGAGAGTCTGGGTCTGGCAATAGCCTTGGCGTCAACCGTGTATCTGGCAGCGGGGATTCTTTTGCTTGCGGGCATTTTCCTGTTCGTTGATCGGGATTCAGCACGAATGCAGTCAGAAGTGGAATCTGAAGCCAGCGGCGTGCTGCCGACTTGCTGAGAGCATCGTTGGACCGCAAGATCTGCATACTCCTTCACAGTCTTCAATTGGAATTCCGCGCACAGGCAACTTTCCCTTATGCACGTGAAGCCGGTTTCGGTAACCATCGCCTTCAATAGGGTAAGGAATTGCCTGTCATTATTTTTCTTTGACCAAAACCTGTTTTGCGTGCCCTACGCCAAGCGAATCGCACTCCGTGGAGATCGACAAATGAAAGCCTCCAGACCAGGACCTGCAAATATGTTGCAACAACATATCACAATTGATATTTATTAAGCATGAAATGGGAGGGACTGCTCAAGTTGATTGGCAACGAGGCGGTGTTCTCGTCGGCGTTGTTGTTATCTGGTGAGGTCTCGGCAGCGCAGATGCGGCTGCAATTGTCGCGCTGGGTGAAAGCGGGGAAACTTCTCCAGCTCAGGCGCGGACTCTATGCGCTGGCGCCGATATGGCAAAAGGCGGAGCCACCCCATCCGTTCCTGATCGCAAATGCGCTCCAGCGGGGATCGTATGTCAGTCTGCAATCCGCGCTTGCTTTTCACGGCCTCATCCCCGAGCACGTGCCGGTCGTGACGAGCGTCAGTCCCCGACGCCCGGAAACGGTGCGCAATAAAATGGGCACTTTTCAGTTCATTCACCTGGCAGACGGATTGCTGTTCGGGTACAAGAGGCTGGAAGTGGCGCCTCGGCAGTTTGCCTTTATCGCGAGTCCGGAGAAGGCGCTGCTGGACCTGGTGCACTTGACCGCAGGATCGGCTGCGCCCGCCTTTTTCCGGGAACTGCGGCTGCAGAACCCGGACGCCCTCAGCACTCAGGTGTTGCTCGAGCTGGCGAAGCGAAGCGGGAAACCAAAGTTGGTCCGGGCAGCACGAATCATTTCGCGCCTCCAGGCAGAGGAAGAGATCGAGGCGTTATGAAGGACTATCTCCGGCAATTGGCCGGACAATTGGATACTCACCTCGCCAGAGGATTGCTTGTCCGGGAGTACTTGCAGGCGCGGATCCTCCAATCGCTGCAGGACCGAGGGATGTTTCTGCAGTGGGCCTTCCACGGTGGCACGGCGCTGCGCTTTCTGTACTCCATTCCGCGATTTTCAGAGGACCTGGATTTCTCTCTCAGGACTTTCGGTGGCGATGCAGAATTCAGGCCTGCACTGGAGCAGGTGAAGCGCTCCTTGACTGTGGAGGGCTACCCGATTGAAGTCGCGATAAGCGGCCGGAAGGCAGTGGCCTCGGCATGGGTAAGATTTCCCGGACTGCCGCGTGAACTGGGGCTTTCGCCGCATGCGGCGCAAACGCTTTCCATTAAGGTTGAAGTGGATACCCGTCCTCCGGCAGGCGCCGGCATCGAAACCACGGTGGTACGGCGCCATGTGACGCTGCAACTGTGCCATTACGATAAGGCGTCCCTGCTGGCCGGAAAGCTGCATGCGATCTTCAGCCGGCCCTGGGCCAAGGGACGCGACCTGTACGATCTGGCCTGGTACCTCGCCGACCAAGACTGGCCGGCGCCGAACCTCAAGTTACTGAACGCTGCCCTGACCCAAACAGGCTGGAAGGGACCGGTCATGACGGCAGCCAATTGGCGCCCCGAATTGCTAGGTCGGATCGAAGGCTTGGATTGGGCCAAAGCCCGGGCCGACGTACGGCCATTCCTGGAGCGCGAGGGCGACCTTAGTCTGGTCGCTCTGGATGTGCTTCGCAAGCTTTTGCGAGGGAATTAGACCCACGCCGGTTGGCATCATGTTTTCCCCACGGGCGCCGCGGGAGCCTGTAAGGTCGCAATGTTTCTTAATGTCTCTTTTCTTCGGATCAAGTGGTTTCGTCTTTTTGGTACCCCGGTGGTACCCCAGAGGAAATCAAGCGAAGGGAGGTTCGTGAACTTCTGGACCGCATAAAGGCGGCGGGAAAGCCGATCATGGCGGCAACCTTCCGGCTCCGGCTTCTCACGGCTCAGCGCGGCGCCGAGGTCCACGCGATGCGGTGGAAGGATATTGACGGCGCGTGGTGGACCATTCCGGCGGAATTTGCGAAAAACAAACTGAGCCACAGGGTACCGCTATCCCCCCAGTCGCTCCGGGTTCTGGAACAGGTGAGAAAGCTTACGGATGAACAGGACGAAAAAGCCGGGCAAAAGCGCAGCGAGTGGGTATTTCAGAATCCCATCCGGCGTGAAGATCACATCTATGAATGCCAAAAGCTCGCAAGACGTGTGCGCGCGGAATCCAAGATTGAGCATAGGCCGCATGATTTCCGGCGCACAGCGGCGTCCATGATGGCCGGAATGGGCATTCAACGCCTTGTCATTAGCAAGATCCTAAATCACATTGAGCCAGGCGTAACGAAGGTCTATGATCGGTACAGCTACGACAAAGAAAAGCAGGAGGCATTGAACGCCTGGGGTGCGCGCTTGGCCCGTATCGTGAGCAGGCTGGAACTGGTCGGCGCCAGCGATGAGGCGAAAGGGTAACCCTTGCGGAAAGCTCGCGTCCGCAGCGTGCATGCAAGCCCGGCAAACATCGGTATCAGCACGTCACACTTGGCTCACGCCGATAACAGCACGAAGCCGCAAGAGCAACAATTTGGATTTCAAAGAGTCTTTAGCAAAAACAGCTCAGGGCATATCAGGCTTCGCCGCGGTTTGTGGTCTCATGCTCGGAGCGGCCGAGCCAATAGCAGGCGAGAGCTGCGGGAATATTCAACAGGATGGTTGCGAGTCGGGATCCGGGCACGGCCTGCGTCCTGAAATCGTTGAGTTCCCTCGTTATCACATAGCCCCGATCGATTCCGTGTTCCTCGCAGAACTCCACCATGCCCTTCAGGTCCGCCAGTCTGGTATGATCGGGTGAGCGATACTTTACCTCGAAGGGCACCAGTTTTCCATCAACGTCGGCGATGATGTCCACTTCACGATCTTTCTTCCCCCTCCAGTAGGAGAAGCCGACGCTCCGCGCGCCGCGAGCTGGGCAAATCCGGAAAACGCCCGCCAGCCCACCATGGGTTATATTGCCGAAGAACGGCGAAAAGCTCGGGTTTCGATGCCAACATGGGTATATTTTTTCTATAAATGCATTTTAGTGCAAGTGTATTTTAACTATAAAATATTTTTAGTGTGAATTTTCGTAATATTGGTCACTCACATGGGGATTGCATTGGCCTATCGCCGGCGCTCAGTCAAAGTGTGCAAAAATTTACACTCATCAATGTCCGCAACACCGGCACGCTATAATTGGCATACGAATGCCACGCGCGGAACGAATCCTGCCGAAGCAAGGAACCCAGGACATTGCGCAACTTGATATAGACTTTTAAAGAAATGGCGGTAGCCACTCGGCCTGCCTTTTCGATCATCTCAGACCGCGTGCTGAAAATGCGAATCGAGAGCCAAAAAATGTCATTGTACGGTTTGACTGTGATACGTCCGCGCCAGGTTCACCGACTGTGGGATAGGTTGTGAACCCAGCCGTCGGCGATTAAGGATGTTCTTT
>Ga0182021_10003582_pt1 | contig 18270 bp, 18 predicted proteins | sample 612E3MmetaG_FD_120493 | JGI IMG/M metagenome (GOLD analysis project Ga0182021, IMG submission 120493) | Permafrost microbial communities from Stordalen Mire, Sweden - 612E3M metaG (Illumina Assembly) | ecosystem: Environmental > Terrestrial > Soil > Wetlands > Permafrost | place: Sweden... | reverse complement strand
CAGGAAGAAGTTGTAGAATCCTTATATGACAGGATACTTGGAAGGGTAACCCTCCATGATATTTACCATCCTCAGTGGGGTGAACTCATCGTTCCCGCAGGTTCTGAGATCACTGAAGAGATCGGGCAGGTCATCGAAGATTCGCCGATCGATGCTGTGGAAATCCGCTCGGTGCTTACCTGTGAGTCGAAGAAGGGCGTTTGCGCCAAGTGTTATGGCCGTAACCTGGCAACCGGAAGAATGGTGGAAAGGGGAGAAGCCGTAGGGGTTATCGCCGCACAATCCATCGGGGAACCGGGTACCCAGCTTACACTCCGTACATTCCACGTCGGAGGTGTTGCCGGTGCCCACATTGCAAGTACTTCCCGCATTGAAGCCAGGTACGATGGTATCCTCGAAATTGATGAACTCCGTTCTGTTAACTCTACAAACAGCAGCGACGAAAAGGTCGAGATCGTTATTGGCCGTTCAGCTGAAATGCGTATCGTAGATAAAAACACACACATTGCGCTCAGTTCAGCCAATATTCCTTATGGCGCCAACCTCTATTTCAAGAGTGGTGATACCATTAAGAAAGGAAATATGATCAGTGACTGGGATCCCTACAATGCAGTCATTCTTTCGGAAGTTGCCGGAAAGATCAGTTTCGAAAGCATTCTTGAAAATGTAACTTACCGTGTGGAATCGGATGAGCAGACCGGATATCATGAGAAAGTCGTGATCGAATCCCGCCAGAAAGCAAAGAATCCTTCCATCAATATTCTGACTGTATCGGGTGATGTAAGCCGTACCTACGATATTCCTGTGGGCGCTCATATCGTTGTTGAAGACGGAAGTAAAATCAAGTCAGGTGAAGTCCTGGTTAAGATCCCGCGTGCCATTGGCAAAGCAGGTGACATCACGGGAGGTTTGCCACGGGTAACCGAGTTGTTTGAAGCAAGAAACCCGTCCGATCCTGCCATCGTTTCTGAAATTGACGGGGTGGTGTCCTTTGCCAAGAAGCTGAAGAGGGGAAACCGTGAAGTTATCATTACCTCCAAAACAGGGGAAGAAAAGCGTTACCTCGTTCCTACAACAAAGCAGATCCTGGCTCAGGAAAACGATTATGTAAAAGCAGGAACTCCGCTTTCAGAAGGGGCGATGACGCCAAGCGATATCCTTGCCATCAAGGGCCCGATGAAAGTCCAGGAATACATTGTGAATGAGATCCAGGAAGTTTACCGTCTCCAGGGCGTGAAGATCAACGACAAACACTTCGAAACCATTGTACGCCAGATGATGCGCAAGGTTGAAGTGGATGATCCGGGTGATTCCAAATTCCTGGAAGGGGAACTGGTCAACAAGATCGATTTCCAGGATGAAAATGACTGGATCTTCGGAAAGAAAGTTGTAAACGATCCCGGAGATTCAGGAACCCTTAAATCCGGACAGATTATCAGTGCCAGGAAACTGAGGGATGACAATTCCATGTTGAAGAGGAAAGATAAAAAGCTGATCGAAGCACGCGATGCCCAGCCTGCAACTGCACGCCAGGTGCTGCAGGGAATCACAAGGGCTTCCTTGCAAACCAAGAGCTGGATTTCGGCAGCTTCCTTCCAGGAAACTACCAAGGTCCTCACCCAGGCTGCCATCAATGCACGGCAGGATGAACTTCTTGGCTTGAAAGAAAATGTGATTGTTGGCCACCTTATCCCGGCAGGTACCGGTTTGAGAGATTACGACAACCTGATCGTTGGAAGCAAGGAGGAATACGAAACACTTATGGCATCTAAAGCTGAAGAATAAAAATGAAAGAAATGACGGAAAATAAAAGTAACGCCAACCAGATCAACATCGAGTTGCCGGATGATATCGCCGAAGGGATCTATTCCAACCTGGCTATCATTACGCACTCGCCTTCCGAATTCATCGTCGATTTTATCAAGATGATGCCGGGGGTACCAAAGGCTAAGGTGAAATCGCGCATCATCCTCACACCTCAGCATGCAAAACGGCTCTATAAGGCTTTGAAAGATAACATCGCCAAATACGAATCAATGCATGGAGAGATCAAGATCACCGAAGGTGAGATCAATTTCAACCTTGGGATGCCACCTGCACAGGCATAATCAAAAAGCTGAATGGAATAAGGGCCTGGGTAATCATATCCAGGCTCATTTTATTTGGGTTCTTCCATCTTTTTCAATGCTTCCTCAAAGCGGAGGGAGGAGATGTTCCTTTTCTTCGCAATGTCAATAACTCTTTTCTCCTGTTTGATGGCTTCTTCCTTTTTCCCCATTTTAAAAAGGAGGGAAGCATAAGTGTCGGCATTATAAGGCTCTTCCCTGATATCGACCGATCTCTTTGCCCAGGAAAGCGCTTTCTCCAGGTACTTTGGTTCACTGGTCATGGAGCAAGTGATCCATGCAACATTGATCAGATTGCTGTAGTCGTCTGAATAATATTTATCCATGTTTTCATAAGCCAGTTCCAGGTATTCCTTGTTTTTTCCTCTCTCTTGCATCCATTGAAGGTCGCAACCAAATATGACCTTCGTCGCGCCTTCGAACCCGGTTGCCTTCACCCTTTCTTTCATTGCCGCATAGGCCGAATCAGCCTTCCTGGAATCGCTGTTGCGCAAAGTGCCGCGCAATGCATACATGTATACATCAGAAATCTTACTGTTCACCGAATCTTTAGTATACCTTTTTGCATAATCCGACTGGTGTTTGATCAGAAACTCAAAAAACGGGTCATTCACCTCGGTGACGAAGCGGGAGATAATGTTCCAGTTCCAGCGGTTCAGCAGGTCGCTTTCACTCTGGGTTGCAAAATACTTATTCATCACAGGGCCAACCTGAAAATAGGCGTCGGCAAGCCTGTAGATATAGGTCTGCATGAATTGCGGTGAAGTATTCCCGGCATTGTACTTTTTCATATAAGCGGCAAGACCTTCCTCAGGGTCCTGGGCAACCTTCGCAATGTCGATATAATCACTGACTTTCTGCGGAGCACCGACTTTCTCATGTACCATGTTTTCATCGGCATTGATGAAGATTAGGGAAGGATAGGCCCTGACCCTGAATTTCCTGCTAAGGCTGATCCCTTCCCCTTTTTCCATGTCAATACTGGCGCAGATAAAGGTTCTGTTATAATAATCAGCGATGGTGTCATTGGTAAACATGTTCGCAGCCATCCATTTGCAGGGACCGCACCAGGAAGCAAAGGCGTCCAGGAAGATCAACTTGTTCTCCGTCTTTGCCATAGCGACGATCTCCTGCCAGGGTTTTTCGATGAAACGGATGCTTCGGTTCTGAGAAAATCCATCAGAAATTGAAAAGGTAATGAAGATTGCGAGGATCAGAATAAATTTTTGCATGGGATTTGATTTATCATCTGCAATAATACGTAAAAAGTAAACGGCTATTACCCTATCTTTGTATTTTCAAGCAATCCCTGAGGCAATGTCAAAACCGGAAATCCGGAAGATCGTAATCCTTGGTGCCGGCCGGCTGGCTGCAAACCTTTCCACGGCGATCGTCAGGGAAGGGTATACTGTTGTTGAAGTATATAACCGTACCCAAACCAGGGGAAAAAGCCTTGCCGGGAAGCTAAAAGCCAACTATATTCCGGAAACGGAAATGATCACCCCTGATGCGGATCTGTATATCCTGGCGGTGAGTGATGCGGCCATTCCGCTCCTGCTTGACCGGATTAAAATCGGGACCAACATGATCGTGCATACATCAGGTACTGTAAATATGGATATACTGCGGGGAGTTTCTCCGAATTTCGGTGTGATTTACCCTCTCCAAACCTTTACAAACGATACTTTGCTTCGTTTCCGGACGGTGCCTCTTTGTATTGAAGCCAGTTCCGGAAAGAACCTTCTTCTCCTCAGCTCTTTTGCAGGTTCACTTTCAGAAAAGGTATACACGATCAGCTCCGATCAGCGAAGAGTATTACATCTTTCTGCTGTATTTGCAAGTAATTTCTCTAATTTTATGTTCGCCATATCCCAGGATTTACTCCGGGAAAAGGGGATGGATTTCGGGATTCTGGAACCCCTCATCAGGAAGACTGCAGCGAACGCATCTTCCGGAGATGTCTTTCAAATGCAGACCGGGCCGGCAGTCAGGGAAGACCAGGAAACCATCCGTGAGCATCTTGAACTGCTATCAAACCATCCTGACTATAAAGAGATCTATGATCTGATCACCCGGAATATCATCCAACGAAAAAAGAAATCATGACCAACTATAAACCTTTATTGAAAAATATCAACACCTTCATTTTTGATTATGATGGCGTACTCACCGACGGCAGCATCATCACACTGGATGACGGTGAGGCATACCGCACAACCAATGTGAAGGATGGTTATGCCTTGCAACTGGCTGTGAAAAAGGGCTACCGTGTTGTGGTGATCTCTGGCGCAAAGGCCGATTGTATGCTTCACAGGCTGAAGGCGCTGCAGATCAAAGATGTTTACCTGGGAATTGAAAATAAACTGGAAGTATTCAACAACTACCTTTCCGACCACAACATCGGGGCGGACCAGGTTCTTTTTATGGGAGATGATATCCCCGATTATGAGATCATGCTGAAGGCTGGGATTTCAACATGTCCGGCCGATGCAGTTGAAGAGATCAGGAAGGTGGCAAGCTACATTTCGCATGCTTCGGGTGGAAAAGGCTGTGTGAGGGATGTGATCGAACAGGTGCTCAAGATCCAGGGAAAATGGATGAATGATGACGGTTATCACTGGTAAAAAAATGATGATGAAAAAGCTCCAGGCCGTTTTTCGGATGATGCGGTTACCCAATATCCTGATCATCATCCTGACACAGTACCTCCTCCGGTATGGGATTCTGGAGAACTTCCTGTTTCCCGGTCATCCCGGGATGTTATCTGGATTGCTGGATTTCTCACTTTTGGTAGTTGCAACGGTATTGCTCACAATAGGGGGATACCTGATCAACGATTATTTCGATACCCGCATCGATTCGGTGAACAACCCGGAAGGCAACCCGGTTGGAACAGCCATTAACAGCCGGAGCGTGATTCTTGCCCACATTTTAGTCAATAGCTTTGCGATCCTTATTGGTTTCTACCTTGCTTTTCGGTTGAGATCTGTGAATTTCGGACTCATCTTCCCCTTCATCTCAGTATTGTTATGGTTATACTCAGCCAGGTACAAACGCACACTGGCCTGGGGAAACCTCGTGGTTGCCATCCTCTCTGCCCTGGTGATCTTCATCGTCTGGTATTTTGAGTTTCTTCACCTGCGCCTGACCCCAATGGATTTTTCGCAGGTTGTACCTGAATTGAAAGAAACGACCCGGTATTTCATTGCATATGGTTTATTCGCTTTCCTGGTTTCATTCTTCAGGGAAATAATAAAGGACATGGAAGACATTGACGGAGATAAGGAATATGGCTGCCGCACACTTCCAATTGTCGCTGGAATCAAAAAATCAAACTACATTGTAACTTTTCTTGTTTCACTGACCTTCGTGTTCCTGGCATTCGCACAATGGACCTTTTTCAACCGCGGATGGATGATGGTTTTCTGGTATTTTCTCATTATTATCCAACTCCCGATGGTGTACCTGATCTATAAACTTTACCGGGCAGAGAAAAGGGAAGACTATCATTTTCTGAGCAACCTTTGCAAACTCATCATGTTTGCAGGTATATTATCCATGCAATTGATTTCCTCCGGCACCTGACGGGATTATGATAAACAAACGGTTTCAGACTAAAAATCTCATTCTTGCATCGGAATCTCCGAGGCGGCAATACCTGCTGAAGGAACTGGGCCTGGAATTTGAGGTCCTTGTCCCCAATGTCAGGGAACGTTATCCTGACAACCTGACTCCGGTTCAGATTGCAGTGTACCTTGCCGAGCTGAAATCCAACAATTTTAATATATCCCGGTTCCCGGAGAACACGATCCTCATCACTGCCGATACCCTTGTTTCGATTGATGGTGAGATATTGGGGAAGCCCCGGAACTACCAGGAAGCTGTTTGTATGTTGCAGAAACTATCCGGTCGCAGGCATGAGGTAATCACAGCAGTGTGTTTGAGATCACAGAACCGCCAAAGAACATTCCATGTCCTTTCCTCGGTATATTTTAAGGAGCTGAGCCAGGATGAGATCGATTATTACATCACAAATTTCCACCCTTTCGACAAAGCTGGAAGTTATGGAGTACAGGAATGGATCGGCTACATCGGGATCAGTAAAATTGAAGGATCTTTCTTCAATATTATGGGATTACCGGTCAAGGAATTATACGAAGAACTGCTTCTATTCTGATGCGTTGAAAATTTTGATTTCTGTTTTCAGGGTGTACAGTTACAAGCTGAAACATCCTCCACCGGTACCACCGAAACATCATCAATGAAATAATAGGCCGATTTAAAGGAGGGATCATTCTTTGGATTCATCCTGACCTTTGTAAAATTATCTTCCTTGCTGAAGTGGCCGATGGTCAGAAATTTCTCCCCGCCTTTGGCTTTATAGATACCCTTGATACACAACCATTTTTCTGTATCCGTGAGTACCGATCCGTTGGATAATGAAAGGTAAGGAAGTATGATCTTTTTCGCCTGAAGATCTCTCAGTATGGATTGCGAAAAAACCACACCCAGTTCGTCCAGCGCAAAATCGCAATCACCCAGGCTCACGTATATCTTTACACAATATTGCTGATCTCTCGTGAGGGGTTCCTTCAAGTGTGTCTCGAGATACTCAAAGAACTCATTGTTGTGGAGGTTCTCCGACAGGATACCCATATAACCATGCCCGGAATGAGGGATCTGCCCGCCTTTGCAGTTGTACTCCGTGCCGTATTCCAGGGTGGTACTGCAGTCGTTGAAATAATCGGGCGTTCCCATATTCGGGCTGAACCATTCTTCTGCCAGGATAAACTGGCCGCTTGCATTCGGACATCCGGTTTTGGTTTCGAAATCGGAGTTGATGACCAGGTTCTGTGAAAAAAGAACCGATGGGAACAGGAAGATCAGGATGCTGATGAGTCTCATAGGACTTGATTTATTGAGGAATGACGCAAAGTTACAGGATTTATTGCTAATTTTGGAAGCGATATTGAATAATTAAACCGGTTTTGGAAAACGATACAAACAGCGATAAACCCCTCATTTTTGTAACCAACGATGACGGCATTCATGCACATGGGATCCGGATGTTGATCGAACAGATGAGAAAGATCGGGAAGGTAGTGGTGGTGGCGCCTGACAAGCCCCAATCGGGAACGGCGCATGCCATCACGATTCATACTCCCTTACGGCTGAAATTTCATGCCGGTGAACCCGGTTACGAAGAATACAGCTGTAACGGAACTCCGGCCGACTGTGTGAAACTGGGTTTTAAAGTTATCATGAAAAGGCATCCCGACCTCCTGGTTTCCGGTATTAACCACGGATCGAACTCTTCTGTCTCAATCATCTATTCAGGAACGATGGCTGCCGTGTTTGAAGGTGCAATGGCAGGGGTTCCTTCCATCGGTTTTTCCTTCAATAATTATTCTCCAGATGCTGGGATGGAATCCTGCGCTGCCATCGTCAGCAAAATAGCGCAAAAGGTTCTGGACGAAGGATTGCCTGAAGGGGTTTGCCTCAATGTCAACATTCCCGATGTTCCCGAAAACGAATTAAAAGGGATCAGTATCTGCAGGCAGGCGGGCGGAACCTGGCAGGAGGACTTTGATGAACGCCTGGATCCTATTGGCAGGAAATATTACTGGCTGACAGGGATCTTTGTGAAAACCGGCAATGGTAATGATACCGATGAGTGGGCGCTGGAAAATAACTATGTAGCTGTTGTTCCCGTTCAATTTGATTTTACGTCGCACGAGGCCATGGCGGCCTTGAAATCATGGGAAACCGATGCTTAAAAAAGACTCCTTGTGGCTGGGTATGCTGATTGGACTGGCTGGCCCATTGATCCTGTTTGGCATTATCTACCTTGTGAAAATAATCCTGGGACCACTGGCGCTGGATAAAGCCATGTTTGTGTGTGTCGCCCTGAACATCGTCCCGATCCGCTATTATTTCATCTCTGCAAAGATGGACCGTACCGGGAGAGGGGTGCTTGCGATGACAGTAATCCTGATCATCGCAGTAACCTTGATTCATATATGAAATACTATATCATAGCCGGGGAAGCGTCGGGCGACCTTCATGCTTCCAACCTGATGAAGGAGCTGAAAAAGCTGGATTCAGCAGCTGCATTCCGTTGCTGGGGCGGTGATCTCATGGCACAGCAGGGCGCTGAACTTGTACGCCATTACCGGGATCTTGCTTTCATGGGCTTTTTTGAAGTACTTGTCCATCTGAATACAATCACAAAAAATATCCGCTTCTGTAAAAAGGATATCCTCGGATATTCTCCTGATGTTTTGATCCTGGTTGATTATCCCGGTTTCAACCTAAGGATAGCGCAGTTTGCCCATGAGCATGGGATCAGGGTTTTCTACTATATATCGCCTCAGTTATGGGCCTGGCGTTCATCTCGGGTGAAAAAGATAAAAAAATATGTTGACCGTATGTTCGTCATCCTTCCTTTTGAAAAAGATTTCTATTCAGGGTATGGTTGTGAAGTCGATTTTATCGGTCATCCTTTGCTGGATGTGATCAAAGGGGATACCACTTATCCCGGCAGGAAAACCTTTCTTGAAAGGAATCATCTTCCCGATAAACCTCTGGTAGCCTTATTGCCCGGGAGCCGTCGACAGGAGATCCGGCTGATGCTGAAGGTCATGCTGAAGACTGTTTCTTCTTTCTCAGAGTATCAGTTTGTCATTGCCGGCGCACCTTCGGTCAGCCCTGATTTTTATTCCGGTATCACCGCCGGGACTTCGGTCTCTTTTATTACCGGACAAACGTATGATCTTCTTCGTCATTCGGAAGCAGCCCTTGTCACCTCCGGAACTGCCACCCTGGAAACGGCCCTGATGGGGATTCCGCAGGTTGTATGTTATAAAGGCAGCTTTTTTTCTTACCTTATTGCAAAGTTGGTAATCAATGTGAAATTCATTTCACTGGTCAACCTGATCATGGACAAGGAGATCATTCACGAACTGATCCAGGACGATTTTACCCCTTTACATCTTCAGAATGAACTGAAAAAAATCTTGGTTGGAAAAGAGCGACAGGAAATCATTCAATCCTATACCGGCCTCAGGGAAAAACTTGGTGATGGTGCATCTGCAAAGGCAGCACGACTGATGATACAATACTTAAAGAAAAATTAAGTTATTAAAGTGTAAAAAAAACGAAAAATTAATATGGGAAAATTGAGAAAAACCTTTACCTGCTTAATGCTCATTTCAGCCGTTTCAGGAATTGCAACCATGATGGTTTCCTGCAACCAAACGGCAACTAATCAAAAACAGGCCACGAATGGGGTCGCCCAAATAAGTCAGGCGGATACTCATCGCACTGTTCAGAACGGAGCACCCGCTACGGCTGCAGCTGGCCAGGAACCCTCCGGAACTGCTGCTTCCCCGCAGGCTGGTTCGGGAAAGAAGTTAGACCACCCGGTCGTGTTGGATCGTAATTTCAGGAACAATCCACAAAATCAGAATTCCAAAGCTCTGGATGCCTTTGCAAACAAGCCGATTGAAAACCTGGGCCCGGTAAACAGGGTTATCATGGATCCTGACCAGAAAAAAGCACAGGAATTTTATGTCAGCGGATCAAAAAAAGCCATGGATGGGGATAACCAGGGAGCAATCGAGGATTTCACCAGATCCCTCGGTATCTATAAAATGCCGGGTGCCTATCTGAAGAGGGGTTTTGCCGAAATGATTTCAGAGGACTACATCAGTGCCATCAATGATATGAACGAAGCGATCAAAATGAACCCCAAACTAATAAGAGCTTATTTCGGCAGGGGTGTATGCCGGTTTGAGCAACAGGACTTCAAATCAGCAGAGGAAGATATAAATAAGTTTATCGAAACGGATAAAACTACCGCGGTGGCTTACAATTATCTTGGAGGGTGCCGGTTCATGCAAAAGGATTTCAAAGGTGCCCTGGAAAATTATGAGATGGTGGTTAAACTGGATCCCAAATACCCGGATATCTACACAAACCTTGGGATGATGAAACATTATATGAAGGATCTGAAAGGCGCTGTTGAAGCCTACAATAAAGCATTGGAAATCGATCCGAACAATTCCACTGCCTACAATAACCGGGGAGGCGCGAAGCTGAACCAGGGGGATTCAAAAGGCGCCCTGGAGGATTTTAACAAAGCCATCTCGCTTAAACAGGATTATGCGGATGCCTATGACAACCGGGGCAAAGCCAAGATCAACCTTGGCGACAAGACAGGCGCCTGCGAGGACTTCCACAAAGCAGTCAGCCTGGGACTTGAAGCCACGAAAGTTCTCATTGATAAGTATTGCAGGTAGCTCCACAAAGTCACAGATTCATTGATGACAATCCGGAAGCACGTTCTCATACTATTTTTCTTTTCTTTTGTGTTGTGCTTGTCTTCCTATTCCCAGGGATCGGTCAAGGAACTTGTTGCCGATGGTATCCTGAACGCAAAACTTGGAGATTATAAGGCTGCCCTTTCTTCTTTCGACAAAGCCATTGCCATGGATTCAGTGGCGATTGAGCCCTACTATAACCGCGGCATTACCCGCAGTGAAATGAAGGATTACAAGGGCGCCATTAAAGACTTCACCAGGGTGATCTTACTGAAGCCGTCTTACCCTGAGCCTTATTTTAACCGGGCACTTGCAAAAGATTACCTGAAGGATTATTCCGGGGCCATTGACGATTACAACAAGGCGATCAACCAGAAGGCGGATTATGTGGAAGCCTACCTGAACAGGGGATTGGCCAAGTTTGACCTGGAAGACTACAAGGAGGCTGCCAATGATTTTAACCGGGCTTTGCAATACCGGCCAAACTACCCGGCTGCCTTGTATAACCGTGGACTGGCACGGTTTAACATGAGTGATTACGAAAATTCCATCGCTGATTTTAACGAAGCCATCAAATATGACACGGTTTCACCCGAGTATTTCAGCAGCCGCGGAGCAGCAAAAGCTGCAGCCGGGTATTATGAAGACGCGATACTCGATTTCAGCGTGACCATAAAACTCCTGCCTTTTGATCTTAACCCATACCTGAACAGGGCGCTTGCCCATCTTTACCTGAAAGAATACCAGGCTGCCTATGACGATTATTCAAAAGTTATCGAGATAGATCCGTCATATACAGATGCATACCTGAAACGCGGGGTTACACGCCAATACATGGAGGACCTCACGGGCGCGTGTGAAGACTGGAAAAAGGCGGATGAACTGGGATCCGAAAAGGCCCGGACCTATGTCGATAAATATTGTTCCCCCTGAACATATTACCTTTTCATTTTTAACCGATTAAGGGATTGAATTAACCTCCGGTTATAAATGAATCCCTGGCGACAGTTTCCCTTGGTAAGGCTGATCCTGCCTGTTTTCCTCGGTATGGCGACCGGCATATTCTATGAAACGGACCTGATAGTTCCGCTTTTCCTGCCGGGATTGATCTTTCTTTGCCTCGGTTTTCTTGTGTTCTTCCCGAAATACATCTTTTCCTGGTCCTACAGATGGATAACCGGGTTCATGATATTTCTGCTCACGGCGCTGTTCTCTTTCCGGATCATGATGATGGGAAAAGACACCCTGAGAAAAGATTACTTTGGAAACTTTCAATCCATTCAAAGGTCGTGCATCGGCGAGGTCGTTGAACCTGTGATCCAAAAGCAGAAAAGCACCAAGTTGATCGTAAGCATCACATGGATGAAGGAGAAGGGAGTATGGAGAAAAACGAGGGGAAAATCTTTGGTATATATAGGAATAAGTCCGGGTTCGCAATTGCTCTGTTATGGCGACCGGCTGGTGATGAATACGAAGTTTACACTGCCTGATGAATCACGGAACCCGGGAGGATTCGACAACCGGCGGTATTTACGACTAAAGGGAGTTTACCGTCAGGCCTATGTGAAGCCGGATCACTGGAGACTTCTTTCCCGTGGAAACAGGAATCTTTTTTTTCAGATGGCTCTTTCCTGGCGGGACCGGATGCTGATGATCCTGAGAAATAACGGGGTGAAAGGAAGAGAATTCGCGGTTGCAGGGGCACTTCTCCTGGGATATGTGGATGAAGTCGATAATGATCTCATGCGCGACTACTCGGCTACCGGCGTGATGCACATTCTCTCCGTCTCCGGGATGCATGTAGGCATGATCTTCCTTGTTTTGGATAAGCTGCTTGCCTTTCTTGAAAAAAGAAAAAACGGTGCATACGGCAAAGCATTCCTGGTCATCGTTTTTATCTGGCTTTACGCGCTCATTACCGGGCTCTCCCCGGCGGTGATGCGGGCCGCAGCGATGCTGAGCCTGGTGGTCGTTGGGAAAGCCATGAAACGCCATCCCGATATCCTGAATATCCTTGCTGCCTCGGTCATTTTTCTCTTAATGTGGCAACCTTTGCTGCTGGCCGATCTTGGATTTCAGTTGTCTTATCTTGCGGTGGCCGGCATCGTGCTTCTTTACAAGCCGGTATACGACCTCTTTGTTCCCGACAACGGGTTGTTGGATAAAGTGTGGTCGATCGTGGCAGTTTCGATTGCGGCACAATTGGTGACACTTCCCCTCTGCCTCTATTATTTTCATCAATTCCCGAACTATTTCATTGTCACCAATATCATTGTGATCCCGCTGTCGAACCTGATCATCTATACCGGGATACTGGCCCTCGCACTGGGAAATATCCCCTGGATTTCGCTGGTAGTTGCCAGGGCACTCTCCCTGATGGTCTGGTTTCTCAATGCTTTTATTCATTGGATGGGAGCCCTGCCATTCTCCGTAACCAGGGGAATCGTCATCACATTTCCTGAATCCATAGTACTTTACCTGATCCTGATCACGGCTGCGGTTTATTTTTCAGGAAAGAAAAAAATGTGGCTGTTTGTTTCACTTTCTTTGATGATCCTGCTAACCGGCAGCTTTTTGCTGGAAAGGTTCAGGCAGGTATCGGTAAGCACTTTTACGGTTTACGATGCCAGGGGAACCGGTTTGTATGATTTTACGGCAGGAGGGAAGAGCATTATCGTTGGCGGACTTTCAGCGTTGAAGGATCCGTTTTTCAGGGAGACGATGATGAAATCACGCTGGAATATGAAAGTGAATGGGTTGTTCGAATTTCAGCATCCGCTGCCTTCCTGTCATAAACGTTCTTTTCATTATGGAGGATTTTTTCTCAGGAAGGGAAACTACATCGGTTTTCAGGGAAAGAGGATCGCCATCCTCGATAAGGCAATACCGGAGAAAGGAAATCTGAAATTAAGTGTGGATTATCTTATTATTTCGGGAAGTCCGAAAATAAAAATGGAAGATGTGATGAAGCATTTCTTCCCCGGTTTAGTTATCCTCGATTCTTCAATTCCTCCCTGGAAAGTGAGGACCTGGATGAAGGAAGCCCATGGCCTTGGTCTTCGCTGTTACTCCGTTTCTGTTTCAGGTGCATTCAGGGAAGAATTTTAATTTAACGAACTCATCCACGCCTTCTTTGACAGGCAGGTCAGTGAATCATTTTATACGGATCACCGCTTTGGAATTTCATTGAGTTACACAGAGAATTCACAGAGCCACACAGAAATTTTGTTTGAATTGAAAAGAAGGAAGACATGGAATCATGCGGACGGCAATGCTGGAAATTATTCCGGTTGTGCTGAATTGGAAAACCGTAAGATGATCAAAAGGATAATTTGAAATTATCCGATGTGTCGAGCGGCATTACAAATGCCGCTCAGCGAGGGTCTATTGGAGTATAGAGTTTGGAAATAAAAAAAATGGCTCTTGCGAAGCCATCTTTTTGTTTGCGGACCGGACGGGACTCGAACCCGCGACCTCCGCCGTGACAGGGCGGCATTCTAACCAGCTGAACTACCGATCCTCAATTGAGGGTGCAAAAATAGTGATTTTTTTTAATAATCAAACTCTTTTTCTTGAGTGATTCTTTTTATGGAAAAATACTTTGTTTATATTTTACAGAGCTTATCGGACTGTAGTTTCTACACAGGTTATACGAAAGATATAGATAAACGTCTGGGGGAACATAACGCTGGTAAATGCATCTACACTAGCCGGAAAATCCCTTGGAAGATTGTCTATACGGAAGAATTTACATCAAAAACAAATTTACTTTAAAGGGACAATTTTTTTATACTCAGAGAAATATCTGCGTCCCATTTCCCGTTGGCCTGCTGCATCAAAATGCAGTGAGATATAATCGTTATCCGGCTTTACTATTACATAGGGAATCCTTGGATTTGCATACCCAGTTTTAGCAATCCTGATCACCGTATTTTCTATTATTCGATTCAATAAATAACGATTACTGTCTTGATCTACCCAATAGGGCACTAAGCCACCTAAAATAAATGGAACATTAATATTGTTACCTGTTATATCTTTTCTCATATTTACTATCATACTGTCGAGACTTTGCTGATATATCATATTCCATATATCATCTTCTCCCTGATGCCAAAGGATAGCGACCAATTTGCTGTTAAAATGTTTTAAAACATAGTTTGTACGTTCTACGGCATCAACATATAAGGTGTCTCCAACATTCCAGTAATTTGACGCAAATCCGGTACAACCCATCCCCCCAGGGATAATTAAAATATTACGGCCTGATTTTAAATACGCTTTCTCGTATTCTTTAGCAAATGTCAAAGCAAACCCAATATTATCAGGCAACTTTGAAAGATGATCCAAAGGCTCTTTTGCTTCAATAATTTTATAATTGTTTTCATTAAACCGGCCAAGTTGCTTTATGTCATCGAAAGGTCTGTCAAGAATGTAATCTAATCCAATTCCTTGATGGGTATTTGATTGCCCGATCACTAAAATAATATCATAGCTATTGTCCAATCCGGATGGTTCTGTTTTGCTCTCTTTCTTGCACGAGAATAAGAAAAGAATTGATACTATTCCTGTTAAAGATAATAGCAGCGTTTTTATTTGCATAATTCTTAAGTTCTAACTACGGTGCCATCGTTATTGGTCCCTGATATCGTAACCGCAAAGTTCGCAAAGTTTTCTTAAACGACTCATCAATTCATCGCTCATCCTGCATACGGTTAATATTTCCCCATAACCTTGAAAGAATCAACTTCCCATATTGAAGCGGATGTGCCCGAAGTCCCTGACGATTTGTAATGAAACAGGATGTAAACCTTCTGATTGTATGCCGCCAGGCTGATATTACCGCTGCTGGTCCAAATTGAACTATTGGCATCAGGTAAGATACAATTGACGGTAGTCCAGGTTGCAACCGCCGGATCCCCGCTTCCGCTGTAATTGGTTGATAGCATTACTTCAAACGGATTGGCTATTCCGCTATCTATGTATTTTGTGTAAGTGCTGAAGCTAAGCACCGATTCCTGGATACCTGCAAGGTTAATTCCCGGGGAAATCAGGTAAGCATCAGAAGGAGCCGAACCATTGTACCCATTGGCCATCATAACTGTGTATGTGGCGTCCCATGTGAAACCATTCCCGCTAACACTATATTTCACCCAGTCAGATGGATTTGAATTAAAGTCGTTCTCATAGATCGTGAGTGCGAATCCGGTGGAATCAAATTTGAGGAGATCTTTAAGGTCACGCAAAATGAATTCGTACTGACCGTTGTAATAACTGAGGATTCCCCTGATTTTTCCTAAACCGCCAGGAAGAAAATTATTTGCAAACGTTGAATAAGAGCTGGTATAAAGGACAAGGTTCAACCCGTTTAGCATAATGGGATTTCCCTGTTTGTCGGCAATGATCCTTGTTGTTGGTAAGCCGTTCGATGTAAAGGGTTGACCTGCTTCAGGGAACGTCATGTCGGTAATAACAACCAGCCTGCTGATATGGCTTTCAAATGATGCTAAGTTGGTAACATCCAGCGTATCTGCTTTAGGTTCATTCAAAGGAATACTGTCGAAAATCAGATGACTTGACAATTCAGAAGCCGCAATTCTTCCGATCGCTCCGTTATAAATCATCCCGAGGGTGGTGACGCCACCGTACTGGCCAAGATACAATCCTTTGCACTTGACATAGATTTTTTTTCCGACAGGAAGGACGGTAAATAGATTTGTAATGTCAATGTCAATTACAATTCCGGCAGTGGCATTCTGGATGTAAATGGTTTTGTACAAATTCCCGGATTCATCATTGGCAGAAACAACACCGGAAACGATATAGTTTCCAAGGATCTTTTTCATTCCAAGTGTATCCTTTACTGTATCGGCAGGGGATGGGCGGGCAAAAATTCTAAGCAGTGTGTCTATTTTCGAAGTCGATATTGTATCAGGAATAACGACAACAGGACGAGATCCGTTTTCATTCTTTGATTTCTTACAACCGGCCAGAAACACAGTCGCACAGGAAAGCAATATGACTGCGATCAAAAAAACGGATTCTTTTCTTCTCATATATTTCATCTTACTTCGCGTAGCTTATCGCTCTCGTTTCCCTGATCACGGTGATCTTGATCTGTCCGGGGTAGGTCATCTCGCTCTGGATCTTACGGGAGAGGTCAAAAGCAACCTGGTTGGCCTCGGCATCGGTAATTTTATCGGCGCCGACGATTACACGCAACTCACGACCAGCCTGGATCGCATAGGTTTTTACAACCCCCGGATAGGTCAATGCGAGTTCTTCGAGGTGTTTGAGGCGTTCGATATACGCATCCACAACTTCCCTGCGGGCTCCCGGCCGGGCGCCTGAAATGGAGTCACAAATCTGGACAATCGGGGAGATGAGGTCATTCATTTCGATTTCATCATGATGGGCCCCGATGGCATTGCAGATCTCCGGCTTTTCCTTGAATTTCTCAGCAGTCTTCATTCCCAGTATTGCATGTGGCAGTTCCGGTTCGGTATCCGGAACTTTCCCGATATCATGAAGCAACCCTGCCCGTTTTGCTTTCTTCGGATTCAGCCCGAGTTCAGCAGCCATGGTAGCTGATAATTTGGCTACTTCTATAGAATGTTGTAAAAGATTTTGTCCATAGGACGAACGGTATTTCATCTTGCCGATCATCCGGATCAGTTCATGGTGGAGGTTATGAATACCCAGGTCGATGGTGATCCGTTTCCCGGTTTCAATGATTTCCTGTTCAAGTTGTTTCTTTGTTTTTGCAACCACCTCTTCAATACGGGCAGGGTGGATACGGCCATCCGTCACCAGTTTGTGGAGGGATAAGCGCGCAATTTCCCTTCTCACCGGGTCAAACCCTGAAAGGATGATGGCATCCGGGGAGTCATCAATAATAATTTCGATGCCGGTCAGGGCTTCGAGGGTGCGTATATTTCGCCCTTCCCGTCCGATGATCCTTCCCTTGATCTCTTCATTCTCGATGTTGAATACCGAAACAGTATTTTCAATGGCATGTTCTGTTGCGGTACGCTGTATGGTTTCGATGATGATCTTCTTGGCTTCCGTGTGAGCGGTGATCCGCGCTTCTTCGATGATATCTTTCATCTGGACCAACGCTTCCGACTTGGCATCTTCTTTCAGGGTCTCGATCAACTGCGTCTTGGCTTCAGTTGCGGAGGGTTTGAGATGGCTTCCAGTTTTTCAATCTGGATTTTCTGGCTCTTTTCGAGATCCTGCTGTTTCTTATTCACAAGATCCATCTGGGTTTGAAGGTTCTGCCGGATAGTAACCGTCTCTTTTTGTTTTTTCTGCTGTTCCTCTATTTTCTGGTTAAGAACAGTTTCTTTCTGTTTTAACCGGTTTTCATTTTTCTGTACTTCGTCGTTCTTTTCATGAATGAACTTGTCATGTTCGGATTTCAGCTGCATGAATTTTTCCTTTGCCTGTAGGATCTTGTCCCTTTTTATCATTTCGGCCTTTTCCATGGCTTCTTTCAGGATCATGTCCCGTTTCCGGTCCATGGCTTTCCGTAAAATTGTTCCTGTGATTAGTCCGCCCACGATGATTCCGGAAACCCCGATGATGAGTATCATTAATGGATCCATTGGTAATGCGATGCTCAGTATAGTTAAAATGTCCATCTTTAGTTGTTTTTAGTTAAAATAAAAAACCCGCACTATTCCAGAGGTATTGATAAACCTCAATTGACACGGATAGGGCTGCCTGGCATTTCGAACGTCCACTGCCGCTGCCGTAGCTGCGATTCCCGCCGAAGCGGGATGAGGCCTGTCCTACATGTCTTGAGCTTGTGCCCTAATGTT